>Ga0099825_1003057_pt1 | contig 22331 bp, 10 predicted proteins | sample SiratroredBW_FD_76838 | JGI IMG/M metagenome (GOLD analysis project Ga0099825, IMG submission 76838) | Root nodule microbial communities of legume samples collected from California, USA - Siratro red BW | ecosystem: Host-associated > Plants > Roots > Nodule | place: USA: California | collected... | reverse complement strand
TAGTTTGCCCCTGCATCCTATACTTCCAAAAATATTATTTTAAATTTATAATTATTTTGTATTTTTAATTACAGTTTAGAATATAATATTCATATTGTATATTATACAATCCAAAATACATAAATTATATTTTAAATTACATAATTCAAAATAAAAAATTCATAATACAAAATTATACAATATTTAAAATTATAGAATTCAGAATAAAATAAAAATTATATCGTGGATTCTAAAATGTGAAATAGCCTTGAATGAAGAAGATGGCAGAGGGTTTATTTATTTTTCATTAAGGGTAATATTGTATATTTACTTTTTTGGTGGGAGTGCAGTAGGAAATCATGGAGGTGCAACAGTGCATTGGTTTTCTTCAGAACTAACTGCTGCAATACTGGGCTTAAGGCCTCTAAATAATTATTTTTGAAAACAAAAATGCATTCTTCCATTTAAAAAAACAGAGGAATAAAATTATATTTGAAGAAAAATATTGCTCAACAAGATTGGCTATAACTTTTTCTAGTTCCATTTTTTTTTTAATTTTTTTGCTCTTAATAGGAAGAGTAAACTTCTTCGTAACTTTCTTTTATTTTAATTTTTAAATATTTAAATACTTCGACTTTCAAAAATAAAAAAATCTCAACCAACATAATATTTATTTCTCAGTAACTTTACTTTCTTTTTCAGTCTTAAAACACTATTGTTAAAATAAAAATTTAGAACAATGGCATATAGAAGTACTCATAAGATCATCTTTAATGTAATATTCTTAGTTAGATACATTCTTTTGTCTAACAATAGTTATTTTAAGAGATGAAACTGTACTAAACTAGGAACTTGCCTTACCTAAAAATAAAAATGAAAATATCACAAGTAAAATAAGTTCGGTGTAACTTAGAGTTTAAGTTCCATTCAATTTTACCTAGATTCCAAGCATAGGTATTAAATTAATTTACTAGTGTTATTAAACAATTATTTAACGGTTATTCATAACTCTAAGGATTACATAGTTTTTCGGTGTTTTGGCCTACATGTTTTAAAAAGGGACAAGTATTCTGTGTTTCGGCTTCTTCCTTTCGGTTTAGAATCTAGTTTTTGTCTTCTAACGTTAATGTGTTGTCATTGGACCTTAAATGATACGTTTGATAATATTTTCTTACATCTATTAATTTCGAATTCGTGTCTCTCCATAATTACCTAAAATTAATATTTAAAGTAGAAATTATAATTAAATCCTATAAAATAAAGTAAATAAATTCTCCAAATCTAATGCTACAAAATTAATATTTTTAAAGACATTGAATTAAAAATTTTAGTAAGTGACTTAAATTCCACTAAAACAATGTGAAAATCGATAAGGAAATCATAAACTAGTATGATAATCATCATTTTTATACAGAACGAGATTGCATTATATATAAGAAAAAATAAAACCAAAGGGAAACTGTTTCATAGCTTACAGAAAGGTATCTTCACAGGTAAGAGTTAATAATATAATAATGAGTATTAGCAGAAGAACTAAAACGCCTAAGGAAAAAAATTCACCAAGAAAAGTGATAGATAGAAGCATGAATTGAGTCATCTAAAGGCAATTTTGGCAAAAGAATGAAACTAGATTTATAGAAGAAATTAGAGGCATGAACTAAAATTCAAAAGGGGTCAACGGAAGTGATGATAGTAATCACCCCATCTGCATATTATTAATAATATGCTTAAAAAAGCATTGGAAAGGTACCAACAACTATTGACACCACACATGAGAGTTCCATTGGATTCCATATACGTTTGCAGTTGTACAGAGAGTAAAAGACACTTAATTGATGCAAAAGAAGAATAATCTTTATCTAAAACAAAAGGAATGCGAGTGACAGCGAAAGATGAATGGTAAAAACATGATTATATGTGAAAAAGAGAGAAACAATAGACGTTATGTTTTTCTTTTGGACTAATCCTATCTTGAACAAAAAACTAAAAAACAATCATGAATGACGAGGGAAAAAATAAAATACATGCTAGCCTATTGAGCCATCCAAGCTCAATGTGGTCTTCCTATTTGACCAGCGAATCAAAGGGTTCAAAAGATATAAAATCATCTTTTGAAACACCATCTGCTGCAATATAAACAAAGGACTGTCATTGGATGCTCCCATCACCCAAGACATAACAGTAATAATAACCTTGGTTGAATTACTCTAAAAGGTAGAATCCAAAGCTCAAATAGTTAGATTCTACCCAATGCTGAATACATGAATGAATATGATGATCTCCCCCTACTCCTACAACCTACTTAAAAAAAAAAAATCAAATAAAGCCTATTTTCCTAAACAAACATGTATGATGATGATGACTTTTGAGTTTTTGTCATGATGAAAATTGAGAAATGGTTAAGGTCGGTTAGGGGCACAAGCTTTATCTAACAAATGTCTTGTATTTTGAGTTCAGCTTTGGATGTTCTGTATCTTTGTAGATGTAGAACTTTGTTCAGAAGCTGCTTGTGAGGCTTGTGAACTACCAGCCACTGTTGCTGTCACACCTGTTGATGTTGTTGGTGTTGTAGTTGTGGTTGCAGTTCCTGTTGTTACTGAAACTGTCACATTTTAGCCATCTATGTTATGTTTGTGCCAGGATTGTTAAAGAGCAAAGATAACAACAATGCCAACAAGAAATAATGAGTTTTTTGCATTAGACATATCACCTGCACTAGTAGTTGCCACTGCTACTGAAGAAGGATATGACAATATCCCAGTGGAGCCATAATGCTGAGGCAAAAATGGAAACTGTGCCATTTGAGGGTATTGAACCCCAAAACCATGAGCCTGAATGCTCTGTGCATATTGACCATAAAAGGGATAGATATTATGGATCAGCCCTACTGCACCAGAAGCTCCGGCAGAAGGGTAGTACGCTGAAAATTGCTGAACTCCATAGACATTATAGTAGTTCTGCAATCACATAAAAATGTACCATAATAAATTAATGTAGTTGCTTGTAAAGACTTTATTACATTAACACCTACCGCAGGATACAAGGTGTCTTGTGAATATCCAGAATATCTGTCAGCAGATAGAATGGATATCAAACAAAATGACATTAAAAATTGGAAGAAATGCAAAATAATAATTAACATAAAAATGACCATATCCTCATAACACATTTATGTTACCCGTAAGCCGAATAAGGAAATGTGTATTGCCTAGGGGGTTGATGGAAAAATGTAGTAGTAGATGATGAAGAACCATGATAAGCAGGTGATGTCACTAGTCCAGGTGGAGGCCTGAACCGTCCTGCACCTACAATGGGAGTTTGCATTTCAATCCTTTCTTCTCTTACAACACACAATTAATTTTGTTTTACATTTACTAGATAACCAACCATTGAAGGTGGTACCCTCTTGCCTAGGATGAGTTAAATCTACCAAGATGAAAAATAACTAGGAAACTCAAACTTGTTTGCAAAAATTGCAAAGTGAACTCAACAAAAGAAATATTGCTGCAGTTAAAGAACACATTTATGAAAAAATGGTAAAGCATTATGAGAAAAAAGGAAGAACAAATTAGATAAAGCAGAATGTGAGGAATGGGACCATGCTGAAAAGTTGGTGGCCGGTTCTTGTTTGCACCAAGAGAAGCAAGATTGCAGTTAGCCCTCCTCCCATCAATAACTGGAGATGGGTTCTGACATGCTCTCATGGCTGCCTCAGGATCCTTAAATGTGACCTTGGAAAACAACAAACCATAGAATCATTGTTCAAGATCACGCAAGTACAACCATAAATGGAATAAACAAGCAAAAGGATGTAAGTGAGAATCAGAAAATCCAGAAGGTAAAAGAAAAACTCACAAAGCCATAACCCTTGGATCTCCCAGTGTTCTTATCTGTGATCACAACAGCCTCCAAGATCTCTCCAAATTGCTCAAAATACCTCCTCATTGTGTCCCTCTGAGTCTCCCAAGCCAACCCTCCAACAAAGATTTTGGTAAAAGTTGTGTCATTATATTGCTCCTGGCTGTTACCACCTACCATCTGAGCTTGCCTTTGTTGAGACATTGAAGAAATATGAAACACAAGAATTTCCCAACAGAAGCAAGCAACCCAATAATCCCAAATACAAAACCAGAAAAAGAACAAAACACAAAATCCAAAGACAGTGGTGAGAGGGGAGAAAGAAAAGAAGAAACGGTTAATGGTAAAGGTTGGAAAGGAAGGTGTTTCTTCTTCTAAAAACCCATCAATGAAAACACTCGTGCACTCATGATTCTATTCGTGCTAGTCCTTCTTAACTTTAAGCAATGGTTTTTGTTTTGTTTTGTTTTTATTTTTCTGAAGCTATAATTGCTACTTTTCCACATTCACAACAACAACACACTCCTCAGATTCCTCAACACTTCACATCGCCCCTAACAGAAAAACATCATTGCTGTCGAAGGAGTGAAAAGAAAAAGAAAGAAAGTTTCTTACAAGAAAACATTTATATGCGAAGAAAACTTGGTTGCTTGCTTGTTGGGCATGGAGAAGAAGAGAGAGTAACAATAACAATAATAATAATAAAATAAGGAGACAAAAAAGCTGCTAGTGGGTGCCCACAACAGTAGTAGGGCACATAGGCTGTCTCCAATGAAATGTCAAAGACCAAAAGACCAACCTTTCTCGTTGTAACCCACTTTCTCTTCTTCTCTATCTATACCAAACACAAAATAACAATAATATAAATATATGTTTGTGGTGAGGTGGATTTTGGTCAAGCCATTTTGGTCTCTATTCAACCTCATCTTATTGGCTCCAACCTGTCCTCCAAATCCATGACATTGTGCTGCACCATTCAAACCCCAATCGAATTAACCTTGGAATCTCAGAAATAAACTTGATGGGTGCTTAATTATTTTGCTGGTAGCAATATCTCTGCCGCAAATGCTGTTATCAATGCTCTTTTCTCTGCTATAATAGAGAAAAAAGAAACATCATTTGTGTTCCTTAATAACCTGGTCATGGTCCTCCCTTCTGAAATGCATGGGAAAAGTAGAACAAGGATTCTGTATTTATTTACCGCTATGTTGGTATAATATAAAGTATAACATAGTGTCCATAAAGGGGTACACAACACAACTCCACTATTTTTACTGTTTTTGATGGAAAGAAAAAGAAGGGGCATAGAATGTTGCGTGCTTCCATTCTGAAGTTTTTACCTTTGTCCTAAATTTTACCGGCCGGTGTAGTATACGGATGTTTTGACAGTTATAATCTATCTGGGGTTCTTGTAAACGGTGTTCTGATAGAGAAATGTGTTGCAGTTGTTCCTTCTAACTTCAATGGAATGTGAGTGTTACTGAATTGTTGTACGTACTTTGTTGTGTTGCAGTGAGAAAACGAGGAATGACAGAGACCCAGATTTTTCTTTTAACTTACGTAATTGTGTTAAGGATAATTCATTATGTCTTGTTATGTATAGATTCACGTAGGTTTTTTGAAAGTTATATTATAATTTTTTTTAATCAATAACATAATATTAAATTTTTATTTTTATGTATGATATATATTTTGTTCCGTTTATCTTGTATGGAAATAACTCTCTTATTAAATATATCCTTTTGGGCTAATTTCTGGGTTCGGCCCAATTTTTATCAGGCCACAAGACTAGTGATTCTTCCTGCACCTCCATGGTGACTTCCTGCACCTCCATAATTTAAAAATATTCCCATTTTAGCCTTGATTAAAAGACGAAAATAGCCTTCATGTCATTCATTTTTTTTTTCACTTTGCGGGTTGCACAAACCGCAATACAATTAAAAAATAAACACATTGCGGACTGTACATATTTTCTGCACCTTTTACATTGTGGGTTGTACAACCCGCAATATAAAACTTTTTTTAAATACATTGCGGGTTCTACAACCCGCAACATAAAATTTTTTTAAAATACATTGCGGGTTCTACAACCCGCAATACAAATTTTTTTTCAAAAAAATTTTGTATTGCGGGTTGTAGAACCCGCAATGTATTTAAAAGAAATTTTGTGTTATGGGTGGTACAATCCGCAATGTAAAAGGTGCAGAAAATATAATTGCGGGTTGTACAACCCGTAATATGTTTATTTTTTAATTGTATTGCGGTTTATGCAACCCGCAAAGTGGAAAAAAATGAATGACATGAAGGCTATTTTCGTCTTTTCTTTGAGGCTAAAATGGGAATATTTTTAAATTATGGAGGTGCAGGAAGTCACCATGGAGGTGCAGGAAGAATCACTCCCACAAGACAAGCAGGCTGGCCCATGGATCTATCATTTTCTAATATAAAAATGATTACTTTTTAATTGTTTTAAATTAAATTATATATGTTTATAGATTCTTTAGTTTAGTATAAAATAGTGAAATATAATTATAGAAAAGATCATGTTCATCGATTATACAATTCAATAACTGGTGAATATTTAAAATAAATCTGGTCCAAAGTACGCACTCTACTCCAGACCAAAAAAAAATCTGATTTTTTCATACTTGAATACAACTCATTTGGATAGGTTTAATCTATCTTTATTTTTTTTTTTACTTTTATAATTGTTTCACTCTATTTTGATTTTCTTTTTCCCTGACTTTCTCTTGCATCCAAAAATGGACCGGAGAGCAAGGATATTCATTCAATAAAATTTTAGTATAAGGTTTACACCAGGAAGATTAGCAGGACGAGGAAAAAAAAATAGAAGATAAGATGGAAAAAAATAATGATAAAATTTGAGTGTGTAGAATTTATTATAATATTTTTATTAATTATTGAATTTTAAAATTGTATATTTTGTTTATGAAATTGAGTTAACTGATATTTCAGATCTTAAAATTTGGAACATTTATATTTGAATGATTTTTTTATCAAGTATATTTTATTTATTTATTACATTTAATTTTGTTCAAAGTAAATTGAATTTAGAAATCTCTATATAACTTAATGATTAACTAATATTTTGTAATGTTAGTTACTTTAAGTACATATTATTTTATTTAAAATATAAATAAACGCCTATGCGTTTATGAATGTCTAATTGCATGTTGATTTTGTGTTAATGTAACCGAAAAATAAATGGATGTTTGCCCAACAACAGCAAAAATCAAGCTTCTCCAAGGAATGCGTGTATATGGAAACCAAACAAAGTGTTAAATTATTAAAAATTCGATATATATATATATATATAAGATATTTAGATTAGAGGGGTCCAACTTTTGTAAAGGGAATAATTTATTTTAGAAAATCAATTGAAGTGTTATAACTAGTAATTAAGAATGAAGGGATTTAGATTTAAATGACTATAATATAATTAATTATCTATGTGTATGTATTTAAGCATTTGATTTTTCATTCAATGGTTACAATTCTTCCCTATTCTCGGTCGAGAATACCGCAACTTAAAAGCGAAGTTTATGATAATTAGATAATTTTACGTAATTTATCAGTTAGAATAATAAATTTTATTCTCTATAAATTTTTAATCAAAGTGTTAGTTTTACAAGATTTCAAACATGATGACTAATTTAATTTGTATATAAATATGATTTTTTACATAAAATTTTGAAGAGAAAACATTGAAGGGACTTGGATATGTGATACATTTGGGTCTGTAAATCATATATATATATATGATGAAAACATATGTGATAAAGCTTGTTTAAAATATGTGAAAGTTACATTTTGTCAATTTTTTTTTCAGTTTTTGCATATAATAAATAAACAAAATAATGCATAATGAAATTGAAATAAAATAATGTCTTCATAAAATATATTTTACTATTTCTCTATTTCTCTTCAGCCAAATGAAAATTTCATATTAATTCTTATTTTTATCAAAAGAAATATGCCAATTTGTTCTTGAAAGATTAATACCAATGGGACTTTTAACATAAGCAAAAGTGAAAGAGGGCACTGAAATCTCACTTAAAGACATTGAAGGGTTTTGTGAAGTTATGGTTTATTGGGTAGTTTACAGTTCGAGGGTCACTTTGTTTTGGTACAAAATGATTTTGTTCTTTTATCTCGAAAGACCTTTAATTAATGGGCTGAATTTTTGTTGTAGGGGCTTCTTACTACTTGCAGCATGCACTAGACAATATATTTTTGCACCCTCGTAATTACTTCCAGCACTCCCCCTTACAGTGAAACGTTAATAGTAGTCTTTCAAAATCCTTATCCTTTACAGAAAATGTTATCAGGAATGAAATAAAATTTTTATGGATTACTTGCATGTAAAATTTTACTTATTTTCCTAAAAAAAAATTTTAATTTATATTGGGATTTGGATTAAAATTATTAAATTGTTATATTATGGGGGCAAAATATGTTGCCCATGTTGTTATCTTTATATTTATGACTGTTTGTAGCCCAATTTTGAAATCAGGCCTGAGTAAGCCTGGATATATATTTGTATCGTGTTTTTTAGTTCTGCTATTTTCACTTCCATTGTTTTCTAAATGCATCCCACTTAGTTAGTTATTTATCTTTGCTTCCCTTTATTGTTTCATGGAAAGTAATTTCTAAAATGTTAAAAAAAACAAAATATTTTTTATAAATAAGTTTTTATAGTATTAAGAAAATTGAATATGTTAAGAAAAATACATTATGTGAAAAATAGAAGTGTTTAAGGAAATATTTTATTTTTTTAAAATTTTTGAAAATATTTTTGGAATACTTTTTTCGTTTTCTTGTTTTGAAAAATACTTTTTAAAATGCTAAGAAAATAAAAATGTGTTTTAAGAAAGTAGATTTCAAATGGTAAAAATGAGTTTCTGGAACACTCTTTTTCCGTTTGATTAGTTGGGCCAAATCGTTTAGTTTTAACAGTTTGATAACATTAATTATAATTAATATCAACCCAATTCAATATAAAATCCAATGAAATTATCTTTTTAGTACTATTTTTATTAGTCGACAATTGAACTTTCCAAAACCCATTTATGTAAAAAACTAAGTTAACATTTTATATTTCGTTTATTTTTTATTAAAATTAGTAGAAAATTATTTCCCAATCTTAAGAAAAAAAACATTAAAATTCAGCATCAATCTTATTTTTTTTAATTGTTGGCTTATAATAACGGTTCAATGTTGATGTGTCCGGTGAATCAGCTAAAAACAAAACTAAGTGTTTTACACTCTTGTTCAAAAATATTCTTTCTGAAATTATATTTTCTTGTTGTAGCTGTCTTTGTTTTTTTACATCTAAAATAAAGATTACGTAATTTTTTTTTAAATAAAAAAGGATTGATTTGAAACCCATGCTTTGCTAGTTATTTTGTATTTGTCCTGGAGATACGGTTATATATGACATTCCGAATATTCATAAATTAAAATTTTCTAAGAAAATACACTTCTTATTAGTGTAATAATATTATGTTTTGAGAAAAATAAATAAAATAAAATGTGATTTCTTCACAATCCCCACTTCATTTTTAAAACCAAAAATCTACTCTCTCTTTTTTTTTTTTTTTCTCAAGTACTCTAATTCAAAGAATGCTACCAAGTTAGCGGATTTTTTTACAACAGAATTACACAACTCTAAATTTTTCGTATTGGTAAATATGTAGAACCAAGGTATGTACTCTTCTTCTAAAGTTGAAACAAAAATATTATCAATTCCTCTTAAAAAAAATCCATTTTACAAAATAAAAAATATAAGCATTTAAAAATAAAATAGTCACTAATTCCAAAAATAAAAAGCACGTATATAAAATTTAAATACTCTTGTTAAAAAATTAATGTGAAAGCAAAATAATGACATAGTCACTATTATTTGTACGCATTAAATTAAGGATAATCTTTTTTTATACAAACATCATACGTATTTGATTCTCAAATTTAAATTTAGGCCCGGCACCATTTTTTAGGATTTGTTATACTACTAGTAATAATAATAATAATAATAATAATAATAATAATAATAATAATAATAATAATAATAATAATAATAATAATAATAATTTTGATAACATCTTTAATTTTATAAAATAAAAATTTAATTTTAGTTCCCTGTTCATATATGATATGAGATTAATGAATACATGCAACTCAATAATTATATATATTGTCTTTTTCTGAACTATAACAAGACTAGAAGAAAAACAATTACACGTTTGTTTTATTATATCCTTGTCACACTCAAATAATATGTAGAGAAAAAAATAATGAGAAGTAATTATGTTTCCTTAAACTTAAACATACCTTTGATTTGTATATTCTGTTCTCAAAAACGACAAAACATCAAAGATACTTTATGAAGTATATTATAAAAAAACATTATTAATTATATTGACTTCAAACTAAAAGTATATTACTTATGCAATAATACAAATTAATAGTTGCTGTATAATACATTGTCAGAGCTCATATATTTTCATTATCGTTGCTTTTGTCTTAATTCTGCATCTAACACCTCTGTGGTCTAATTCCATTTGTAATCTATTAATTGATGTTGAGTATTAAAACAGCAATTTCTTTTACTGTAGCCACATGTTTTATAAGTCTACAAAATTTAACTTAAAATGAAAAGTGAATACTTTATTCTTAAAATTAAAATTATATAATATAAAATAATTTTTTTATTTTTAAAAGTATTGATATTTTCATAAACTCTATAAAATATGACTTTTCTATAAAATTACGAGATCATTTTCGTTTTTCTTTTATTGATCATAATACACGATTTAGAAGACAGAGTTTAGTATAATTTAAACTAATTGGATTTTAGATCTCTTAGGAATAATTTTGGACTTTTCTGGCTTTTTTTTTTTGTTTTAAATTACTTTTGTGAAGAGTTGATAAGAAATAAGGTAGAGGAAGTTAACTTGATTCATTACATTTGAAAGTTCAAATCTTATGACATATCTATGTGAATGAAACGTTTGTGGTACAAATTTGAGAATTATTTAGTGATATTATATATGTGTACCTAATTCACTTCAAGAAAAATTCAATTTACCTATGGATCTGTATCCGTGAATAAATTCAGCATTACCCACGGATTAGGTTCGTAGATATTATCCACGGACACAGATCCATAGGTATTACCTACGAATATTGGTCTGTAGGTATTACCCATAAACTATTTCGTAGGTAATACCTACATATGTCCGTGAGTAATACCCACCGACTTATGTCCGTGGATAATACCCAATGTGCAGTGGTCAAAGACTCCCTTCAACATTCAAATGTCCTAGTATAAATTTTAATCATAAATAATAAAAAAAAATTAAGATGTTACCCACGGATCATTCCGTGGAAGGGTTTTTTTGGTAGTGATTAAGAACATTGGGTTTATGAAAATCCTTATGTTTATGTTTGAGTTAAACTATTTTAATGTTATTTTGATTTAGTTTTGGTTTGAGGATATTTGGAATTGTTATTTAAACATTCGATTAATTTATTTGGAGTTGCTATTTAGATATTTTGTTAATTAATAAGTTAATTGATATGAATTTAGTTGAATTAAAAGTGTGAAATTTGATTAGCAAGTGGTGGAAAAATGGTTTTAAATTGAAAGTTTAGTTAAAATGAAACAATTTAAAATGTGTTAAGCATTCAAGTCTGAGTCTAAGTCACACATTGGGTAGGAATGAGAAAATTGAGCAACATATAAGAAAGAAGACCTATAGACCTAATGTCTTAAGGTTTTGGGTTGAAGGTGGTGTTATTCCCTTATATGGGTTGACTCTTATCTCATTCTTGTTGATCTCCCCGGTGTTTCCCCCCTTGGATTCTTCTAGCAAAGTGGTATCAGAGCCGATGGATTGCGGCTTGGGCTGATGAAGGTTTCAGGCAAGCATGTCCCGTATAAGTGTGTGAATGGCGGTAGGGGGAGATTTTTAGGTATTCAAATGTGAGTCTAAGTCTCACATTGGGTATGGCGGTAGGGAGAGATTTTTAGGTATTCAAGTGTGAGTCTAAGTCCCACATTGGGTAAGAATGAGAAAGTTGAACAACATATAAGAAAAGTTCAAGGCTCGCCTAGTAGCAAAAGGATTTTCACAGAAGAAAGGGATAGATTATGATGAGAACACACTTCTATCAGGGCAGTACTTACATTAGTAGTTGAGATTTTTTCTCTTGTGGTTAAACACACTTCTATCAGGGCAGTACTTGCATTAGTAGCTACCTGAGATTTGCATTTAGAGCAGATGAATGTTAAAATTGCTTTCTTGCATGGTGATTTAGAGGAACAGATTTATATGTAACAACCAGAGGGTTTTTCTCAACCTGGACATGAGCATTTGGTTTGTAGGTTGAAGAAATCTTTGTATGGATTAAAACAGTCTCCAAGGCAATGGTATAAACGGTTTGACTCCTACATGATTCAGATTGGCTACAAGAGTTGTGAGTATGATTGTTGTGTTTATGTAAAGAGCCTTGATGATGGTTCTTTTATTTTTATGCTACTGTATGTTGATGATATGTTGATTGCTGCGAAGAATTTGGATGATGTTGTTGGTTTGAATATGTTGATTGTTGCGAAGAATTTGGATAATGTTGTTGGTTTGAAAGCTTTATTGAGTTAGGAATTTGATATGAAAGACTTAGGTGTTGCAAAGGGAAAAAAGCTCAAAGAAATTGTGGTTATCTCAGCGAGGTTATGTTGAGAAGGTACTAGACAGATTTGGAATGAGCAGTGCAAAGCCTGTGAGCACTCCATTGGCAAATCACTTTAAGCTCAGTTCAAACCAGTGCCCTAAGACAGATAAGGAGGTTGCAGAGGTTCCTTATGCTAGTGTTGTTGGCTGCTTAATGTATGCAATGGTATGTACTCGCCCTGATTTAGCTCATGTTGTTAGTCAAGTTAGCAAGTACATGTCTAAACCAGATAGGCAACATTGGGAGGCAGTCAAATGAATTTTCTGGTCTTGAGAGGTACTGTGGGGCATGACATTGTGTTTGGTAATCAAAGCAGGGTGATCCTTTGCTAGTTGAATATGTGGATTTAGATTATACAGGTGATTTGGATAATAAAAGGTCGACAACTGGGTATGTTTTTACTATCAGTAGAGGATCTGTATGTTGGAAGTCAACTATCCAGTCTATTGTTGCATTATCTACCACTGAAGCTGAATACATGACAATAGTAGAGGCTGCAAAAGAAGCTTTGTGGCTTACTGGGTTAGTAAATGAATTGGGTGTTCAACAAGGTGGAGTTCAGTTGCATTATGACAGTCAGAGTGTTATTTATTTAGCAAAGAATCAGATATATCATGCTATAACAAAGCATGTTGATATGAGATTTCACAAGATCAGAGAGTTGATTGCATCTGGTGAGATACTATTGCAGAAGATTGGTACTGCGGAGAATGCAGCTGACATGTTAACTAAGCCAGTTACCACAGACAAGTTCAAGCATTGCTTGGATTTATTGAATGTTTATAGTTGCTAGAAAAGCATGGTAGTCCAACCCACTATGTGTTTGATACTTCCGGATTGTATATCTTCTAGGAGGGCGTATATTCGTCAAGGTGGAGATTTGTTAGTATGGCTCATAATACCAATAGGGAAAGTTATAGGCTTTGTGGGCTGGGCCAGGAGTGTAGGGATATTTTGGTTGTACCTTGTTTAGGGTTATTTATATAATCATTTGTAATTGTAACCCTTGTGGTTGATCTCTCTAATAACAAAACACAGCTGCTCAAACACTTTTGAGGACGTAGACAAATTGTCGAACCTCGTTAAATCTTGTATTCTTTATTTTCTTCATCTTCGTTCATTTCCGTTCATTCCTGAATTTATAGTGTGAGTTTCTCAACAGTAAGTCTATTATTTTATTTTCTCGCTTAATTAATAACCACTTAAATGAAAGCATTATTGTCTAAACGAAGGGATTCTCTTTCAAGCGAGAATAAAGAAGATAATGACCATTATTTTTGTTACGATTTTCTCTCAAACAAAATTTAGTCTCTCAAATGACATTTCTATGATGAAGTTTATATGTATTCAAGGTTGTGATATTCATATATGAGATGTATATAGATATATTGTGTCCTTTTTTATGTGTGTTATGACAAGAATGACTAAGAAGGTATCATGGTCCTTCAAGAATCAAGTACTAAACACGAGACTCATTAAGGTATCATAACTTTACTATTAATCAAGTCAGATAGATTAAGACTATCACGTGGTAAGAAGCAGAAGAATGTCTTGCATCATATTTTGTAATAGTTTAGTGTACCACCCAAAAATAAGAGTTTTCAAGATATATACTAATATGCTTGGTATTGGTCAGTTGTTAGTTTCTATTAGAATGTATTTAGTACTAGTTTTCCAAAAGCGTTAAATGTAAGAGAAAAAATATTGATGTTTGATTTGTAAATGTGGTCATGGATTGTATATACATGTGTGTTATAAATGTTAAATTTTTTATAATTATAATATTAGTTCTTTCTTGCATGTATGTTGTGATTGTATTTGGTACAACATGTGACGATACATATGTTAATAAATGTATCAACAATTGATTAATAGCTCTTTCATTGTTATTTTTTTAATTTATATAAGTTTTTGTGTATATTGTTTTGTGAATTTAATTTATATAAGTTTTTGTGTATATTGTTTTGTGAATTGTTGTTCCTATATTTATAATATTCAAAACTTGAATGATAAGTATTATAAATATGTGTGTCTATATACCTTTACTTATTTTTTGAAGTGTTATAAAATTGAATATTATGTAATGAATTGAGCGAATTATGAAATATTAACTAATAATAATGATGTGTTTTGTATAATAATTTAATCAATTTAGGCAACTTACCAAATACGATTTTGTTTTGTTGTTGATAGAATTTAGGTATGCATTAGAAGTTTGACATACAGAGACAGAGAATTACCTAACTAGATTTAAGACTTGAATTTTGTATATGCTTCATAAAATGTGGATTCGCAAAAATTTGAGTCATTGATTCTAATATCAGTCATAGTTAAAATTTTATAAACACATTTTTTTTCTACTATACACTTACTCCGTTCGATAATGTCTAAATAATTTACCCATATATTTATTTGATTAGACAGAAAAGAAATAAGTAAAATAGAAAATTATACTACAATTTTATTAGAATAAAAAATAATTATAATTATTAGTTAGTACAAAATATATACAAAATAAACGAAAAAGTTAATTTTTAAAATACCAAAAATCTATTTAATTTTATTATAACCATCAACTAAAGAAACATAATAGTGAAAGGTAAAAAAAAGGATGAGTGGATTGATCTTGATTAACATAATTAACATGGATGGAAAACAAAATGTTTATTAAGATATTAATCTAATTCACTTATTATTTCTTAAATTTAAAAAAATTTATAAAAATAAAAATAATTAATATAAGACCATTCTTATAAAAAGACCAAATCCAACCGTCCATTCAAATATAAAAGTAAATATTTTAAAACTAATTAAGAAAGCCAGTTTTTTACACCGAAGTCATTAATGAAGTAAAAAAGGGAAAAGAAAGTCAGTTAATTTTCAATGGTCCTTCATATAAACTTTATATTATGAATAAAAAATGATTAAAAATCACAATTAAATAGTGATATTTTAAGAATGGTATTATTAAATAAAAAAAAATAGTTCATATTTAATCCTATGATATATGATAATTTGCTTACTTGTGTTTGAGTTTAATAAATAATAGTTTTTTTAACTGAAAATAATAATTAACGTTTTTATATATCAATTACATGTCTCTTAACTCTGTTTATATTGAGTAAAATTATTGGGGAAATCAATTTTTGTATGCGTTTAATATTACGAATATGTAGAATTTGCAACGAGAGCTAATTAAACTGAAAATTTCTGTGATAAACTTTGCAAACTAATATTAATCTGTAGAATATGAAATAATTCCTATGATAATTAATGATGGATGAGGCCATCATGACATCAGTTCTTATTATTACTACCAACCTTTATTTGGTTGAAATAAATGGTAGAGGTGCTTTCGTTTTTCAAGGATCGATAAAGACATTTCAATTGTAGAATAGAAAGAAATAAATGATTCTAAATTAACAATATGCAAAGTGTGAGTAAAATGAGAATTGACATAGACATGATCATTGGCTATCACAAAGATGACACATTCTATTAACAAATATTTAAAATAAAATAAGTATCGATAAATTTTATTAATTAAATTAGTCATTTTAGTCTTAATAAATTAGATAGTTGAGTCTTGTAATTGAGAGTGAAAAGAATAACGTATGACATGAAGAAAAAAAAATTAAAGTTTAAACGGAAAAAACAGTGATAAAATAATTTTTTTTTTTCATTTTTAATTTTGTTGGTCCCGAGCATAAGAGAAAAAAATTATTCTCACCATATAAAAGAGTTAGTCAATGATATTTAATAGTACTATAGTTTCATTTGAAAATGAAACTCCTTTTTTTTTTTTGAACTATCCTTTTTCTTCAGTTTAATTTAAAGAATAAAACAAAAAATGATTAAATATAAAATTTCAGTGAAGGATGTTTAAAAAATAGTCTTATTAAATAAGAGAAAATTAGGTCAAGTTGTTTTATATTTGAAACCAATACTCAGGAAATTTGTTTACTCGAAAGACTCGAAGAATAATTTTTTTATAAAGCAAAATTCTTTTATTAAATAACTTGAATATTAATGTGCTTTATTAAAAAAAAATCCTATTAAAAATCACATTATTACATTAACAATGTCAATTATTTGATATATTCTCCTCTTACATAGGAGGTTGTTGAAAAACCAGATGAAACCGACTTTTGTTAAATTAACGAAACAATTTAATTTAGATTGAACATAGGGCATAAAGTGTTTGGCACTTAGGAATAAGCAAATATAATTAGATTAGGTTTGATAGGGTTTAGATTTAACTAACTTGCCAATAAAAAAGTTTAAATGTGATCTGTTTATTTGATGAAGATATTTTTATGCCTAACTTTTTAAAAATTATGAGATAACTCGAAATCTTATTTAATTTGTAAAAGTCATTATGTAACTCATTTATAATTCATTCTTTAACAATTAAATATTGGTTATATAAGCGCGTGTCATTTTTTTCTCTTACATATGTAACTGAAATGGTTCACTGAATAAAAATACTTTTTTTTTTTTTGTGTGTAAATAACTTACGTGCAAAAATAACTATGAACACGCTTTTTGATTACAGTTACAAGGACCGTCACTGAAAAAACGAGTGGTAATATTTTTTAAAATAAATGTAACTTGTAAAAGAGATACCCTAATGATTTTCTTCCTTAAAACTATTAAATTGGTGGTCGTGGTCTTTTGCAACCTAATAGATTATTTAGAAAATAATTTATTGAACCGATTCAACTAGTAGGTTAAAGGAGTTGTAATTTTTCAATCTTATATTAAATTAATAGGAATTTTACTCCATTTAAAAAAATAATTAAATTTAAATATTTTTTTAAAACTATATTAGTTTGAATTTTAAATATAACTATTTGATATATATGTATATATATATATATATATATATATATTATAATATATGATTTAAAAAATACTGTTATTTTATTTTTTAAATATAATTATTTTTTAAAAAAGATGTACTAGTATCTATTTAGGTCAATCAAATTGGTTCCATCAAAATGGATTTTTTTTTATATATATATTTTGTCTAACTCAATTTTAGAGGTAGCAAAACGCTGATTTGATACATTTTGGCTAAACCCATTTTTTAGTCGGTTTAAGTTATACGAGTTGAAATTCGTAATTTACCTCGTCATAAGATAGGTTGATAAATTGGGGTTTGGCCATAATTTTTTAATATCTTATTTTAAAAAATCCAGTTTTTTTTTCACTTCCTTTTTGTTTTGCACCTATGTTTTTTTTTTATAGTTATTGACATTACTTTTTGGATAATAAAAATGTAAGGGACATCAATAAAATTGAATCAAATTTTATTATTTTAATTAAACAAGATTTAATTCCTAATAAAATTAAGTAAATATGAACAATACTTCAAGGAATCGTAAATCACAGTAAAATTTAGTTATCAATAATTCAACATAACATACTTTAACCAAATTAATCATAAAGTAAAATGAAATTAAAGTCGTGAACAATATCAAATTAAACATAAAACAAAATAAAGTTAAAGACATCAAGAATCGAACATAATATAGTATTTGTTGAAATTGAAGTTATTAAGTTTCAGGATAAAATTATAAACACTCTTATAGTAAGTTCATTTCAATATTCCATTTTTGTCACTTTCTTTGTCATCTTTAATATCACATGAAATTGAAAAAAAAAAAGTTAGAATATAAAAAAATGTTTATAAAATAAAAAGTTAATTAAATTTAAATTGAAGACTTATGATAAAAAATCATGCTTCTAATTAGAAGTATAAATAATTACTTTTACATTTTTTTGATTTCTATATTTATAAAAAATCCTCAAGTCAATACTAAATAGGAATTCAGATGCAACTGTATTAATCAGGATACTTAATAAGTCCTTAACCATCAATGAAAGATTCGAAAAATGTTAAATGTCACTTTATTCTTCCACCATTCAAGAATATCCATATATTTTATAAAAAAAAATATAATGTTGGCTCATCTAAATATATATCAAGTTGATTTCTTCCTGTTTTGTCAAAAGCTTGAAATTTGCATTTTTAAAATTTTTTTTAATATGATAAGTCAAAGAACAAAGTAAATAACTCACACAAAAAGGGCTTTCGCTTGGTGAAGTTGATGAGAATGTTGATGAGGATGTAAGATCACTATGCTTACACTTTATAACATCTGAAGTTGGACTTGGTAAAATATTGAGATAAAAAGCATGTATAATTTTTCCATTATCTTTTCCAACTTTACTTCCCAAAAGGATAAACTCTTTTACAGTAAAATGTTTCTAACTTGGGTCTAAAATTACACTAAAAAAAAAAAAACACTATATAACTCCAATATTTATCAAATTTCATCATCATCTTTTCAGTCATATGTTTTATAACTTTATCTTCATCTTTTACATTTTCCATTAAAAAATATTAAATTTTCCAAACTTGGATGTAAGATAGTTTGTAGTATTTATCAAATATACTATTTTCTATTTTTCCTCACGTGATCAATCTTATAATTCTCGTCAATTAAGTATAGACTTCCAAAAACGCATCAATATTTAAGACTACTTTAAAATATAAGAAAAAGTTAAATTTCAAGAAAGGAACATAAAACTCTCTGTAAGAAGAAATGTAATAAGGCTTAATACTATTAGAATGTCTCTATTGTACATTTTTCTATGATTATCCAATTGAACACTTTAACAAGACAAGACATCAAATGGATAAAAAAAATTCCACACCAAATGATATGATATGTTAATGTTAAGATAGCCTTTTAATATGTTCTCCTACCATTTTATAAAATTAAAATTTAAACTTAATTTACAAGATTAACTTAATAAAATGAAATTTACATTTATAATATATTATATTTTGATTTAAAAATAATAATAATAAATAATCAAACAAAAAGGATTGAACGAGAGGTCTTGTCTCCCTACACATCCCTTATCTTTGTCAGTCTTTCTGCACATTAAAATAACCAACAAAATTTATAAAAATCTCTCAAAATATTTTATTATTTTTGTCTAATCAAAGAACATGTTTAAAAGCTCATTTTGGTATCGTTTCGACCTTTTTCTTTTTCACATTTCGATGAAAAAGTGAAAGAAAGGGGAAGGTGCTGGAATGACCATAAGTTGCGGGAACAGATTCACTCATGCTTGTAGAAAAGCTTAAATCTTCTAGAATGATATATCTCATTATTTATATTTTAAATCTCAATTTTAAAATAAAAATATATTGTATTATACATTTTTCCAATTGCTAAACGTGGCGAGGATTAGAGAGGTGGCCTCCCGAATATTTAGAATTTTCTTATATAGTAATGGAAATTAAATTATAAAGAATTAATAGACAAAAATATTGATATAAAACGTAAAAAATAAAATATTTTTTCCAAACTTGTACAATTGAAACTAAATTTATATTAAATAAATTTGCAAAATAGTCATAATTTAAGTCCATTATTAGGGTTATTGTCATTCCAAAGTGTCATACTGAATAAATGAAGATTGAATTCCAGTATCCATCAAAATTCTTATGCATAATTGAATATGCAGCTTTATAAGACTTCTGGCATCCTGAATTGAGGCCACATAAAATAACACGTCTTTACTTTACGCTTATATAATATGGCAAGCTATTAATATTATATATAAAGATATTTCAAAATATATAATTTGAATATTACAAAAGTATTAATACCTTTTACCTTTTACATTCTTACGGGAAAATATTTCATTTCCATTTCCACATAATTTTTTATAAATATATATTTAATTTAAAAATTGAAATATTTTTTCATTATATGCTCATTAATCTCGAGCTTCAAAAACATTCATTTGTGCAGCATTTTGTATTTCACTTAGGCACTTTCCTAGTCTTGCTTCCTTTGTGTAACTTGGATAATGATATTCATTATTAAGTGGTAATATGCAAAAAACAAACAAGTCTAAGTATCAACATGCAATAAAATTAATGACTCCCTCCATTAGTTGACTTGTTTGCAATATCTTTTTATCCTTCTTTAAAGCAACGACACTGTTACTCTTACCTCATTTCTTATATTGTTTGACCACAATTTTAATCCAAACGTATGTATATAAACATCAATATGAATAATATGAGAATCTAATTTTAATAAACTTGCGATATAACGAAGCCTACAATTTTACCTTTATCCTGCTAAATACCTCATATGTATTTACTCTAGCATTCCTAAAAATAATTGCATTATCAACAACTATCTACTCAGTCCTTCTATATCCTATCTCCAAAATCATCAAACTCAGATGTGCTAAATTGATGAAAATGAAATTTTCGGGCCGGTTGTGATGTATTATTCTACTCACCCCAAGACCACCCGTTACATATATTCCATATTCAATAAGTTACCTTGTGCAGAAAAAAATAGATAACTAATTGTTTCATCTCTTTCACCACAAATTACAGGTAAACTACTTTCTAACAACTACTTCCTTATCACAGATTTTTTTGTTGACACTTTATATAAAATTATATTATTTAAAATGACCATTCATGCAAAGTGTAAAAAAAATAAAAAATTCCTTTACTTTCCAAAACAGATTATATAAATTTATTTCTTTTTTATATAGTTATTTTGTAACTTTTATATGTAGATTTAACTGTTTAGGATTCTACTTTCTTGTTTGGTCCTTTCTATTTTTTTATGTTATACTTTGATCTTCCTGTTTTTCATTTAAATTAGTCTCCTTTCAATCTACATTAAAATATAACTAAGGATATTTTTTTAATATAACTAAGGATATTTTTTTAATTGATTATGTAAAATAATTGATTTTAATTTTTCTGATCACCTCAATTGCTGGGAAAAATTAAGGAAAGAAATACCACGAAATCAAATAAGAATGAGAACTAATCCTGACCTATATAAGAAAATGATATTACTTTCAACCCAATATGTTTATCAATTTTCTCATTTCTACTCAATGTAGAGATCAAACAAGAATGAGAATTAAATATATATATATATATATTTAGTTATGAATAAATTCACAATTTTTATTTACAATTATTTAGATCAGCTTCTTTCACCCATAGTTTCAATATTTATTAATTTAATTAGACTTTAAAATATTTGTTAAGATAATATACTCAATTATCTTTTACGGAAAGATTTGAATGAATTTGTATAAAAGGTCAAGGTTTATTTTATTATATGTTTAAATAGGCTAATATCTCTTACAATAAATCTCAACAACCTTAAAAACTAGTTAAAATTAATAACCCTAAACTAGTTTCATTTGACAACTCGGGATTGCACAACTATTCAAATGAAGAAGATCAAAATATATTATGTATTTACAATCTACGAATTATCTCAGTTATTCTCTGGCAAAATGGTCAAACTACTCTATTTGAGACTCCTATTATTATTAAGCAGGGAAAAATAACACTTCTTGTATTTTGTATTTTTGAAAAATAAAAAGTAATAAAAGTTAAATAATAGGAGTAGATGATTTTTATCATGAAGTGTAAGTAATTTAAAGAATGTAATAATATAAATAAAATGGTAGTTTTCGAAAAAATTATAAAAATAAAATAAAACATATAAATTTTATATTCATTATATATATTTGATTAATTTCCACACACACACACACACACACACACACATATATATATATATATATATATATATATATATATATATATATATATATATATATATATATATATATATATATATAAGATTTCAATCCACACACAGAAT
>Ga0099825_1003055_pt1 | contig 22334 bp, 15 predicted proteins | sample SiratroredBW_FD_76838 | JGI IMG/M metagenome (GOLD analysis project Ga0099825, IMG submission 76838) | Root nodule microbial communities of legume samples collected from California, USA - Siratro red BW | ecosystem: Host-associated > Plants > Roots > Nodule | place: USA: California | collected... | reverse complement strand
TTTAACCACAAATAAAAAATATAAAAAAATAAATTCCTTTTCCTTTTTTTCTCCCAATCTTTTTTTTTTTTTTTTTCTTTTTTTTTTTTTTTTTTTTTTTTTTTTTTTTGTCATCTTGTTTTCTTTTTCCCAACCAATTTCATTTCACAATTTTAGTTCTCTTGTTATTTCTCTATAGTTGAATATTAAAGTATACATGTATTCGACTATCGAGTGTTAAAGAAATGATAACAGCCACAATAAATAAAAGGGTTTTTAAAGACCTTAAAAACTTTAAAATATACCTGACACAATAAACATAATTAATTTGGACACCAGTTTCCTTATGTGCTAGACTTGAAAAATACGCTAGACTACAAATATTTCGTGTTTAAGCCTCATCATTTTCTCTTTCTTCAACTTTGTGAAATTAATGGAAGAACTGTTCACATTCACCTATAACTGAGTGTGATGCTTGGAATTTTCTTTAATCGTTTTAAAATAATACTAAAAATGTAATATAATAAATTAAAATATTTGAAACTGAATTAAAAATTAAATCAAGAAAAATAATCTGAAATTCGTGTGAAGAATATTAGAAATTAAAAGCTGTTGGTTTTATATTACTACGATAAAGTTTAATTTTTATAAGAAAACGTTTAATTAAATAGAATGGTGGGTCTCTAACAATTTGGGTATCCTATTATTTTCCCCGTAATAGGAAGTGTCTCCTTCGTGTGCTTTGGTTTCAGCAAAACAGCCAAGAAACCTTCTATTATTTGTACTAAGCCCGACTGGGTTGTTGTTACGTTGCTTTCCCCTTATTCATGGCTTCATGTCATTAATTTGTGTCCCATGGATTTGAACCAATTCAAATTGACAGGGAGAAAAATGTGGTGCTGTAAATAGATAAATGTTATAGCATATTTTGGGTTGTGAGGTTTTTGTCATTTTCGAAGATGTTAGATAGGATGAAAAAGAGGAGATTGAACTCAAATTCTGTCAAACAGTAAAAGGAATTAGAGCTAAGACTAATTCTTAACATGATATGAGATGAATTAAGTTTAAATTCATAACATGAGAGTTTATTTTAACGAAATTGAATGAACTTATCATGTCACTATCAATAAATATCTAATCTTTATGTAGGTGTTACATAATCTCGATGTATGATATATGTTATAAAAAAAAGTTAGACTTAAACCTGGTTCTTAATACCAACATTTTCCGGAACCTCTTGCGAGAGAACTATCAGTAAATATATGTTACTGTGATGCCATGCTTAAAACAGTAGCTGTGAATATTACCTATAAACATTCTAAAGGTATTAAGCAATGAGAGACAATGGCTGATAGATTGGTCTTTGGATCTGATAATTTTACTGTGCTCCTTTGGAACCTTTCGTCAACAAGCACCACAAAACTCGCATGACAGTTCAATGATTAGTATGCATTTGGTGATTATTAATTGGCTTGGTGAATAAAGTGCACAAAGAACACAAATTTGAGAAATGATCGAACGTGCCAAAAAGACACAACTCAGTCTCTGCATTGGTACACATCCAATATATATTTCATTGCATAAAAACTTGAAATTCACACTCCAGTGGTAGTTTCCCACTGTCTTAGTTTTAGTTTTCTCACTTTCCGGGGACAAAGTTTGTGGCATATGCCCAAGCATTGTTGTTGACAGGGTCAGCAAGGTGGTCTGCAAGGTTTTCGATGGGTCCCTTTCCGGTCACAATGGCTTGAACAAAGAAACCAAACATAGAAAACATGGCTAATCTACCGTTTTTCAGCTCTTTCACCTTCAACTCAGCAAAAGCATCTGGGTCATCAGCAAGGCCCAATGGGTCGAAGCTTCCACCCGGGTAAATTGGGTCAGTCACCTCACCGAGAGGCCCACCGGCAATACGGTACCCTTCAACGGCACCCATTAAGATAACTTGGGTGGCCCAGATAGCAAGGATGCTCTGTGCATGGATCAGGCTTGGGTTGCCCAAGTAGTCAAGCCCACCCTCACTGAATATCTGAGATCCAGCCTTAAACCACACAGCTTCGCCGAACTTCACACCGTTACGGGCCAAGAGTTCGGGGAACACACAGCCCAAAGCTCCCAACATGGCCCATCTGGAGTGGATCACTTCGAGTTCACGATTTCTGGCGAAAGTCTCCGGGTCAGCAGAAAGCCCAGCAGTGTCCCACCCATAATCACCTGGGAATTCACCAGTGAGGTAAGATGGTGCCTCACCGGAAAATGGGCCCAAATACTTGACACGGTCTGGGCCGTACCATGGGCTTCCGGAGGAAACAGACTTAGGGGCTGCTTTCCTCATGGAAATCCTTCCAGTGGAAATGTCAGGGGTGGAGGGGGAAAGCTTGATTGCTTGGCCAGCCAATGATGGTGAAGAGAGAGCCATTGTTGAAGCAGCCATTGTAGAACAATGAAAAGCTTTCTAAGTGAAAGTGGAGAGAAGGTTAAGAATGGTGCTTGCTGTAGTGGTAAGCTAAGGAGCAGTATATATAGGTTAATTGAGAAAAGGATTCTTATCTAAAATATCATATGAGATCTCTATTTCAATTTCTATTGGTTTGGATTTGGAGTGTCATTTGTGTCCACTACTTCTTCTTCTTCCCTTACCACACTATTCGGTTTCCAATTGTCTGTATTGATCAGATATCTACAAACATATCATGGAATACCTCTTCTACCAAATCACAATTTGCCACGTAAGATTTATTGGATAGCCTGCATGAGATTCATCATACGTAAATGAGTTTTGATGAAAATATTATTTTAGTTTGAGATATTAAAGAATCATTTTTTTTTAGTTTATGGATGTTTGAAGTGAAATAAAAGATGAATTTAGGTTATTTGTTTAATAAAATAAATAGTTGAATAACTTTTTATTTTTATTTTAAAATAACTAAATAATTTGTCTTTTTAAAAGTAATGGCTACATAATTTGTATAATTCTATTTTTATAAAATTATATAAATATATTTTTATTTTTTTAAATTAATTACTTATAAAAAAATAAATTTATATATCTTAAGAAAATAAAATATATGAATACAATATTTTATGCTACTTTAAATCACTAGTTTGATATGTGGACACAATATGCGTTTTTTGTATTTTATTATTTACTTTATCAAGTGTAATGTATTTTTTACAGAGAGTAAGTAAAAATATTAATGTTTTCTAATTATCTTACTTATTGGTATTATTATTATTATTATTATTATATTTATGTTTGCTCCACTTCTATTACTTTATTTATTATTCTTGGTGTTATTATTATATTTTATTATTATCATTTTTATCTTAATAATTACTATTACGGTATATAGTTATAACTACTAATTTGAACATATATATATATATATTAATTTTATTATTGTTGTAGTGTTATTATGGATCTTTATCTTATTGTCATTGGTGTAGCTATACTTGTTGTTGTGTACAGGTTACACTCTGTTTTAAATCATTCTTACCACCATTATTACAATCATTATTTACGTTTGTACTGTTTTTTCAACACTATTATCAACAGACATGTATATTCATATTTTTATTAAATTAAAATGTATATAATTTTACGATTTTATTATATTTATAATTTTCTTATTTTTTAATAATTAATCAGAAAAAATGATACAACTTTAAAAAAATATAATTTTGTAAAAATTATATATTCAATGTTTGTAAAAAAAATTATTTAGTTATTACAAAAGATTATTCAACTATTTATTTTATTAAATAAATAATTAAATTATCTTTTATTTAATAAAAAATAAAATTATCTTTTATCAGAAACTGCCGTTTTAAAAAACCGGGGTAGTTAATTGGACTTAAAAAAACCTTTATGTGCTATTTTATTGGAGGTTGGTATTACACACATCCCTTGTAACTTCTGGAGTTACCCTGGGATTACCTGCAACATGTGTCTCGAACTATTTGACACTGAAGACGATAGCTTAATGTTGGCAGAAAACTGAAAAAGGAACATGCGGTGTAAATATTTTAAATCTATACCAAATACATACTTCAGTAAAAAAAATCACAAATTTAACAAATAATACAGCATAAAAAGGAATATTTTCACTCATTAACTGCTTAGGAACAAAAGAAAGTTACCATCACCATCTCCTCCCATCCAAGAAGAAAACTGAATAACAAATACCAAAAGCGTTACCATCTCACAAACACTAAAACAGAGTTTCAGAAATCCATCAAAATGAAGCCAAAACTACCATCTTTACGTCGACCATCTCATGAAAATTGAAATGGGGTATCACAAATCCATCACCATCAAGCAAAAAATAGGGTCTTGTCATAACCCCACAAAACTAAACCCGTAAATAAACTAACTGTTGTCTATGCGCATTGCGCATCCATAGCCAATAAGAAAACCAGTCCATAATTCAAATGAGTAACCGCCAAAAAATGGCTTTTCGTTCCCCTATCAGTATCACCCTATTCATCTTCATACTTTCTTGCTTCCTCACTCTCCGTGCCACTGGAGTTCAAATAATCTCCAAATCCAAGTTAGAGAAGTGCGAGAAGAACTCCAACTCCGACAATCTCAATTGCACCACCAAAATCGTAGTGAACATGGCTGTTCCCAGTGGCTCGGTAAATTATAAAGCAAGCCACGCAGTGTGTACGCATTTTTGTTTGTTGATGTTGTTTTGTGATTGCGCAGAGTGGAGGAGAGGCCTCGATTGTTGCGGAATTGGTGGAAGTGGAGGAAAATTCAACCAGGAAAATGCAGACACTGCGGATTCCACCCGTCATAACGGTCAACAAAACTTCTGCATATGCCTTGTATGAGTTAACATATATACGAGTATGATACTCTTCCTTCTGTATTTATTGGATTATATAAGTGATGATAATTAGTGTTAGAGAAATATTATTATTATTTTAATAATTTTTATTCATATAGCAAATGGCTTTAAGAGGATTGCTTTGGATGTAGTTTGATTAAGTTAGAGTTACTTGATAGCAGGATGTTCCTTATAAACCTGAAGAGTATTACGTTAAGACACGCAAATGTGAGCCAGATGCTGGTGCAAATGTGGTGAAGATATGCGAGAGGCAAGTCAGGTTTTATTTATTTTGTTATGACTTTGACTAGAGTTTAGACCATGTTGATTTCACTGCTTGGTTTCTGGTACTTACGTTGCAGACTGCGAGATCAAGAGGGTCATATTATTGAGAACACTCAGGTGGCCTTCTAACTCCTAATATCATAGTCATTGATAATATCATAGCTCACACATTTATTTAAGGATTTCTCTCTTTCCGTCTTTAATGTAGCCAATATGTTGTCCATGTGGGCCCCAGCGGCGGATGCCTTCATCGTGCGGAAACTTCTGTAAGGGCTCTCGTGTTGCAAAAATTTGTAGGTTTTTAGGAAACGCAAAACTAACAATTCTGGGTTAAATGTTTAACTAGTTGACAAATTGACAAAAGGAAAGGCCAATACTGCACATTGTGTGCGTTTCCCTGGTGATTGGTAAGCCTCCACCCTCGCCGTTCTCTTTGTTTCAAATTGTGATTCATTTGGGTGTGCTATTCCGGTTATTGTCTTAGTGAGTTTTTTGCTTCTTAGAGGAGTATATGAAAACCATGTATTATACAGATTGCATGTCCAGCTATATATTATACTAGTAATATAGTTTATGAAATAAATTAGTTCAAGTTCAACTCTCAACTTCCTAAAAAAATTCAATTCCTAACACTCATAATGTACAAATACAACGGTAATTTAACACAGTTATAGTGTAGTTTTGTCTAGTTTTGGTTGTAATCCTCTCAGAAATTCGACCAAGTGAAAGTCGCCTCATTGTTTTAGTCATCAGTTACAACTCAGATTTCCTTGTCTCAATCATTTCAGGTTTCATGTTTTTGCCATTGGGCGGAGAACATTGGGCTTTAGTGTTCGAATACAGGTGAAGAGTGGAACTAAAATTTCGGTATGTAATTTTTTTATTTCCTGGTGCAATTAAATTTAAATGTGGTATGCGTCCTTTTCCATAGACTATAACCTTTGGTTGGATCAGCATTCCAGTTTTTGATATATTCATTTTCCTTTTACACTTGAATGAGCCATAGCCAGAGTTCTTGGTCCTTCTTTTTCTCTTTTCTCCATTCGTTTGCTAAACTTAGAATAGCATTTTGTTTTAAAACATTAAATAAAAACAAAGCAATTTAGTGCTCGAGAATATTTACATGAATTTAGTCCCTGTATTTATCTGCGTACACAAAGTAATCCTGCAAAATTTTTAAACCCATGGCATGATCCTTTTGTTATACCTCCTTCATCAAAGTTAACACCCACCTGTGACATGGTATGTTAAGTTTCTTAGTGTAACATTGAACGCCTCTTGATAGGTCACTCCACATGTCAATCCCTATCCTATCCCTCAACTGTAGAGAAATAAAATTTTACATTTTATATTATTTTTTGTGTGTTTTTGTTTGATAACATGTTACAAGGGCAAATTGAGTAAAACAATCGTATTATTTTAGGATAGAGAGTCATGTCTTTGATTGTCCTTTATGTGTATCTAACTCATAATTTTGCCCATCCATAATTTGGCTGGCAGGAAGTGGTTGTGGCTCCTGAAAACAGAACAGTGATCTCTGATGATAAATTTTTGAGGGTTAATCTTATTGGAGATTTTGTTGGCTACACAAATATACCATCTTTTGAGGATTTCTATCTAGTTGTACCAAGGCAGGTATGCTTGTTTCACGGGTTTCACTAAAATTAACCTCTATTGACTTGAAGCTTTAACAAAATTGAGGTTAAACTTAAGATCAAATAAAGAATTATATGTTAGGTTGGTTTCTTGAATACTGTTTTGTTAACTGCCGTTTGGACATTTTCCAGATATTGCTCTTTTGCAAAGAGATTGTCTAACATAATTCTATTAATTGGTAATAATAAAATTTTACCATGAAAAATAAATGGCACTGACTGTCTACCAGAGAAATAAAAAAAGAGAGTGTAAAATGCATCGATAGAATAAATTATCATCATGTTTGCTAATCATACAGTTCTAAATATATTTTGACAGGTCACCAAATTAAGGATAGACTTGAAACCTGTCATTGCTGTTTGTTTTTTTAAGTTTGAAGGCATAAAGGCTTCCTCGTCCACAGTGTATCTGTGGCACAAAAATATCATTTACAGCCAGCTCATATTCCAACCAATGGTGCAAGCATGATGTAGTATTAATTGACTGATATTTAATCTAGACCACCACCTTATCATTTACATTATGTCAAAATGATTTTTTCTCTTCGATCTCTAGTTTTTATGTTGGCATGCTTAGAGGTATCATGATGTGTTCTGTCTAAGAATGTTAACATTGTAGGATTAGGAACATTTTTTTTTTCCCTTTCTAGAGGTTACTCAATGAAGAATGCTTGCAACACGAAATGTGTCAGACAAATATAACTATACGGAGGTAAAGATAATTGCAACTGCAAGTCCGTAGGGCCATATTCTCAGTACTCTTGGCAGTCTCTTTTTAGTGACAGACCTTTTTCCAAATTTGAATACAAATCATAGATTTATGTTGGCATTACTGGTGTAATTTAAGGAAGATAACCTCGTTGAACTACTTTATATGCTTTTGGCATGATTCACAACTTCTATAAGCTTAAAAAAAAATACATTTTTTATTCTTGTGACAGGGCAACCCTGGTCAACCGCAAGATTTGGGGAGAAACATTTCTATGTGGATGCTGCTTGAAAGAGTGAGATTTACCTTAGATTCCATTGAATGCAACAAAATTGGTGTGAGCTATGAAGCTTTCAATCGACAACCAAACTTTTGCTCTTCACCCTTTTGGACCTGCTTGCATAATCAATTGTGGAATTTTCGGGAGGTTGGTACTGCAATTATGATATTTTGTCTAAGGGTTTGCTTACTGTTAATTAATGTCAAATTTTCCATATTAGGAAAGGGGGACATAGGAAGGTATCCAATCACTCTTTATAAGGTTTGGGCTTTCCAGTTCGCTTGAGTTAGCTTCTTGAATTGAGCTAGTTTCACTACTTCATTAGTAATAGTTTGAAATAACATTGTTTCTTATCCAATATTTTAATTGAAACTTTATGTATAGTTTTCTTAATTGTTGAAAATTTGAAAAAAAGTTCTTGTTCATAACAGGCTGACCTGAATCGAATAAGTAGGAATCAGGTGCCACTCTATGGTTTGGAAGGAAGGTTTGAAAGGATAAACCAACATCCAGTTAAGTTGCAATAATTTTATATTTATTTAGTATGGTGTCTTCTATTAGAAATTATTATTTTTTATTTTATTTGTCTGCAGAGTGCTGGAAGTTATTCTTTCTCCATAGGAATTACAGAGGTTCTTAATACAAACCTTGTGCTAGAATTAAGTGCGAATGATGTAGAGTATGTTTATCAAAGGTATTATTATTTACTTCAAAACAGTGGCGTTTTTCTTAATTATAAGTCATGGATATGGATCTGTCTTTTTTTTTTTTACAGTTGTTACTGAATCAAAGATTCACACGTGACTGAAAACTTAGGTTCTTTTTGTAATTGTTCCTTCTGAAAGTTTTTGTTTTTATAGTAAAAAGCGTTTCAAAAGTTGCTTGACATGGTTCTTTTTCTCCAGGAGCCCAGGAAAGATTGTAAGTGTTAGCGTCCCTACATTTGAAGCCCTAACCCAATTTGGTGTTGCTAAAATCACAACTAAGAATACGGGTGAGGTGGAAGCATCGTATAGTTTGACGGTACTCTGCTTCTCTATGTTGTGCTTCAGCCATATCTATTTTTGTTATCCAGTGCTACTCATGCTTGGACAATCGAATGTTGATTTGGTACTTTTTTTATTTATTTAATGACTGAAAAGCATTATTTTAATTTCTATACGAATGGCACAGTTCTTTAAGTCTTGAAAGTGTTAGTGGAGTTCTGTTCTATTTCTTTGTTTATAATATGTGATGGGAAATTGGGTTGTGATAATTTTTTTACAAACTCTTCTGACCTGTACTCATTGTTTATACGAGGACACGATTGTTTAATTAAGTACCTAAAAATCTCACACTTCGCATTAATTATTCCCTGCTTGCCCATAAGAGTCCGGGGGCAAAATTATTGTTTGTCTGAAAGATCTCTATTTAGTTGAATGGACTGCATGATATGAATAGAAATTTAAGAGGTGCATGCTGCTCCAGATGCTTTTGTTTTTATTAGGGTTATAAAATTTAGTTCAAATATTTGAGTCTTGCATGACAGTAATTTTCTGGAGGGTCCAACAAGCTGTAATTTTAGCTTTTCTATAATGATTGTTTTGTCTTGCAGTTTAATTGCTCCAAGGATATCACCCTTATGGAGGTATTATGCTAAAACATGTCAGGAATTTGTTTTTTCCCCCTCCTGTTCCGTACTTCGGTAGGTCCTGTGTCATGTTTTTTTTGTTTTTTTGGTAAACTTGGTTCAGGAGCAATTTTTAATAATGAAGCCAAACGAGATTACAACCAGATCGTTCAAACTCTACCCCAGCAATGATCAAGCTTCAAAATATTTTTGTGCGGGTAAAGTTGAAGCTTAGGATGGATACGTTGCTATTTGTTGTGAGGATAAAAACTCATTGATATTTACTTCGTTTCTTTTTTGGGGGCGTTTTGAATAAAGCCATATTAAAGGACTCTGATTATAATGAAGTTGATAGAGCCGAATGTCAATTTGCTACGACGGCAACTGTTCTTGACAATGGCACACAGGTTTGTTCTTGACAATGGCACACTGCTTTATTTTTCTATGACTATGAACACAATGAGTTTGTTTAAGATTCCATCTAGCTAAGAAAAGACTTGTATTCTCAAGTAATATAAAACTTGTTCGAATCTGGATACTACGTTGTCATGATGTCCTTAAAGGCTGCAACTGAACCTCCCACCCCCCATAAAACAAGAAAGGGACCTGCTGTATAGGTTAATTAGTGGCTAATGCCTTGTTAGTTATTGGGATGTTATGACAACAAATTGTGAATCTCTAAATCCTCTATTACTGCAGGGGATGCCTTTTCAACCTCCAGAGACAAGTCTAAATGGTTTCTTCGATTCTATTGAAAACTTATGGAATAAACTTTGGACCAGCTTAACAGAATTTATTTCTGGAAAAACTTGTAGGTATTATTTCTATTATACTTTGCATTTGCAAACTATACAATTTAAATTCTAACATATAAAATATACAAAATGTGAATTTCCTAAATTTTGTATCATTTTTATTCATGGGCAATATTTAGAGTTGCATAGTTATATATATTTCTTCATCAACACCACCCACCTGATTAGAAATTCTACAAATATTAGTAGCACTGACTTTCGTGAACACGTGAAAAACTTGAGACAATAATTAGAATATTCCGTCATTAATATCATAAAGTATTAAAACTGATTATTTTATGAAAAAACTGTTGTTCTGAAATCCAGTCAGTAACAAAACAAAAGTTGGTGCACGTATTCCAGATTGTACTCAAGCTGCATTTGGATAAAATCTTTCCTATTTTCTTCATGACGTCCTTCGGTATGTAATAAACTGATAATGAGTTTTGCCATCTTTTCTGTTTTTAGTAATTTAAATATTTTGTTACAAAGTATTACCCAGACATTCAAGCAGGATATTGGAATATCAATAACTACATTTTGCTTTCTTAACCATAAACCTGTTTAATATTTGATTCGTTTGTCTTGACTAATTACTTGATCAAATCTCTTCCACGTCTCTCGGATTGGGTGGGAGAAAAGACAAAAATGCTCTGGATTTTTTGACTTCAAGTGCCACATACAATATGTATGCTTGAGTTGGGTTATGATGTTTGGTCTGTTTTTGGCAATTTTTCCGACAGGTATGACTTCTATTCAATTTCTATTAGTTACTATAATTTGCACATTCAGCAGAACAACTTAAAAGAAATACTATTCTTTGAATTGCAGTGCTTGTACTATTATGGCTTTTGCACCAAAAAGGTCTATTTGATCCTCTTTATGACTGGTGGGACGATCTCTTAGACGCTGATGAACAGATCATCATGGATAAACGTAAAATCACAACTGAAAAGGGACATCACAATATTCATGATAACAAGCATCATAAGCAAGAGTTTAGGGGCCCTAACTATACTGGTCAATATAGGCCAAGGACCGGTTATGAGCATAAACTCAAGCATTCGGGAAGGAGCTCTGATTATTTTGATGATTTACACCATGTTGGTAAAGAAATGCACAAGCATTCCGAAAGGAATTCTGATTATTTCGATGATTTACACCATGTTGGTAAAGAAATGCACAAGCATGGTCATAAGAAAAAGAATATGGATAATCGGCAGCAGATTGCTGACCATCCAGCACACCACAAACACAGAAAGAAATGGGATAGTTCAGAGGGACAACTTAAAGAGACGAAGCTAAAGCATGATAAAGCCAGGCAAGAAAATTATGGCAAACACAAACAAGTTCAGCTAGATGAGCCAGAGGATGAGTAGATTGAAGTTGGAACTTATAATTTAATGTTATACATTTTTCTAATTTCACACACCTAAGTTTAACTGTAACTTGGTAGTTACTTCACAGAATCATGGTTATGCTTTATCCTTTTATCTTCTACCATTTCCACTACTAGTCTTTCTAGTTTTATATTATTTTCTAATAAGGTGGGTTGGACTTGAATTGGGGACGGAAGAGTTATTGAAAGATAGAATTAGGATTTAATGTGAAAGACATCTTTATAGAAAGGAAATAGCTAATCCACAATGTGGTCCTTAAAAGTATGGACTTCCTAAAAAGTACTACACCTCAGCGTCAACTTCCTCGATTGACTCCTTATATTGGTGAAAATCATTACGAACGCAACTTGCATGCAGTGAAAAATGAGAATTTCAAAAGCAGATTGTATATTGACTCGGGATAATCTGAACCATTTACACCACTTGTTACAAGTACAACTTTCCTTCCCTCACTGCCTTTTTGCAAGGTAGGGAACGTCATATTTTTTAACCCATGTTTTTAAAAAACCCCGCTCATGTATATCGAGAAGAAATTCTAATAAAAACAATTTTTAAGAGACCTAATCAAAACTGAGTGAGAGACCGTTATTATGGTTACTGTTGTGGCTTTCTTAACAATTGCGTTGCCTTGTGTTTCTTAAAGATACCATATACTAGTCTCTCTCGCGGAGTTTTGGTTTCTAATTTGTTTTGTTAAACTCTGGTTCCTGTTTCCTTTGATCTTTCTCCATGATCTGCACGTGGAAGCCATTTGGAAATTGTAAACCAGGAGTTCGAACGATATTTCCTCCTTTGATGGGTCGCCACCTGAAATATTATTCATTCGTTAAAAGAGAGACCTTGCATCTCAATTTAAGTTCACAGGATAACGCTATCATTTCATTATCTTACCGGTATTTCGTTACCAAACTATGAAGAAACACAGCCATCTGAACTTTAGTGAAGTCCGTTCCAACACAAAATCTCATGCCTCCACCGAAAGCCATGAAATTTTTTGTGGCACCATTTAGTTCCATTCCCTGAAAGCCAATTTTTCGGGGTCACTAGAGTGTAAAAAAGAGATGGAAGACTAAACTATAAGTTACTTGGATATAGTTTTATAGCCAGCTGGTATAGCTAGCAACTAAAGCAGCAGCTTTAATACTATATTATCCAGACAAAGCATTTGGAAAGAAAATAATAAAATAAGAGTCTCTAATTATATGAACACACTGTTTGTTTCCATTTTTTTATTTCACCAATAATTATGGAAACATACATTTAAAACAACATTTTACTGTATCTAAATAACGGGACATATGAAAAATTACACCTTATAATTATTTTATATATTATATATATATACAAAAAATAAACATGCCTTAGACGCACCTCCCATCTTCGTGGGTTGAAGGAAAGAGGATCCTGATATTTCGCTGGATTCAAGTGCACAGCGGGGGGACACACCATAACTGCCCAACCTGCTGGTATTGTATATCCTGCATGTATATATATGTATGAGAATGTGTTCATTCAATGACCAAATGATGTAATGTTGTCTTTTTTAAATACAAGATATAGCTATGTATGCACTGGATTTGTATACATTCTGCTATTATTTAAGCTGGATCCACTCCCACCTCATTCAATTTTATTTCTAACTACTCCAATAATTGGTTATGTTGCATATCAAGCTAAGCCATCAGAAACTGTCTTTTCGTAATGTGAAATGAATGAATGAATGAACCATATCTGTATGACATACGTACCCTTAAAGTTAACTTCCCTCAGTGCCTTCCGGAAGATTCCAGGAACTATATTTGCGAGTCTCACGGTTTCATTTATGAACTGCAAATCGACATGGACTTTTAAATGAGATATATATGTACACGTACGTAGAAATTTACATGAAAACTTTTTCACCCATTAAAAAGAAGAAAAAAACTGATCCACCTGAAATGTAAATGTCATTGATTTGTATTCTTTCCACGTGATTCCGGAGTTAGGATCTTCACGTCGCTTGAGGATGGCTTCATGTTCCTCCTAAAAAGCACAACACATATAGAGTCAAAACTCGGACGTAAAAAAGAAAAAGCCGTGAAAGTAGTTCGAAGATTTTAATATTTTTTTAACATACTTGTAATTGCTTGAGTACCAAGGGATTGTCCGAGAGTACTTTGGTGGCATAAGTGAGAGCGAGAGAAGTGGTTTCAAAGCTTGCGAAGAGGAGCACAAACATGAGGTCCAGAGCGATCGCTTCAGTGAGGACTGTTCCCTCTTTCTTAAGTTCTTCAATGACATAGTCAAAGAAATCTTTTTGCTCTTTCCTTTGCATTCCCCGTCTTTCCTGCAGCATGTTCTTCAGCATCTTCATTGCCCTTTTCCTACCCTGAGAAAGATCACAAACAAATGATGTTTTTCAATCTCAAGAAACTACTTTGTGAGTCAATCTTCTGGGATGGCATCTTTTATCAGCGTAGAATGCCAATTAAGTTCTGTTAGCTTCTCCAATGGTGATATGCTTCTTAAACTTAAGAATCAGTTATGCAATTACACCCTTTAAATAATTCACATCAGTTCTTACAATTTGCTTATAATAATATAAGAAATGTTTTCTAAAAGTTTGCAAGAATAGTGAGATAATTGTGTAAGGGTTGCACAGTTGAAGAGAAAAACCTGTTGAAAATTTTAAATCCATGTGATATTGTAGAACCTACAAGAAGCTTTGGTGGATGATATGGACTTACCTGGAGACATTTGTGATAAGCTGTTCCTGGAACGTCCAGAGGGAAGGAGATGAGTCCTTGTATAAATGCAACAAAGTTGTCCCTTAAGTTCTCCGAGGACTTGGTTGAATCATAACTGATGAGTTTTTTTGCGGTCAAATCAAATATCATCTGCATGGGAGCATACATAGCAAACCACGGTTTAGACACGGAATGGAAGGAGAGAGATGAAGAAAACAAGAAAATAGATGAGTGGTAATAATTTTACCCTTGCTGTTGCTTCCTTCAACTCAACACTGTCCTCACATGACCACTTCTCTAAAGTTCTGCAGGCTGTTTGTTCAACTTCTGGGAGCATCTTTTTAAGGCTTTCAGGACCAAACAGATTGAGCACCAAGTTCTTAAGGTACTTGTACATGAACCCATGTAAAGAACCAACATTTTGTCGCCCAAAGATCTCTGTGAATGTGTCTGGGTACCAGCTTTGGAAGACCTGCCCCTCTTGTTGGAAGATAAAGTAATTGAGTTCAGGGTCTGTTGATACTACAACTGGCCGTCCAACCAAGTTGGTCTTGAAGATTGGTCCATACCTGAAAGACCCAAAAGGATGATCCTTTAGGAGAATGGGTCGTATTGAGTTGAGATTAAAATAGTTATATACCTTTTCATTCTCTGCTTGATGAAAGGAGGAATATCTGAAGATGTGTTGGGGGAGAAAAACTGAAGGGTCTCACCCAGAAGGGGCAAACCCATTGAACCAGGGGGGAGTTTTCCACAGCAACTGGGATTTCTCCATCTATAAACCCAATGTGTAATGGCTATAATAAGCAATGCTCCAAGACAAAGAGGCCACATTTTTATTTTGAAAAATAAAAGGAAAATTGAAGTCTTTATTGAGAAGGGTGGAGATGATAATATATAAGATTAAAAGAGTGAAGTGGTGAAAACGGTGCTGACAGAGAGAATTAAAAAGAAGTAAGGAAAGGCTTAAAGCGGGTAAGGAGGGAAGAATGGGCAGAAAGGAGTAGACAGTGCTGGCATGCATATCAGCATCTCAGAAGATGTTCTTAAATAGGCAGGCCAATTCTTAGAACTAGTTGAAGAAAATAATATATTATGTTTGGCTTCCTTTAGTTTTTGGTGAAGTTGGTTGTTCAAAAAAGCTGTACTAGTAGTTGGAGATAGATTAGAATAATTGGAGTTATATCTGTCTATAGACCACTTATTGTTTTGTCAACGGCATATGTGATGTGTCCAAGGGCCTTGCATGATATGAATTTTACTGGATGCTTCCTCTCCCCACGTCTTCTCTCTTGAACCAAAACTTTGTTTTTTTTTTCTTTTCATTATCCTTATTGCGGTAAACTGAAGAAGCACGAGGCAGAATTATGGCACTTATTTAGGAGATTTTGCCTAGATTTGATGATGAGTTATAGGTTTCAAAGAATCTCTCTGACCAAACTAAGCATCTCAAGGAAATCTTCCATCCATCATTAAATGCTTCAAGTACTAAACTTCTGAGCCTTTTGTCCAACTTGAAATCTTATCAATATCTATGCTAAATTCTCAATCTCTCTGATGTTGATGCTCACAAGAGGAACCACACATACTTTAATTTTCGCCTCCCTTTGTTCTTATCAGGAGCAAGATCTTTCCATAGATCTTTTTTCCTCTGCAACCAAATGGATACTCTCATCATCCTAACTAAAATGCCATGCCTTAAATCTCAAGATATACGTCATTAGTGATTCCCCTTGCCCATTGGATGGTTCTAGAAAATGCATCCAACCACTATTCCACACGGTCTAAGGTCTTGGTTTTATTTCTGGCGACAAAATTCACATATGCTAATCTAGCTAGGTCAAAAGACTCTTACCAAAAGTTTCTGATACAGTATTTCATCTGCTTGAAGAGTTTTACTCATTGAGCCCTTCCCATCTTCCCATTGAGCCACGGACTTGACCAAATAGCAGCAATGACCACTACATAGGTAGGTCACTGTGAATAATGGCCGAGCATTTTGGCTTTTTAATTGTCTTAATTTCAATTAGGTGTCAATATTAAAGTACTAGATAAGTTCTGTAGATGAACGCAATCAAGTGTAAGTGGACCAAGTGCACAAATTCTATAGTCCATCCCAAATATCTGGAAAAAGGTTTTTGCAATCTTTTGCATGTGTACAAAGACTTTATTTATGAGTTAGGAACTATCAGCATCTCCAAGGTCATAGTCTGTAAAGTTGATCTAGCAGCTACAATAGTACGCTGCATTTAGATGGTTAGATTTTTTCCTTAGACACTATGTTTTAAGTAAAATTCCCTAAGTTAGTGCACGCTTGAACAATAATATTTCTTTTTACCAAGCTCAATAATGTATATCTTATGATTGGATGATACTGCATTATGGTTTATTCTTTATAAAGCATTAGTATCTGCTAAAAGACAAAACACTGTTTAATATGATATCACTGATAACTCAACTACATACAAACTCTCAAAAATTCCATTATGGTTGTGATTGATCCATTGTCCTGATCCCCCTTTTTTATTTATAGGGGGGAGTGAAGGGGGTGCCAATTTATCCATTTCCAAAATTTGACCTATTCCACACTTAAAAATTAAAATGATTGAAGAGGTGGTCTTGCTATAGGATGACATAGATTGCTTAACTGCTCGACATAAACTTGAAACTCTAGTGTTGAGTTGAGGAGGAGCAAAATCATGCCAGATCAATGAACCCTATTCAATTCTATCAACTTGTTTTATGAGGAATATTGTGAAGAGGTTATGAAGTCATGTAAAAAAAGGCTTCTTGTGATTCTATCCACTCTCCCTTATGTTTTAAAGAATAAACTACAAATTGTACTATTTTTCTGCTAACTTGGACATTTCTTATGTTTTTGTGGGAACTGGATGGTGCAAAGGGTCCTACTTGTCCGAATGCAAATGGCATAAAATCTTGAGGTGGGTCCCCAAATGCAGCTGGTCCACTTCAGAAAGATCTTCTGCAACCATCTTCAACCGATTCATGCCATTGGTTCACTTTGTTGACTGAAACATATATCACATATAGTTGACTCACCATTTCATATCAACACGTATGTACTCTTTCACATTACCCTACTGCAACTGCACACAAATAAAGAAGGTTAAAACATGGAATTACACTAACACTAACTTTGCAGAGCCAAAAGCCAACTTAGTAATATCAACAAATTATGATTATGTGGATACAGATGGGTCTCAGAGTTCAACCATAAAAATTGTCTCAATTAAATTTTTGTGGTACAATGTAGAGAAAATAGGGATTATGACAAAATGGGGGTAATGATTAATTGTAGCCTAGGTCTTTTCCGTCTCCTGATCGCTAAAGCCATTTTTTGGTGAATTGATTGATAAAGCCATTAAATTGTATCAGTTACAAAGTCGTTCCAAGCTATTATGTATCCCTTTTATTAAGCAACAATCTCTATGACAAGGACATATCAAGAAGAGAAGAGCGAAAATGTCATAAAATTAAGGCTGTTAATTCTAATAAACAAAAGTATGATAAATAAATATATTAACCGAAACTAAAAAATAAAAACCACAGATGTATTTAAAGAATTTTTATGAAAATATTTTTTTGACATAAAAATATAGTTTTTTGAATTCTTTGACTAAAATATTTTTAGTCTCTAAATTTTGGATCCATTTATTTTTGTTTCCCAAATTTAACAAATGTTTTTTTTTCCTATCAAATATGAAATTGACATTTAAGTTCCTCAAATGTCAGTGATTTTCTTAGTCCTTCATAATTAAAAAATTTTGTAGTTCTTAAATTTAAAAGTTACTTCTTAAATTTTCCAATTTTAAAACAATTTATTTTGATTTTTAAATTTCATATTGTTAAAAAAATTTTGATGTAACATTTGTCTAATTTGTAAAATACAATTTTAATTGTGTTTGAAATATTCTTATTTTTATATTTTCTTATAATAGTGATACAAGTAATTAATACTATAACCACAATGATTATATAAAGGAATCCAGATAAATAAAAATTGCAAATTCAGTCTTGAACTAAAGATGTTGATTTAATTTTTAATTTGAATGACTAAAATAAATTTGACCTAAATTCAAGTTATTAAAAAAACCATCTTAAGTAAAAATTTAAAAAGCGAATTCTTACATAAATATTTTAGTTACATGTATCATTACATCAGCAATAAATGTGACATCTGAATGACTAGTAAATAAACATTTTTTTGAAATTTTGGGATAAAAAATAACTTTTAATTTGAATGACTAAAGAAAAAAAATCAAATTTTAGAGATTAAAGGCATATTTTAACCTGAAAATGTTATAACTTTGATATAATTCTTCCATCGTAAAACTTAATACATCATGGATTAAATTAATAATTACAAGATACAGACCATATTTGCGGGATACACGTGAATTACGCTGCTACAATATATTATTCTTTTTTTAAAATAAATACAGTATTTTATGTTAAAGTTTTATTTGAATATACATGGGACACATGGCTGCCCTCTTATACCGTTACCGAAATAATCGCACGTGCATATGCACGTGCATACATGCATAAAGTGAATATAACTAATATTCAGAAATTGAAAAAACATGAATTTTAGAGCTTAAAATCAAGTTAATAATATTCTCACGAATCTCTAGTTTGATATAAATATATATTTTTTTCAATAAATTGGACAAAAAGTGAGTTAATTTAAATATGCAATGTAAAGTGTAAATGCTGTGTAAAAAATTGTATTTATATAAAGATTAAGAAAGGCTATAAATATTTGTGAATGTATTATTAAATAATGAAATAACTAATACAAATTAGATCATTTAATTTATATATAATTGGTATGTTTAATTCCATTTGCCCAAGTGGAGTGTATTCATGATTCATGAATCAAATAATTGGTAGAACTTTGCTCTGTGGAGAACATGTTGGACACGTTAGCATAAACTGCTTAATAATGGTTAACCACACAATTGGCGAATTTAATATGCCAGTTTACCCACGAAAGAGTTCTAATTAAGATTTAGGTCTGATATAGGACTATATAATTGGATTAAGAGTAATATACGAATAATGTAATGTTCTGCATAGTTAATAGTTTTAATCAATGATGAACACAGTGCACTATTATATTCCTGAATATTTTCAATCCCTGGAATTAGTTATTTTGCTAAATAAATGAATAAACAAGTAAAAAGTACTAATAAACAAATGTGTACTTTTAGTTTAAGGAAGAGGGAGAAGGAACACGATAAGTAATTTGTGGTGTGAATTAACCCTTCCGCACTCCATGATAAATTTGATAATGTTATGTTTTTAGAAAGAAAATAAAAAAAGCAAGAAATGAGGTCATGCATGAGTTAAGAGTCGTGAATTATGGAGAATGAACACAAGACCCATTCCTCTACTTTACGTACGTAAAGTTCCGAGACAGAATAAAACTCTCGATTCCTTGCAAAATAATCAAAATATTATATATGCAAACCAAGTGCTATGTGGGGAACAACCTAATTTCTCTAACGTTCTTCATTTCTCTACGTAATAGCTATGGTTAAGTGGGTTGAGTTACTTAAATATGTTATGTTTCTCCAATTTATTTAATTTATTATTATAGTATAATCAAAATATAATAGTTAAATCAATTTATTTATAATCATAGAATCAAAGTATTCACTTTGTTTTTAAATAGTTTAAGTGTCAACCCCGTGTAATAAAAAAAATAATTAAAATAAAAAATAGTGGAGAAAATGAAAAAGGTATTGTGGGTGAATTATGACTCAATCTATCTCCGATCTAATTTAAATTCATTTAAACCCACGAATAAACTAAGTCGAATTCGTACGTTTAAAATGAAAAAATATATTTTTCTGACTCATATATTTTGAAGTCAAATCCGTACTAAACTAAACTGGCTAAGAGGTTTGAACCTATTCTCAAAACCCTATGAACAACACGTATGAATTCTACCAATGGCGCAATTTATGTTCCAGCAACCAATGTAATAATATATTACTATGCTATTATCTATCACTTAAAAGAATCAATAATAAAAAAATTGTTAACAACAGGTATTAAAAATCAAGGTATATTAAAATATGTTACTAATTTTTAAATTGTTGAGCCATGATTAATTAGTTAACATTTGGCTTGATTAGATAAGTTCAGTTGCTGAACCGACCAAAATAAATGACACATCTTGGACCTAGAAAAGGGTAGGTCCGAACACTCCAAAGTCCAAACCTACATTGCATGGCTAAGGCTAAATGTCTTAAGAATACTCCAAAATACTGAAATTAATAGCCAAGGATTTGCAATAATGTGCTTTGTTTTGGTGTCATCCATATTTTAATCCCCAAAACCTACATATATTATAAGGCATGTTCCACATATTTCGACATGTCGTCCCCCTCATGCTCTGAGTAAGTTTGTGAGTTATCAACATCTCTTTTCCCCAACCCAACAACCTAACTCAGATATTAATAACTTATTAATTAGATGAGATGCCTTATTATGTATATATGTGCTGAGATATGTGTGTATGGTGAAATAGAAACATATGAACACCCTTCATAAGAAACCAATTAGGGCATATTTGTTTTCCATTTTTAGCTTCATTCAATAAGTTTTTTTTTTTTTCACTTTCCAAGACAAAAAGAATATCTTGGAAGTCCTAAAAATAAAGTCAATTTAAAATATCTATATAACTTTGTTTAAGACTTTCATAAATGGCTCGGGATCTTTGCACTGACCATATTTTCTGTAATATGTCTGTGTAAATTTGTATTCTTTCTTTATTAGTTAATCAAGCTTTTTAAAATGTTTTATTATTTTATTCAATCTATGTTAAGATACGTCGTCTACTTTGTTTCTCAAGTAATTATTTGTCACCTTTAAAACTTTGTAAATTGAAATTTTAAAAATTTTACATCACGACAAACTATTTTTAATTACTTATTTATTAAGGGAGATTTTTATCCTTATTAAATAAATTTAATTTTTTCGAATTTATTTAATTCATATTAAATCTATATGGATGTTTATAAATCAGTGATAAAACTCAGCTATGTTACGTACCTCGTGGGCCAAAAGTATGAACTATCCAGTGGACTCAATGTGGAGAGTCCATGCTTAATTAACTTCTTGTCTTGCACCTCCAACCTTCTTCAAGGCATTTCCGAAATTTACAAATATTCCAACTGCTTTTTATGTAATTATTATTTTATATCTAATTTAATTAAATGAATATAACAGTAAAATTGGGAGCTGGGTGGGTAGAAAGTCGATGCAGATCGTTGAAGGTGGATGGTGAGGTACATTGGGTGAGTGGTCTTTTGCGACGGTGTGTCTTATCAGCGGAACGGACAAGTGTGAGTGCGACGGCACGGTGGAATAGTGGTGACGTAGCCTCGTGTGAGATAAATTGAGACTAGTTTGATTTGTATTATGAAATAGGAGTTTTAAAAGTCATTTCAGTTTTTGAAAATGAATTACAGAAAGAATGATTCTAGAATTTATTCTTGAAAGTGAGAATGTGTTACTGAACAACAAATTCTGAAACATGTTGATTAAGTTTTGGAATTTAACATTTTATAAGTCAATGATGTTAATTAAGTTTCAGAACACCTCATTCTAGAATTGAAAATTAAGGAAAAATCATTCACCTCCAAATAGTAAAAATCTAACCAAATTATCCAAATACACCACAAATGGTATAATAGATAATGTGTATCTCAAATGTTTCTCAAATATATTATTATTGATGCACGACGGAACCAAACTGACAAACTGCAGCGGCAAAACGGAATGGCTGGAGGTGGTGCTTGGAGGTGGCGGCAGTGGAATGGAATGAGTGGAAGTGAGTGAAAAACGTATTAGGATTCAGGGGTAATTTCGTCTCCATATTATTATTTTAAGGATATTTTACACTATTTTAAAAATTTTGGAGGTGCTTGAAAAAAAATACTTCGAGATACAACAAGAAAAAAAAGACTTGGAGGTACAGAAAGAAGCAGTTCTTGCATAACCTTTGCGTGGGCTTGTTCGTCGTTTTATATAT
>Ga0099825_1003054_pt1 | contig 22341 bp, 7 predicted proteins | sample SiratroredBW_FD_76838 | JGI IMG/M metagenome (GOLD analysis project Ga0099825, IMG submission 76838) | Root nodule microbial communities of legume samples collected from California, USA - Siratro red BW | ecosystem: Host-associated > Plants > Roots > Nodule | place: USA: California | collected... | reverse complement strand
TTCCTGTTGCACGTGGATTAGGGAAACCGAACCACGTTAAATCTTGTGTGTTGCCCGTGTTCCGTTTTTTTCTTCTATTCCTTGCAGATTATTTGTGTGTGTTGTTTGTTTAAGACTCATCATTAGTTTCTTTAATTAGTCAAAAAGAGACCCAATTGAATTTAAAGTCTCAATTATTATCAAGGTACTTCTAGAGGAGTCTCTAGCACTAAGCTTATCAAAAATCTCTTATTTAATTATGAAGATTTACACAATTTTAAAAAATAATAAAATTGAATATATATTAATGATATTACCCTAAATTCATTTTCTGGAGTAGATGCTAAGGATTCCCTTATTGTATATCAATTTAATTCCATATCTATTTCTATGAACATGAGCTGAAAAAGACTTTGAATTGATTAATAATGAGCTCACATGATTCATGATTAAACCATCCCATTACTAATCTCAACCACTTTATAAAGATTGAGGTATACTGAAAAAGAATTGTTAAAATTTGGCTTGATGAAAACATAAGGTATCTTAACCCATGAGGAAACAAGAGAGTCCTTTACTGTAACATCCAATTTAGATACTGTGCGTTTAGTGTAGAGGACAAATATGTTTTTTCGCATGTTTTTAACTGCTTTGGGAATAGGAATGAAAAAAAAATCCATTTTCATTAATTTATTCGAATAATATACTAACAAAATATTTTTAATAAACATGTACGGGTAAAAGTTACAAGTATTTATTTATCAATTTGTTAATGAAATATATATGGATATGATTGTATCCAAGTTACGGATATTAGAAATTATTTATTTTAAATTAATATTATATATATATATATATATATATATTTTAAATTAATTTACAAAAATAAAGTAATTGATGGGATTAACATTGAAGAATTATCTAGAATTTAACTTTATAAATTTATATTTTTTATTTATATTTATGAAATCAAAATTATTTAAAAATAATAATTTTTAAACTTAAACTTTATATAGCAACTTATTTAAATTTATTTTTAGAGAAACTTATTTGAATTGATTTTAGAAAAAATATATTATTTATATAACATTTTATTATATAATTTTATTTTGATTATATATTAATGATGAATTTTATTTTATTTATACATTAAAAATTATTTTATTTATGTTTTAAAAAATATATCTACAGGTATTTATAAATACTTGCATATATAAAAAAAAGTCGTACAAATATATTTTTATTAGTAGTGAAGCAGTAATTGAGGATCACAATTTATCAATAGGAGTATTGCCTGTTACCTGCTTTGTCTGAAAAAAGTTTGTTGTATTTGTTACCGGAAAAAAAATAAATATGATTTTTTTATATTCTAAGATTTTTTTATTTTTAAATAAAATTATTTTTACAAAATTTGTAATATGAAGTCAAAAAAATATTAATTCTAAATTATAATTTAAATAAAATTACTTAATAAAATATTAATATAAATAAATTTAGTTTTTCTAGAAAAACAAATTTAAATAAGTTTACGCGATAAAATATAAATTTTTAAAAATTAATATTTGTAAATAATTTTAATTTTATAAATTTAAATAAAATAAAAATATATAATCCAGTGGTGATTATTTTTGTCAGTACCTAGATGAAACATTTTCAATGCCTTCAAAGACATTATTCCTGAAACATTTCAGATAACACAATTAATGGAAAAGAAAATTCTAAAGCTACAATATTTAGGATTGAAAGATATCTCTTTATTATTATTTATAAGACAAAAAAGATTCAATGTACTTCTTTATAACACCTTTTATAGTATAATGGTGTATTGATTTTTTTTTTTTTAAAATATCCTTGATTAATTTACTAAAAATAATAAATATTTGAAATAGATGACAAAGGTTGTCTTTGATATGAGAATATCTCACTCAATTATTTTAATTTTAAAAACAATGCATGTATTTTTGGAACGCAGGTTATTAATCAATTTATTGCTTATTAACTAATTTTCTCAAAAGATGTGAATTAGTTAGAAGAGATTTTATGAATAAGGATGGATGGAGTAACATGATGTTTACATTACCATACAAAATACAGAAAACTACAATATGTGATAGATAAGGTATTAATTGTGTAATGGAACAGATTAAGAAACATATTATATGATGATAGGGATTTCTCACTGGACATCAGTTTAATTGCTGAATTCATCTTCTATTAAAAACAAAAGTCCAGAAAACTTCTGTTAAACAATAGATATTATAATAATAATAACAATAATAATAGATCCTAACGAATATATTAACAATTATTTTTTTAAATTATTTATTAATAATTATCTAAAATTCATATTAATTAAATAGTTTTATTTTTAAAACTTAAGCTTAATGAAATTTAACATATAAGTTAGGTTGAAACTCCAAAATCCAACAATTATATGTTACCACATTAAAAGTTACATGTAAAGATAGAAAAGAAACAAAAAAAAATTGAGAACTAAATCAAGCTCATACTTAAAAATATATGAAACATACATCCTCAAAAAGAATTAAAAAAATAAAAAGAAAATTGGATATTTCTTTTTTATTGAAAAAAAAAACTCTAAATTAATGATACGGATTCTATATTAAACCACTTAAAATCCAGTCTATTATTAACTATAAAATTTTAACATAATGATTGTTTTAATTATAAATGTGAAATATCTTAAACTTTATATTATCATAATTTTTTATGTACTTCCTCATCTATCTATAAGCACCTAAGGAGCATATCCGACACAAGAAAACTTCTCAAATCAAGTAGGAATCACTTTCTAACCACAAACACGTATATCCAGAAGCCTATAATATCTTAATAGCTAAAATTGTATTGATAAGCTATGTATAGAAGTATCTTTGAATATCAAGGTTAGATGAGAAATTGACAATGTATTTACCGCAATTTTCTTTGAGAGTTAAATTATATGTTTATTAGTGAGAGTCATTTTTTATAAGATCTAAAAATTGAAATATGTTTTAGTTGAACTTATTCAACTTAATTGGTGTTTCAAAATATATTTATTATAGCTGTTGTTTGATATTTGTTTTAGTAATTTTATTTATATTTTATTTTATATTCATGCATACGTTGGGTGAAATTTAGTTCACGTTTAATAATTACATGTCTATATAGTTTGGAAAAGATATTTTTTATAATTTGTTAATACAAAGAAATTTAGTCTAACATTAAATTTGATGAAATTTTGAAAAACATTTCATTTTGTTCTTTGAAGGTATATTTGAATGTTTTGTATTATATGATATCACTTCTTATTTTGTTATTTGAAGACTAACTTGAAATGATGCTGAAAAAGGGTCAAATTAACCTAATAAACTTAACTTATAATGAATTATGAAAATAAATATTTTTTTCTAAATAAGTAATATATCACCTTTAATTACAAAAGTGAAAATCATATTGCATGATTAATGGTGATAAAGTTTTTAGCACACCTAATTACGGAACGAATTTGAATGAATGAATGAATGTCACAATTGTCAAGACTATGGAAAGGGAGTTTGCGAGTTTTTATAATTTGCTCAACAAAATGGAAAAATTATTAAAGAGATATATTATTGTCCATGGGTTCATTCTCTAAATAAGATATATTGCGATTTTAGGAAGATACATAACCACATATTTTATCTTGAGATTATTAAGAATTATATAATATGGACAGCTCAAATAAAAATATTAGACATACCAATTATTTCACAAATATAAATCATTGATGAAGAGATGAAACATAATTTAGAACACATAATACATGATGTTAGTGGATAACATTTTGGAAAAACACATGTGCACGATTCTTTGAAGTCTAATTTAGACCAGAGATTACTTTTATGACAAGTTAAATTTACAAGAATGTTAGTGACTTTAAAGTTATTAAATAAAAAAAATATGGAAGGAGATGTTTTAAGGAAATAACATGTTACCTAATCATAACTATGAGGTTAAGAAAATAATGTGTATGATTGCTATAAAGTGAACAAATATACACACATATCCTAACGATTGTGTATTATATAAAAAATAGTTTTCATCATTGAATGTGTGTTTGATGTGTGAATTGTTACTATTCAAACAAATAACTAATGAAAGTGGTGTTAAAGAAGAAATGCAATATCTTCCTTCTAAGGTATTATGATACTTGTCAATAATACACAAGTTTAGAAAGATTGTTTGTTATAAAAAAGGATGCAAAAGATTTTACATGGTTTGTGACATATCACTATCTCTTATTTGTCACAAAGAGTAACTGATGCATCCTTATATTCAACTCATTACCAATTGGGCATATGGCTCTTTGGTGATTTTTAGTTTTTTACTTTTATAGTTCTTCCATTGCAACACTTTTTTTACCAACTCTTGTTAAATTGGTGACATTGTTATTGTTTTTTTTTTTTTCTAATAAGGTTGTTATCCAAAATGATATGCATGTGTATTACCAACTTTGAAAATATATAAAGAGATATATGGTTGTTGTTTGGTGGAGTCATAAACTTTCTACATTGTTTGATTTAACACTTGTAATTATCATGAGTTATTTTTGCTTTAAGTTTTATTGTTTTCTTATTTCAACCATTTTAGTTACTTTTCATTTATAGAACATGTTTTATGATTTTTTTTAGCTTTTTCTCTCTCCTTCTATATTTGATCAGTGCAAAATGAACAATTTATATACTCATTTTATATTAGTTGGCAAAAAAAATCAACACTAAAAATGTGCAATAATATCTTTGTAAATAAAATTGACTTTTGTACATTAGTTGTCCTATACTTGGCATAAGGCCACTTGTTACATGAAGTGAGGCCGCATAACATGAAAAATATTTTTTTGTGTTAAGCTTAAGATAGCTAATATACATAGTCTTTTAAATAGTCTTTTAATTAATATGTCCTAGTTTGTCTTCTTCCTCACATTTATGTTATTGGGATAATAGCTTCACAATTTATTATTTCTTTTCCATAGTAGACAAATTTTAATTATGGTCCTTTTAATACTCCAATTATCCTTTTATTTTCTAAACTTGATTGTGCCCTGTATTTCTATCTCATCTATTGGTGCATCTTCATTTAAAAGTTAAAAGTGTTTAAATGCAAGTAATTGAGGTAAATATTGTAAATATAATTTTAGCAATTTTAATCATCAATGTTAGTTTTTTTTATTATTGATATTGATTTTTTTAAATTAAAGTAAATTGTTTTTATTGTTTTCTAAATTTAAAAATGTTAAAACTATATAAACTAAATAATTTTTATTTATGAGAGTAAATATTTTAAGTTTGTTAAAATTATAGTTTTAACAGTAAGAATAAATATTTTAAGTTGTTTTAAATATATAAACTAAATTGGTTCCTTTCGAATTATTTAAAATTATAAAAACTAACTTATGTTAGCCTTTTAAATTGTTTAAAACTATAAGAATTAAATCATCAAAATTTGTAAATAATTTTATAAGGAAAAAATATAAATAATATAATTATTTCCCTACAAATCACTAAAAACACAAAAAAGTATCAAAATAATTTAATTACATAACCTAAAAAGTATAATCTATTATTTTTCTTCCGTTCAAATCAGTCAAATAAAAGATATTTTCTTACCCTGTATCTTTTTTGAAGTAATTAACCAATATGAATATACAAATTAAAATAATTATATTCTATAAAAGTATTTTTAGTTGTATAAAAAAGTAGTATTTAAGGTTAAGTAAAATTCTTGTTAAGTAAAGCATGATTCCCAAATCCCGTTTACTAGGATAAACATCTATTGGGGCTGGCACAAGTCAACGAGTCAAATCACCAACACCACGCTTTACCGTTGCGATTCACTTTCTTCATTCATTCACGCTAACCCTAAACCCTCTCGGCGTTAGGTTTTCTCTTCTCCAGATCCAATTTCGATGGCGGCGGCGTCGCGGCGGCTCCGGGACCTCCAATCCCAGCCGGCGAACAAGATCTGCGTTGACTGCTCCCAGAAGAACCCGCAGTGGGCCTCCGTCTCGTACGGCGTCTTCATGTGTCTGGAGTGCTCCGGCAAGCACCGTGGCTTGGGCGTCCACATCTCCTTCGTCCGATCTGTCACCATGGACTCCTGGTCTGAAGTCCAGATCAAGAAAATGGAAGCCGGCGGCAACGATAAGCTCAACGCCTTCCTCGCTCAGTACTCCATCCCCAAGGAGACAGACATCGTCACTAAATATAACACCAACGCCGCCTCCATCTACCGCGACCGGATCCAGGCCATCGCCGACGGCCGTCCCTGGCGAGATCCGCCGGTAGTCAAGGAAAACCTTGCTGCAGGCAAGGGGAAGCCGCCGCTGACGCAGACGCGAAGAGCTAGCGAGGGAGGATGGGACGATTGGGACAACGAGGGGAGTTCGGGGGACATCCGGAGCAGGTCAACCGGGGACTTCAGGAGCATGAACGGCGCGGGCGCGCCGGCGAGGTCGAGGTCGACGGAGGACATCACGCGGTCGCAGCTGGAGGCATCGGCGGCGAACAAGGAAAGCTTCTTCGCGAGGAAGATGGTGGAGAACGAGTCACGGCCTGAGGGGCTTCCGCCATCGCAGGGAGGGAAGTACGTAGGGTTCGGGTCCAGTCCGATGCCTCAGCGAAGGAACGATGCTCAAAACGATTATTTATCTGTCGTTTCGCAGGTGAATTGAATTGATTGAACGCTCCGGTTTTGTTTAGTTTTGAAGAATCGGTTCGTGTTTTTTAATGAGGTAGTATTTGATTGCAGGGGATTGGGAAATTGTCTTTGGTTGCTGCTTCTGCTGCTCAGTCTGCGGCTAATGTTGTTCAGGCTGGCACGAAGGAGATCACTTCTAAGGTATTCTGCATCGTCTCTCTGCATTGCACTGAATGATTGTTGGCAATGAAAATTTTTTTCTATCACGAAATGAAGGTTTTAAATTGCGGTTGCAGTGTGGTCGCTGTTACCATGCAATCCTTGATATTGCAGGAAATTGTGGCATGTGCTGCCACAATTACGGCCTCAGAAACTCTAAAACCCTTCCAAACACGTTTGTTGTTTTTGGAATGTATGTGGAAGATGATCCAACCATGCATTGTTTCGATTTGTTACTTCCGAAGTTAAACGTAGTGCATTTTAAAGAAAAGGCACCCCCTTTATCCCCTTGACCTGACAAATAAATGAACGAAGAAATGAAACAGAAATGATAGTCTTTTCTTTGTATATATATAGTTGGTATTGTTCTTGTGAATTGAAAAGTTCATATGTATGAGCAGCATGAATGACAAAATTCTTTTATGTAATTTTTGTGCTTTCATTGGGTTTTGCCTCGTTTGTGAGGATTGCAAATAATATTTGGGGGGTTGAGATTGCCAAATGCAGTTGGTGTTCTATGAGATGGATGAAAACTGGTAAATGAGGTCTATAGGGAAACAATGTCTGATGATACTCAGATGCACGTTTGTGGCAAGTTAGTAAATTCTCCCTTCATGTTGTCATTTTCATCATCACATGTCTAGTCTCTGAGAAGATGTTTTGTTGTTCTAACCTCTCGTCCCAGTTAAAAGACTATTATTTCCTTGGGGCATATAAATATGATTCAAGTATGGGCAGTGAAGTCTGTACTCCAGTCACATAAGTCTCTTTTACTATGATCCCCAACATGCTTTTAGAAATACTCGTCAAAAGGCAGTATACATTTTTTTTGTAGTAGTTATTGGGATGTAACTGCTCAAGACATCGTTTTACTTATACGGAAATTGTTGGCAATAGGCTACATATGACGTTACATACTCAGAAGCATTATTTCGCTTGGCAAGTTTTGTGCATCATTTAACTGCTAGAATATCCGACTGTGTCTTGTTGACAACTGCGGTCTTGAGGATGAGTGGGCTATCAATTTTCCTACTTTCTAACAAAAAAGATGTTCCAACGAGAATATGTGGTTTAGGATAATTTATGCATGTGTCTCTTTTTCAGTTCAAAATCAATTTCATTAGTATATATTCTATTCAACTTTTAACCAAATAGGCATATAGTAACCTTGGTCGTGGATCCATTTACTATTTGAAGTGTATGTTGGTTTTTTTATTATCAGATTTGTTATATCATATGTGGATGTGTAAGTTGTTGGAAATAGTAGATGGAGAAATTAATTCGATTGCTGGTTCGAGAAACTTGAAATCACTAATGTAAATGCATACAGCTCTGTAAAGGAATTTCTTGAACTCCTATTTGTGGAAGTTTTTGACATTTCTGTTAGGCCAAGGAATTGTGCACATCCCTATCAGCTCATTTTATAGTTTCTTTACCCATATGAAAATGTGTAAACTATAAACGATCGATGTTTTGTGCTTTTTATACTACCATGCAATTTTTTTTCCATTTTTTGTTAGCCCGAATAAGACTATAGTATTTGTTTCAGGTCAAGGAAGGTGGTTATGATCACAAGGTCAATGAAACTGTCACTGTTGTCACTCAAAAGACGTCAGAGATTGGACAGAGGACTTGGGGCTTAATGAAAGGAGTTATGGCCATGGCCTCCCAGAAGATCGAGGAGTACACTAGAGATGATCCGAACTGGAAGACAGATAACTGGCAACGGAGTGAGACTGATAGAAATGGTTATTATCAGGATTTTAACCAACAGAACAAAGGCTCGAATTCTTCTCCTGGAAGAGAACAATCTTCATCAGGGCAATATAAAACTCATAGCTCAGGCTATTCATCAGGTGTTCAGTCTAGTACCTACAACTCAAGCTCTTGGGATGATTGGGACCACACAGAATCTAGGAAGCAAGAACCAGCTAAAGCATCAGCTCCCCATAATAATGATGATTGGGCTGGCTGGGATAATGGCAAAGATGATGGGTTTGATAATTTTTACCAAGGTGCATCTAATAAGAAAGGTGTTGGTCATAATGGAAAACCGGATGGCACTTGGACAGAGGGAGGCTTTCTCTAAGGTCCGTACATTAGGCTTTATTATATCTCTCTCAATGGTCACATGGGAAATTTTCACTTTTTTATTTTTTTTTATTTTAATGGCTTATAGTTACCTAGAAATACCGACTAAATCCTAACCTTTTGCTCAAACTGATTCTTAATACCCTTCACAATCGTCTATGTGAACCATTTTTGAGTACTTGAAATTTTTCTGAATTGCTCAGATTCTACAATCTCCCTAACTTCTAACGGATGCTACTTGTTTAGGTGAATTGTGGAGAGGAGGGGATAGGTTGAGCATGTTTACATTGAAATTATAATTATTAGCAGTTTTATCGTGTTATTTTTATTTTATGTATATTTTGTTTTACCGCAGATTTCATGTATATAATTTGAAACAAATTATAATTTGTTATCCTTCTTGACCAGGGTTGTAATGGACTTGTACTTCATGATTGTTCCTTCCGTGACAAAAGATTGTAGTTTCGTACCGATCGCAGGCACTGGACAAAGTGGGGTGCCGCACATGATTATCATCTGTGAAGGTTATTATATTTTTAGCGTCTGTTTTCGCCTTTCTTTCATATACCCTTCCCCTTTGTAATTTTTTTCATATATAATTTTTTGGGAGACTAAGTTGGAGATTTAGTATCCAAAAGAAAGGGCCAATCGCCTAAATGTCAATTCTTGAAGAGCACTATTATCTGCGAAGTGTGATTAACATGATTGTGACAAGGAAATTTCAGAAACGTTTTGATTTATAGCCTCTGAATTTGACAGCTTATAATTTTATTTCCTCCATATTGAATGTTAAATACTTGTTCTTTTGTTTTCTGTTATTCTCTTGTAACCTATTTGGTGGAGGGGATTTATCATTCAAAGTGACGGTGTATTGTTTGCTTATTCAATGGTAAAACAAATTGTTGTTAATGATAACAATAACTTAATTAAAGCATTTTTTTTATTTTTTATGTAAGATGAGAAAAATAATTTGCTTTTAAAAGAATTATCTAGATCAAACCAATTTCTTTATCTATTAACCTAATGATCGAATGAAAAGGTTCGGTGGGTATATTTTTTAATAGGTTGTGGTGCATCTGGTAATGAAGTTTATTACAATGTCAAAATATAGTTGATATATTGTAGATTGAATTATATATAAAAAAATACAGAATAATGTTCATACATATAATTTTTCTTGAAACATCGTGAAGTCTGTACCTTTGTTTATATTGAAATTAACTTTTATTATGAACTTAAATATTTGATATCTAACTTTGATATATGTCTGTAAAGGATGGAATATCTATTTTAAAAAGTGTTAAAATAGTTTTCGCCTTTATATTATTAATATTTTTTAAGTATTAGTATAGGGTATAATAATTTTTATTTAAAATTAATAAGTTATTGTCAGGGTCGTAGTTAAAATGGTTTAAGCATTATGACTTAATTGAGTACAAGTTCATTTATTCCAATTGATTCAATTTTAAACGGCTTTAACAAATAAGCATTCTAAAAATATTATAATGATCAAAATATTATAATTCCGTTAAACCATCATTGCCTAAAAGTGGCGTAGTTGTTTTGGACAGTCTTAAGTCATTATACCTCAAGTTAATTCTGATAAATTCAAATGTAAAGTTTAACAAAATAGACGTTCCAACAAGTCAACAAATCACAACTTCTTTTAGTTTGAGGAAACAAAGTACAAAATTCGAAGGAAAATGTGAAAAACTATTCATACATTATTTGTCGGTCAAAAAACTATCTTAAAAGCATCCACTGTGGACAAATCAACGTCTAAAAGGTTTTGGAAATTCCATTCTTCAAAGCCTCTTCTGAATCCTACAATTGAACTTTTCTATCGTCCACAGTTTCTCCTCCACACAAGCGACTAGCTCCTTGTCATATTTATCCCCTCACATTTTTTCAGGAAGCATACTTAGCTGCAACTCCTTCATTTCCAGTATTCTAGTCACTTTGATATTTTTGTAAAGCCTCTCACCGTATCAACACGGAGAGTGACCTTGTTATATGGCCATTGCAGTTGCCACTATTGATCTTTGTACTTAAAAAACCTATGTGCCACTATCGTAAATGAAAATACGTAACAGTCCAATTTGTACCCTTGAATATAGTCTTAGTTCGAAACAAAGGAAAACGGAAGTGAAGGTGTAAATAATAACCAGCTGAAGTTCGTTAACTTCAATTTTTTCAACTTTCTGTTCTTACCGTCATTCAGTTTCGATTGCTTAGGAAGCTGAGTAGGTCGGTCATCGACGTATATACAAGGTTTTCTTTGTATCAGTTTTTGATAAATAAAGAACCTTTTCTTCTGTTTTCTGTAGCCCAGTATCCAGATTTATATGTAACACAGTTCACTTTCCCGTCATTGCACCACTTTCATTCCCTTAACTTTTTATTCAACTGCAAGCATTGTTGTTCATGGCAGTTTGAGCGGACGAATGGTGAACAAGTAGAGCGTCATTTTTCAGTTTCTAAATATTTCCAGATTGTTTACCTTCAAGAAGTAAATATAATACCACAAGGTATTCAACTCAATCATGGTATTATAAACTATGTACATCGATCTAACTAGTAAAACTACCACAAAAATATTCAAAAAAACTACAACCAAAGACGAGGCACCATTCACAGAAAAGATCAATACCACGAATCAGGCCTTTAACTCCCTTTACTACATCACGCTGCACGTCTTGGATTGTTAAACCTGTTTAACAAGACAACCATTTCAAGTCAAAAACAGCAAATGAATTGTTATTCTCAAACATCCATTACAGAAAACTCACTTAATTGCAATCATCACCCTTAGTATGTATGTGTGTGTGTATATATATATATATATATATAAAATTTAATCTAACAAGTCAATATGGCGTTAAAATCTGAGCCACTTGCATTTGTCACGCTTCATGCAGGAAGCCTTGGACATGAGAAGTATTAGAAAGTCCTCTAAACTACCGTCTCTTCTAACCTACCTAAGTTGCATTATCTTTAGAGGTTACTTGAATTGCGACTTCTAAGGATGGGTGGGTTCCATATCAACTAGTGATATGGCTAAACTGGAGTACAAGTGGGATACAAATAACTCCATGTTTTTGGGATTGAATAAAACATAAATTCACTTTCCAAGACTACTCTCATACCACGAGACAGCATAAAGTGTTTAGTATTTATAGAGGTAAAATATAATCATGTTAACATATTTTGAAGGAAAATAAGTCGGCTTAATTGCAAGTTACAATTCATTTATTCAGGGACACACGTATAAGAAAATAAATAAATAAATATATTCTATTAATATGACTCATGTGAAATATAATTATGGGTCTGAATGTGATTTAATTAAATAGAAGAACCTGGTAATTATGGGAGATTATTTACTTTATAAATAGTTGATGGTAATCAACTTGATAGAAGCTAATTACAGCAAAAAAAATTAAAAGTTTTATGATGCTTTGTAAGAGTTCTTCACAATTAACCATCAAGAAAGTGTGTGGAGAAGGAAGTGACCGAAAGTGATAGATTGGAAGAAGAAGATTGAAGTGAAAGAGATAAATTAGGAGAAGGAGATTGAAATTCAATTGATAGGATCTCTAATTGATCAGGGTAAGTCTCTCTCACAATCCTATATTATGTGAGAATAATCTATTCTAAGATTCTATGAAATATTTATGATTGATTGTTCTAAATTATGATTAAACTTACAACATGAGTACCCAAAAAAAATACATTAAGATTTATCTGGAATATTTATTTCTGGCGTCAGTTCTAAAATCAGCATATGAGTTTTATTGGTGAATGATGTCACACTGATATATGAAGCATTGTTGCTGAGGGTTCAAAATCAGGCGGCATTAAGGTTCTTTATCTGAGTGCGCAGATGTGCCTGTGGGCTTACATTTGGATTCAGGGGCCTGAAAGATCTGGGGCATGTAATGATATACTTCCACATCACAGATATCAAACGAATTTTTCTGGCCAGAAAAAAAAAAGACCGGGAGAATTAACCAAGGAATCTAAGCTAAGACTAAGATATTTTGTTTCCTAAATTAGTCCTGGAATTTCTGTGTATATTCTACCTAATGAAATTATTAAGTTCAATCCTAAATTTGGTAGCAGAACTGTCACCATAGGAGGCTCTCACTGCAACCAATAACAACAGCTTTCATTGCTGATGTAACCTTTTGTAAAACCTTTGTTTAGAGTGCCAAGTCCTACCAGATGCAATAGTAGAACCTGTTACAGGAGATACCCAAGCTCAACAACCTGAAAAACTGCAGAACATTCATTCTGCATACAGCTTGATGTGATACTTAAAGTGGTCTCAATTGTGTCATACAGTGCTCAAAGCAAGACTAAGTCACCTGACCAGAGCTGGACCAGAAAGGAGAATCATATATTTGATGCATACGACAAGACTCAATTATAACGTCAATGTGCAATTCAATGATCTCGAAGATTAGTCACACTGTATGTTCCTTAACACAGCTAAGGAGATTTGGGATGTTGTTGAGCAAACCTACTCAAAAGCCAAGGACACTAGGCAAAAGCTTTAGCAGCAAAGAACGGGAACAAGTTAGTTAGGTGTTACAAGACGAGCGCAACCCCAATGGTCACGCGACCAACCGATCGACCGCTTGCAATCACGTGCCGATTCAAACGCATCCTGCTTGTGGCACGTGTCCTCCACGTACTGCAATTCGGTTGAATGAAACCTCCATCTCACTCGTCGACTCTTCTGCCTCTTCTCTATTCTCAGGTTTGGTCATTGTTCTTCCTCTCTGAAATGGCTTCAACAGGTTCTGCTCCTTTCTTTTCGGCTACTTCGACCATTACAAGTGCAAGGCTCAATTGGAGTGGCTTGATCTATACCATCACTAGCTTAACTTTTGACCCATGTGCAAGAGTAATGTGATGAGTTATAAGTTGGGATAACGTAGAGAAAAGAGAAGGATTACCATCTACATGATCAGAAGTACCAGAGTCCAAAATCCATGGACCAATAGGTGAGAATTGAGAGGGACAGACTATTAGATTTCTACTAGGACCAATTCTGACCAAAGGTCAGGCTTGTGATTCTTTGTATATTGCATGAACTCCTTGTAGTCCTCATCAAATAAAGCATCCTATTTTGTATTCTTGCACATTTCCATTATCTGCGGACTAAGTCATACAATAATTGGGTGCGGACTAAGAATTGAGAGGGACTAATGCTATAGTTAAGTCAATCAAGAACTAGCGCTTGCGTGTAACCGAAACGTTTACAATAGGTGCACTGAGGGCGACCTGCATAAGAGGCTACCATGGTAGATAAGATGTACCTAAGCATTAAAGCACGGGATAATTCATTTACAGGCTTTTCTTCAAAATTTTTTACAGTCTTAAAGGGGCTCCAAGAAGAGGAATTTTGTTTAGAAGGAGTGAGAATATGACACTTGAAGGCTACACGGATGCCAATTGTGCAGGGTTAATTGTTGACAGGTTACTATACTTCTCTGGGAGGAAAACCTTGTAACATTGAGAAATAAAAAATAAAGTGAACCAACGATTCTAATGCTGAAGCAGAATTTCATGCTAAAATTTTGAAGACTTCCATTTTAAGTAGATAAAGTTTTTGTGATTTTTGTTTAGTGCGTTAGCTAAAATTTGGTGCATCATATTTTGGTCCGTCAAATTTCATAAATTCTATAAAATTACCGCCATTAAGTGATGATGTCTCGGCAAATTTAAAATTTCATTACTTTTAGCGACAATTAATTCCCTGGCGGTTTTTATTTTCTAGAAATTGATTGGTAAAAAGTCTTCACTAAAATTAAAAATAAATTTCAGCGACTAAAACTCACCAAAAATATTAATTGCAAATAAAAAATCATTTAATCTACTTATCTTCGTTTGTCCTTTTTTATTTCGGTTTTTAGTATAATAGGAACTTGCGTTTCATGGGCCAGATTCAAATTCTTTTCTATATCAAATTCAAATTACTAATAAAAAAAGTTACTAATAAAAAAATTATAAAAATCGTTAAGGAAACTACCTACAATTTATCCCATAAATTAATATATGTTATAACCAATCAAACAATGATCAAACAGCCAACCTCTTTTCGTGCAGCACCCTTAACTAATTCTCCCCATTGGTTTTAGCTATCGTACTAAAAACGAGAACTCTCAACCTAATCTAGGAAAAAATGAAGACGTGTCAAATAAATAATTAGTAAATTACTTCAATCATCCACTTCAAAATACTCACCTAGGTAATTTAAGAGCATCTTTAGAGATCTTGCAATACTCTTTCTTAATCCCTTTATACCACTTATAATATATATCTCATTTCATTTTTCTCTAATAATAGATTTTACTTTAAAATTTTAAGTAACGTTTTCTAGGTTCTACAATAAAAAAAATTAGGAGAGAATTTAAAATATTATTTTATTTTTTGAAGATCTTGAGAGTTTTTATACAAGTCATTCTCCACAATGGAGACTTTATTTCTCACCTTAATACAATAATAGGTTTTATGTTTAAGATGTTTGTTTTGAAGATTCACCATTAAAAATACTAAAAATACTCTTAAGTTCTTAATAGGACCAGTCAAAACTCAAATAGAAATAAACATATTATATGAAAACCAGATAATTTTTCGCTACTGAACTAAAAATGAAAATTTTCAAAATTGAGAAACATATTTATCCTATTACTAAACACTACGCAAATCAAGAGATTAGAATTTAGAATAAGGAGATATTTTGTTTCATAAATTAGTACTAGAACTTTTTTTTTATATTCTATCTAATGATCAATGAATCCGTCAAATTGAATCCTAGATTTTCCAAAAGACCCACCAAAATGCACATAGATATTTTAATCTAAGGAAACGTTCTCTCCCCATGGAAAGCGGAGAAAGCTATAATTGAATTAGTATAATGTTAACAACAAAAGATGTACCTGCTCAATGATGGTGAAGAAACCCTACAAGGTGATATCAGAGATGCACCATCCTTAATTTCTTTAAGCTCATGATCCTGAATTATAACATTAAAAAAGAAACAGTTAAGAGATATTATTTGAAGACATGTTTAGTGTGTACAAGAGATACGATTTGGTGTGCAGCATGTCTACCGATGGCAACCAAGAGAAAGTTGCACCATTACACAAAGAAATCACATACCGCATCATATATTGGTATTTGATTGCGCCAAAATTCTAAGGGAGGTAGAAGCAACCTGCCTGCAACATAACCCACGCAAAAATATTATAGTCTGGAGTAAATGACGTTTCAAATTACATCAAAAAGGTTAAAAATAGCATTGGGTGAGAGAGTTGGATAACAAGAGAGTGCATGAAAATAGCATAAAGCGCATCTATTACCTAGAAGCCTAATAAGTAGTTTATGAAGAGACAGTAATGAAAAATTTACCAGATCTCGATGTTCTGAATTTCGATGACTCAGGCGAAAAAGTGGAGGTTTTCTGTTGGCTTCCCTCGGTCAAGTTACTTCGATCCTTTAATAGCGAATTTTTGCCAGCAGAAGCAGATTGATTCAGTGTTCGCTTAGGCCTGCCCATTTTTTTCTTATAAGAGCCGTCAGTCTTTGGTGACAATGATGTCCCCTTAGGCCTGCCCACTTTTTTCTTATAAGAGCCGTCAGTCTTTGGTGACAATGATGTTATAGAAATTCTGGATGCAGATTTTTTAACTATCTGTTCAGATGATGTGCTTAGTTGTCTCCATGATAGTGACTGAATAGGTGTTTCCGGATTTTTCGGTCCGACTGTATCACAATTATCCAAGGCCGCCACCGAAGTATAGTTCTTATTATTTGGATTCTTCGGAGGCAATCCAGAAGCAGACTCTTTCTTCTGCTGGTAAACGTTAACATCATGCAACTTGGCACTTCGTCTTTTCCCGCCCGTACTACAAGCAACATTGACACCACCCACCTCCTTTGACACGTTGCATTCATGTTCAGGGTATGCCTTTCCGTGATCACCCTGTACCGTCTCCGGTGATGCCAAAAAAGTAGGAATACAATCATTCACACCTGCGATTACAACTAAAATATATATATATAGAAATTGGATAGGAAATGATAAAACATCAAACAAATACAAGACATGAATAAAAATTGTAAATCATTTACGATCATCAACTGAATATTCGCTCCTCGATTGTGACTGAATGGGTGTTGCCGGACTTCTCATTCCCTCTACATCACAATTCTTAAAGGCCACTGAAGTAGAGTTCTCCTCATTATCTGCATGCTTCGAAATACCTTCAGAAGCAGCCTGCTTCTTCTGCAGGCATACTTTAATATCATGCAACCTGGCACCACGTCCTTTCCCACCACCACTACAAACAAGATTAACCCCACCTATCCCCTTTGACACATTGCAATCATATCCGGGGAATAGCTTTTCCTGCTCTCCCGGTGCCTCCTCCGGTGATACCAAAGAAGTACGAATGCAATGTTCCGTACCTGAAATGACAATTAAAATATCTACTAAAACTGGATACACAGGAAATGACAAAACACCAAACAAGTGCAAGAAATGACTAAAAAAAGTGCAAATCAATTACAAACATCATTGGAATATTTACCATCAGATAAAATTTCTGGACAGCTAGTTGGTATGTCATCATGAACAACACTGCCCAAATCAGTGCCAGTGTTTGATTCTTCTCTGGAGAAATCTAGAGCATAGCTTTCCCAGTCTGGAGGGAAGCCAAATACAAATCGGTTGAAAAGCTAGCAATGAAGAAAAGAAAGTCAATTTGGGAAATTAAACACCATAAAACAAGGGCCAATTATCACCATAGACAACATCTTACAATATTCAAACCAAAAACATTAACACTTACATGAAAAAGATGCACATCATACGATACACCAAAAATTTAAAACAAGTTGTCAAATATAAAGGGAAAAGTGAAAAAAAAACACCAAATAAAATTAAGTGAACTTCTCGAATAAGCTAAAGTCAACTTACACACTTAAATTCCACAGAACCTCTCTCGTTTAACTTCTACAAAACCTAAAACGCATAAGTTGATTTTAGCCATGAACATAGGTTCAATTCATTTTATCTTCTTATCCTCTTATCCACAAGTTTTTACAGAGAAAAAGTTTATCCAACCACGAAATGCTACAAACCTCAGGGGCGAAACCGTTTTCAATAGTGCGCTGCTCGTTGATGAAGCCACTAAATATAACGTATTTCCCATCCACGGTCTCGAGAGAAAACTCGTCGTATCTTTTGACGACGGGAGCAGAAACAAACACGCGTAGTGGCTCATCCCTGAATCAGAAAATAAATCGTTACACTAATCACACAATTTCGTCAACACCATCACCAACACGAACAGGCTCGAAGCAACTGAAATGCGACATTGACATTACTCGAGAGCACTCGCGCGAAAACCCTAACCGGAAGAGAGGGAAGAATCTTATACTTACTTTCTCGACGAGACTCCTGCGACGGCTAAACGCTTTCCTTGGAAGTCGTTTTTGGCTTTAACCAACCACCAATCGTATAAGGTGACCTTGCGAAACGAAAGAACAGCGTTAGAATTGAAAATTGGAGAAGGGGAAAATTGAAAGGAGTGAGAACGAAGGGCGTGTGAGTAACCGTTCGTTGGAAAAGGCATGATTCGTCGTCGTTTGAAGGAGTCGCGGTTGGAGTGGAATCAGCCATTAGCGGATTGTGTTCTCTCTGTTTCAGTCATTCACGCGCCAAACCATAGCTGTAGCTTCTAGAACGGTGCTTTCAAATTCTATGGCGCAAATCTATTCACAGTTTTCATATGTATTTATTTTTATTAAGTCTTGGGTTGGGCATTTAGGTACCGGTAGTTATTCATTAAATATTTTTTAATTACAAACATATTGACTTAAATAATTTACTTTGTGAATTATTTGTCAAAATTCCAATCAGTGCCAACAATTTTCGCTTCTAATCAATTTATTAGACGCTTATATGAATTTTTAAAAAATTGACATTTTAATTTTAAATAAATAATAACAATTGAGGGTAGTTACAAAATTACTACAAGAATACATTGATGCTTGAACTCACAATCTCTTATCAGCTGGATAAAATCTTTAATCAAGACATAAAAAAAATTTCTATTATATAATTATTATTATTATTATATTTATTAATTCAATTATAATTATTATAATATTTTATTATAATTAAATAATTATAAATAATATTGTATTGTGTGAGTTTATCTTCTGTTTGATTTTATTTATTTTTTTTAAATTTTGTTTAAATATTACGTGGATTTTACCCATATTGTTTATAATTAATTAATTATAAATAATATTATGATACGTGATCTAACTCTTATTTAATGTTTTATTAATTTTATTTTATATTTTGAGTGAATGATATTTTAAAATAGATTTAATTGTACGAGTGATTAACCTATATATTTTTAACTATTTAATTGTTTTCTTATAATGATTAAGTAATGACGTCATAAAAAAATAAAACACTTTTATGTACAATAAGTTAACTACGGGACCAATACAATTTAGGTATTTTTATTCCTTAAAAAGTTGGTGGGAAGCCAATGGCAAATTCGCAATAGAAATTTGCAGATAACTTTAATTTGATAAAATATTTCACCAATCATAATGTTAGTATGGTATCATGAAACATTAGCCACTAGTACCGCTTTAAAAAATTGTTTTATTATATGTTTATAATTATTTTACATCATTGTTTTTATTTGTATCTAGTAAATTATTTTATGAGTATGCTAAATATGAAATATTGAAATAATAATTAAATAGCATGTATCTTTTGATGAAAATAAGTGGTGTTTCACTACATTATTTTTTATTATCTGTTTGCTGTATTTTTCTTTTTCTAAATGGTAAAAGGACTAATTTTAATATGTTCAATTTTATTAAAAAATTAAAATTTAATTAAGTCATTTTTATTTTCTGTGTAAAGATATGTAAGTAATGATAATGAAAAGTAACAATTATGTTTTTCAGCAAAATCAAACAATTGTGACTCAATTAATAAATATTAAAATTTTAAGTACTTGATATAATGAAAAGTATTAATAATGACTAATTGAAAATACGAGAGACTTGAAATTTAATTAAACATATTTTAAAAGCATATTTGATTGTTTAATTTAATATTTTTTTAAAAATTGTTAATTGATATTTTTAATTGGATAAATTAAAATAATTACTACCATTATATCTTAAATCACTCCATTATAATTAATTTATAATTAATGATTGAAACTTAATTTTTAAGTGTTAATGTTTTAAGTTGTAATATTATAATATATTTGCATCATTCAAATAATACAGTAAAAAAAAGTTAAGTTTTAAAACTAATTTTTTATTTTAATTTTGAATTAAAAAAAATTGCGGGTCAAAGCAAGTTTAAAATATCAACCTACCCTGTCAAATTAGTAGTGGACTGTGAGACCATCTCACAAAAGTTGAGTATCTACTATATGTAAAAGATCCATTACGAGGAGGATTAAGCAAAATAGTTATAATTAGTACTCTTCTAATTGGTTCAAGTTAGGAATTAGATAATCATTCACTGTACTTATCTTTTGTGCATGTATTATAGATAAGAGTTTGATTAAAAAAATTCAAGTTAACCTCATTTAAATTGTACTAAAAATGCTTAACTAAAAAATATTAACGAAGAATAAGAGGCTTGAAAACCCAAAAAAAATCATAACAAAAAAACCCGTGGAGTGAACTCCTTTGATGTCAACATTTTCTCAATATTCTCCTTCAACGAATAGTCTTTTTAATAATTTTCATAATCATTCAACAACTCCTTTATTTGATTCAACGACTTTCTATATCATATGATATATCTACTAGCCGTTAGTGGAATATACAAATCATATTTGACTCTCTTTTACCTGATATAATTATTGTTAGTTTAGATTGTTTAGAAATTAACGTCAACTTTTTATAATCTTGTTTGTTTTTTTTTTTTCTCAGTGTTCTTCTCTGACTGTCTCACTCTTTTACCTGATATTTTTATGAGTTATACTGTTACAAATAAAGTTTTGAGACTTGAGTGGTTTAAAAATAACTTGAGTAGAAACTTGAATCTTTGCAAAATGGAAAATGGTGTTAATTGTTGAAGATAAGAAACTTCAAACATAACATGAATACGTAGGGTTATTCCAATACGAAAGAAACTTAACATAGATATACTATAAACACAGGTGAGAGATAAATAAAAAAAAAAGCGTTATTTATTCTAGTGTTTTCCATGAATATCCTTCTTAAGAGAAGTCACGGTGAAAAAGTCCTACATTTTTTTTAAATATCCCCTTTAGTTATACGGTGATGTAAATCAGATAAAATTTTGTTTTTTTATTTTTTTATTTTTTTATTTTACCTTTTGTTTCATCGCTTGCAATAAAAAAAATATTTTTTTAGTGATTTCTTATAGTTTTTATACTTAAAGTTATCTATTTTAGTATTTTTAAAGTTTTTGTTCTTAAAACTTTTGATATATATTTAATCCTTATCATAAATTCATAAACATTAATAATGTTATATACAAAAACTAAAAGAAGATTTTTAAATAGAAAAGTCTCAAATTAAAATTTATTTTAACTATAAACAACAAATATATTTTTAGATAATTAATATTTTTTTTGTTTATTACAATAATACATCTTATCATATGATGTGTGAACATAGGTAAGATATATAAATAATACATATTTTATGATTTTATCTTTTACTATTATCATCTGTACCATTAATAAAGTAAATGCTTCAATTAATTTTTCATACACATTACTTTACTATTCTATCTTTGATATTTTATAAATTTTATTTATATCTTTTTATACATATTTTTTAAAATTTTAATTAACTTTATTTTGTTATTTTTACCATCTCTAATAAATACTATCCAGAATAAAATTACAAAAAAATAATAATAATGTGATTTATTTTCGTTATATGTTTATAACTGTTTTTCGTAAATTGTATTAACTATTTTTATCATTCAAAAAATGTGCATACACAATACTAACAACTTTACTTCCACTGCTCCATGTGTACCCAAGTCAAGCCCGTCAGGCAAACTTCAAATCTGTAACCGTCCAAACAGGGTTAGCCACATCCAACGGTTACTGAGAGGTCATGGAACATTCTAGAAAAATACTCGCAAACCCTAACAAAGGGGAAAAGGTTCCTATATATACCCCACTTTTATACTTTGTTCTTCCTCTTCTTACACCACTTCTAGTCCCAGCCGCGGTTCTAAACCTCTCAGATCTCTCTTCATTTGCCGACACAACATCAAGCTCAGCATGGCCGGCAAAGGTGAGGGTCCAGCCATCGGAATCGATCTCGGAA
>Ga0099825_1003052_pt1 | contig 22352 bp, 12 predicted proteins | sample SiratroredBW_FD_76838 | JGI IMG/M metagenome (GOLD analysis project Ga0099825, IMG submission 76838) | Root nodule microbial communities of legume samples collected from California, USA - Siratro red BW | ecosystem: Host-associated > Plants > Roots > Nodule | place: USA: California | collected... | reverse complement strand
TTCTTTAATATATGTGTGGTAAATATAATTTTATTTATTATAAACAAAAATGATAGACGAACTTATATTTTGCTATATTATTTATTAAAATAATAATAATAATAATAATAATAATAATAATAAATGTTAATGTCCAAACTTTATTTATGAATAGAAATTTTAAAGTATAGTGTTTTGCAGTCATTGAATAAAATGTCCCATTACATGTAATGTCTTATAAAATTTAAATATAGTAATGCATTATTTAGTTCATTATAAGTGTTTTTTTTTTTAATTTTTTAAAAATTTTATTTATAAAAAAAAAATTAAAAAAAGAATAATAAAAAAAAAAAAAAAAAAAGGAATATTAATGGTAAGTTAACTTGAATAAAATCAATATAAAAATTGACTGATACAACCCACAATTTGAACTCTCTACCACCACTCCATCAACTTATTTTTAGTAAAACTTCCAACATCATCAATTCTGAAATTTACCTATTTGCCAAAAATTTGCGGTTCTACAAATTTGATTTAAATAATGGATTATCAAATTATCTGACATTTGTTTTTATTTTTACATAAAACTACAGTTCAAGTATTTTTACTGTTTTATTCAACATCGTCTCATGATACTCAAAACTCGTTCTTAGATCACATAACAAACTCTATGATATAAAATCAATAACAAAACCTAATTAATTCCACCAATTTTTCTTAATTTGTAAAATTCTTGTTCACATACAAGAATTTTGGTTCTTACAACCCTAAACCCTATATTCTTATAAGATGAAGTATGTGAAAAAAAGAGTTGAGAAGAGAGAACACTGAGCTTTGGAGATGAAGATTGAAGGTGTCTCTAACTATCTTTAAGGAAGATAAAGAAGGATATGTTCATGTTTGCTAATAACACCCTATATCTTGCTAAGCCCACACTTTCTTATTATTTTATTTTTTAATTTGAAACAAAATAAATCTATATCCAATTCCAACCTAATCTAAAACCCATCTATTTATTTATCAACTCCTAAATTATATTTTCACCGCTCCACTATAAAAATCATAAAAATCCCACCTACAACTTTAAATTAATTAAAGAGTAAAAACGTAAATTTCAACTGTTACTTATTTCATACACTTATTTTTGTTATCATACAAAACACGGGTCTTACCATAATAAAGCTTTAAATAAAAATGTTTATCTTGATGCTGAAATAATATATATATATATATTAAAAATTTTGAAAAAAAGTCGGGGCCTATGCATCCCGGTACAAAAAAAGTAGTTCGGTCTCTAATCTTGGACTCTGGAGTGTTGGATATACTAGAATGATTTTCAAGAATTTTTTCCTGTACCTCCTAGCTTTCTTCTTGCATCTTTATAAGAAAAGTAAAAATATCATTATTTTCTTTATCTCTCAGCTACATCTTTTTTTTTTAATCTTCTCGTATATTAGATTATATAATTTGGAATACAAAAAATATTTTAGATTGTGTATTTTAAATACAATTTTGTATATTTTAAAATATGTAGTTTAAAATACAATTTCCTTTTATTCTGAAATTTTATAAGGTTATTTTAATATTTTCAGAAGTATGGGGTGTACGAAGAATAGCATGGAGGTACAGGAAGAAGCACACTGATTTTCACAGTGGAGTCTTGGGCTATTTTTGGATAAAATTTGTGAGTTAGGATTTTTAATGTACATTTTTTAATCCTAAAACAGATAATAAAAACGAGGATTTTACTGTTGTTAAAATAAAAGTGATAACAAAGTCTGTGTGCGAAATCGATCTTCCCTTACGGGTCTGAAATTTCTGGTGCGAGTCCATATAAGCCCAGTTTTTCTTTTTTCTACAAGAATAGTTTGGTCTAATTTTCTTAGTTAAAAAAATATGATTCCGTCTAGTTTAAAAACTTATTTAAAAGTTTATTCTGTAATAGCATCCTTAAACAACTCAATAAGTTCACTTTCTAATAGTTAAAAATATCAAACTTTGATGCAAGCTAAATATGTCAACTTGGATACAGAATTTCAAGAAATGAAAAAAAAAAAAAACATCAATGACAATATATTGTTTACTTTTATCTAAATATGTCAACTTCTTAGATATAGAAAAAAAAATTATTAGCCTAAAATCTATTTTATTTAAATATTTTTTCAAAAACAACCAATCTAATTTATTTAATAAATAAGCTTAAGCTATTAAGTTTAGATTAATCAGTGAAGTCATATCTGTCACATATATCATTTTTATTCATGTCTAGGTTAAAAATTAGATAGATGTTATCAAGGATTTGAAAATAGAAAAAACTTCTACAGAATACCATTAGTATTGTAGGCACTCTTCTCCAATCACATTTGAAGTTTACTTTAGTAATATACAATGCATTTAATAAAAAACAAATTACCAAAATAAATTATAAATTGTATCGTCATCTATATTAGGTAAATTTGTTCTTGGGAAAAGCTAACATTCTTCCTTGCAAAAACTATGTGCATTAAAGTAAAAAGGGGGAAATTCTAATCCATTGAGTCGACCAAAGAGAGTTTGTCATGGTTTTCACTCTAGAGTTCTAAATTTAGCCCCTTTAGGTCCCCAAGCTTTTGGGGTTGCTTCAGTATGGTGCTGGATGAGATATTGTAGCTTTTATTTTCTCCTTCCCATGTTTTAAAAGGTAATCTCATCTTAAAAATATAGATTAAAAGATAAGGAGTACTAACAATCAATTATTGAATTTATGCTATAAATACTTACACGAATAATAAATTATAGTCAACAATTTAAATGCTAGTTTTCTAATTGATAATTATAATCGCACATTCTTTAAAAATGCATTCTTCCATTTATTGGAATTGATAAATCCCTTTTATTGAAAAACTATATATTTTCTGGTCTAAATGGATTCATTAGTATATTTATTAATCAATTACACCATCTAACAGCTTAGAAGAAAAACAAAGAAGGCATTTGATTTAAATATGCATAAGATAATCACACAAAGCACTAGCTGCAGATTACATATTTATACACAATTAGAACCTAGACAAACAAACCCAACAAAATAATAGGATTGAAGGCTAAATTAGTTTCACTATATGCTACAGCTAAATTATACATCCATGCAGAAACAGACAACATTTGGTGGTTGGAATTCAATCTAAAATTATCCTTGGGGGAAGGTGTACACCAGGAGCTTGTTCTGGACACGTAGCAAGTTTTACAATAGAACTAGCTGTGAGGTTGTACCTTCTCCGTATTTCTGTAAATCCTCCACATAGAACTTCCTCCATCCAGTTCTCCACCTCCGAATCCCTGTCCGAGACATATTGAGCTGTAAGCAATTGGTCCATCACTTCTGTCTGGATCTGTAATACACACTCGGATCCAAGAATCTTGTTGAAGTTACCTCTGATCACTTTCAACAATCTATCCACAAGTGCATCAAAATCATAAGGTTTAAAAACAACTGTTTCATCAACCAGATCACACAAATTTTGCAACCAAAGGCTTCGGTTCTCAGTTGAGACATGTTCAGGGTTTCCTTCATTTGTTAGTTTCTGTTCATTATCTTCGGCTGGGAGATTCAAATCTAACTGCCAACCTGATGCTGTATGTGTCCTTTTAGCTGTATCAGAGAGAATTTCTGGATCATGAAATTCATTGTCATCAATCAACTTACGTTTGTTTAAGAAATTCAGATTACGAATGGCATCCATTGATTTGTTAGTCACATGTTCAACGTGTAGCTTGATACCTCCCCCCTTTGCATTCAGTATTCTTTCCTCGGAATAGTTGGAAGGTTCCCCAGTTGGTATCCAACTATTTTGGTAATCTGAGAAAGATAAAACAAACACTGCATTGTTTACACTAACTTCTCGTCCATGCGAGTCTGTAATCTTTCCTGTCTTGATGGCCTGAGACAAACTTTTTTGAGCAAGAATATCTGCCTTGTCTACATTTTCAAGGAAAACCACAGACAAGGGTTTCTTGCAACACTCCCCTACAATAAAATCAAGGGTAGTTTTTCCTCTGAATTTCACATTGCATCCTTTCATTTCTTCAGAACTAAGATCCACAAAAATAAAGCTTTCCCGGCTGCCATACAATAACTCGGCTAGAGAAACGGCAATTTTCTTTTTACCAAGTCTATCAGGTCCAACAAAATTCATCCAGATGTCTCCGGGCTGATTTGCTCCACGGTGTTTAACCCTTTTTGTTGAGCTGCAAACTATTGTTTTGATGACAGCCTGTAAAGCTTCGTCTTGCCAGCTTACCTCCTTGGAAAGAGCTTCAAAAAGAAATTTGGGATTTTTCGTATCGACCTGTCCACAATAGTCGAAACTTAAGCAGGATGAAGACTGCGATGGATGCTTCAAGATACTCCCATCAGCCAAATTGAAGTTTGAAGAAAACCGACTTGGGATTTCCTTTGGAGGCTCCATTGTATATTGAACAGTAGATTTTTTTAGTTTATTGCTGGTAGGAGAAGAGCATATTCCTAACCCGAGGTCTGTGGTTACAGAAGTTACAGATGTGGGAGACATTTCACTTCCATCACACACGCTTGAATTGGACATGTTGCACGATCTTAGGTCACCTGACTCGTGATCTTCCACTTTCTGAAACATCTCAGCAAGTTTTGAAGTATATTTCTCCTGCTTTGCCTTGAAAACTGCAGGAAAAGGACTACTTGAGTGTGACACAGGCATCATTTGCATGCCACCAGGTACATGGGAGTTGAGAGTGATGTATTCACTAGGTGATTTGTCTGTAATTTTTCTGCTGCAGTTGTCAGCATCTTCATTTTTCTTGTCAGCACCACACTGAAACCCCACAACAGTTGGAAAAGTATTTGCATCTCGCTGGTGCAGATGCTGGGATAACTTGTCTAAGTTCTTATGCAGTGGCCCAGATTCACTACTACCGAGCAAAACATCATTATCTTTGGTCTGCACTGAATGAAAGAAAAGTGGTTTTTACACAAACAAAATAAAAAGGACTTCATTTAAAGTATAAATCAATTGCAGATGATTTAAAATACAATCAACAGAACTAAAGTTACATTCAAAAAATGATCTGCAAGGATGTCTCGTAGGAGATGAAGAATGGTTTCTGATTTGCTAACTTGTTAACTACCATTACAAAACGAGCAAATAGAAAATATTATAACGCAATATGTTTTTTTTTAGTTAATTTAATATCACGTGAACCAATAGTCCACGTATCAGATATTAATCAACCGATACGACGCTTGATCTTAGCCTCATACATACAAATGCTTGTTTAGTCTCATCTCCAATCCTGTGAAAAAAAAAATCAATTCCCTAGAAGGGCAAGGATCAACCCATTCTAAACAATTCATCCGTGAAATAACTTTTAAGAAAGAGACCCATCACAACTGCAGAGCAAAACAATCAAAGCCATTTTAAACATTTCATCAGTAGAATATTTATAAAAAATTTACTCGTCAGCACAGCAAAGCAAAAGTAGTTACTGTTTTTTTGTGTAACTAGTCATATGACATCTTTGAAACAAAAATGACGGTATGGAATATTTGATACAAAAACAACGGTTCGATTTGTATTGATCAGCTTTAATACCACACACCCGGACAAATTAAAAAGAGTCGGTCAAAGGAGTTTTAAGGCTTTTGAAACATTAAATTTAAGCAGATATTACTAGACTGACCAGTTATTTTAGATAAGCAAAAGTTTGTTAGTTCAAGAATTGCACAAGCTTAGACTTTACGATAATTTTGTACAACATTTTTTAGCGGGAAAGAGTAATTCGAAAATTCACAATACAAAATAGGTCCATTCCCGATTCTAACTTAATTTTTTCTCCCTGTTTGACCTTGAATCTAGTTTGTTTTACCTTTCCCTTTTTGAAGTTGGTAAATAACCACACTCAATTTTTTTTTTAAGTGCCCTATCTGTGCAGATTATACAAATAAATTTATAATGAATCGGACTGACGTGTCTGAATGGTACACACCTTAACATTCAGTCCCTTTGATGTGCCAAATTCTGCAATCTGTAACCACGGAGGCAAGCTAGATTGATGCGAATCGGCAGCTGAAGAAGCAGAAAACCTTTCCTTAGAAGCAACGAGGCCATCATGTTCACACCTTTCACCACACTGATGACAGTGCGGAACACAATAAAACGATCCATTGGGTGGACCTTTCAAATCAGACTGTGACGAAAAAAAGCCACCAAATGGCACAAATGAATCCATTAAGCTGTAAAACAAAAAATTACAGTTTAGACAAAACATGCACAAAACTAATCACTACGTCAAAAATCCAGAGTCCACTTCGCCATTCAAAATAACAATAAAAAACTATCACCATAAAACCACTTACTTCAAGTCGACAACAACCCAATCCAAACTATATGCTTTAAAAATGCCAACAATAGCGTTTTAAAAATACTTTTTTAACGTACACGATTGCAAGGAGTAAAATTGATTCTTGACCAAGACTAATTACTCAAACGTAAATTACTTGCAACCAGAACCCATCACAACTAAAACCAACCACTTAGTATGTATTGAAAAACACTTAGTCAAATTCATAAAGCTTATCCCATGAAATAAATAATAAATAAACAAACTTGGCACACGGGGGAATTAACATACCCCTCGAACTTCAAACTTTGGTGGATATTAAATATTAAAAATAAAAAAAAAAAGTAATAAACACATGCACATATGCGACACCAAGGTTCAAGAAATGGAATAATAATAATAATTATTATTATAATATTTAAAAAAGCACGTTTTACCTGGACCTGGGGCGTTGATAGGATTCAGAAGGCTTGACAGAGGTAATAGGCAGAAGCTGCAAATCCCAGTCTTTCTCTATGGAAGGAAACTTTCCCACGAATTTCAAGTAACTTTCATAACTTGCAGCAGCACCCATTAACCAAAACTTATCATAATGAACCTGCAAAAGCTTCGCCAATTGCCCAACCACTCCCCTCAAACCCTCACCACCACCTTCTTCATCGCTCACAAAACCCTTCAAGTCCCCGAAACTCACCACAACACCAGGCCCCACACACTGCTCCGCCAAGCTCCCAATCTCCCTCACGCGCTTCCCCACACCCTCCGCGTCCCCACGCGCCACCTCCTCCGCAATGCAAACCACCTTCAGCCCGGACAGCTCCACCGGCACAACCCCCTCCCTCCGCTTCTCCACAGCCTCCACAAAGCTCCGGAGAGCGTCCCCGGCGCACGCTCCAAGAAGCAGCGGGTTTCGCCCCCGGCTCCGGACCAGAACCTCTCCGATTCGCCGGAAATTCTCCCCGCCACCGTCATCCCCTCCGAAGAAGAAAGGAAACCGCCGCGGCGGCTCGGATAAATTGCAGAGAAAAATCGGCGGGCCGCGAGGGCGCAGAGGGCGGAGGATGGCGAGTTTGATGTCGGAGCTCCGGAAACCCGCTTCGGCGAAGACCCGGCTCACGACGGGGTCGTCCAGGATTGACAGAATCAAATGCTGAAGCTCTACTTTGACTGAGGAAACAGAAAACGGTTGTTGGTGGTTTTGGTTTTGGTTTAAGTTTAGGTTATGGTGAGTTTGCTGGTGGTGATAGAAGTGGAAGTTATCAGGGTGGCGGCGCTGGTTGGCCTGAGAGCGTTTGATGGCGGCCATGAGGGAGTTGGAGACGGGGGGATCATGGTCGGAAGAGAGGTGGCTGTGCGACGACGGCGCGCGGTCGAGCGAGACAGAGAGGCAGAGGTCGAGGGCCTTGAACTGCAGGCGTGGGGAGTACGCGCAGTTGCGGGCACGTGAGCAGGCGTCGCGGAGTAGGGAGGAGGAGGGGAGAGAGAGGAGGGCGGAGACGGCATGGAGAGAAGTGGTCTGGGCGTGGCCCCGACGGCGAGCGACGGAGACGGCCTCGTCGAGGGCGCGGGCGGCGTCGGCGGTTAGGCATTGACGCGCCGCTGCGACGGGCGTGGGCATCGGAGGGAGTGAGATTGAGTGGAGTTGGGCGAAGGTGGAGTTTCCTTATTGGGGAAAAACATTAACGAGAGGTTTTTTCTCCTTTTATTTCGGGAATGCAATTTTTGAAAAGGGCTTTTGTGTTGTGTCGTCTTGCCAACTGAGTTTGTAGAGTGGGGACTCGTAATTTTTCGTTTAGCTTCCACACCCTCTATAAATATTAGTGTAAGGCTGCTTACCAATAATAAACCATGGATTATCAAAAATTAATTACATCTATCTATTATCAAAACCTCTTAATAAATTTACTATTTCTTTAACTCAACAATTCAACCTCACATTTTAATTAACAAACCTAAGTCTTCTCACTACTTATAGTAACAATTTCAAGTTAATTTTATTACTGATTAAACTACAGATTAATTAGTTGTTATTAAAAACATCACCTTTTTTCTTCACAGATATCTACTTCAAAAATAACTATAGCTCTCTGCATTTTTCTTTTTTTTTTCCAAAAACACACTACAATTTAAAACATGTAACTGAGTTAGAAAATTCGGTAATTAGTCCATTTGTGTGATCCATGATGACCTTTGAAGAACCGTTCAGTTAGGTTCGGCACTTAGGTTAGGTGAGATTGCATGTGGATAAAACATATTTTTACATAAACCAAGAGTTTTTTACCTTTCAAAATTCTTACATCATATAATATTCATTTAAAGGTATATTTTTTATATATTGTATTATAATTATATAATCATATATATTATAATGTAACAAAATAATGCAATAGAATAATAAATAAATTGCATAGTTTTATCTACAGTCCATGAATTAAAAAAAATGAAAAGAAAATTTTGTTTACTCGTTTTCATTGTGTTTCATACTTATTCAATGATTGTTACGCTTCTTTTGCCAGTATATTTGCCTGTATTTAAATTATTTTTTCACTCTTCTCATTGACATGGATTTTCTCCTTTTTTACACTCATTCGTATATTTTTCTCAATTATTTTAATGTTCTTTCTTAGTAGTTTTTCTACTCATTTTCTTAGTTTCCTTGTTCCCTCTCTCTCTCTCTCTCTCTCGTATTTACACGATTTTTTTTTCGACTAACTTAAAAAATATTAATCTTGAATGATTTAAGTAAGTAATACATTCAAACTAATGTTGGTTTAACAGAGGAGAGGAGCATATGAGATTTTTTGAGTATCAAAATGTCTGCATCGTCGTGGTGTTCATGATCATGTTTATGGTTGCTTTTCTTTTCTCATAGAAGAGAGAGAGAGAAAGAGATGCTGCCTCCACTTACTTTCTCTGCCCCCACCTTCCACCTTCCACTTACCTCCTGTTACAAAACATTTTCTTTATTCCTTCAACATTATTTCATTCAATTTCTCTATTTAAAAAAAAAGTCCCATTTTTTTATTTTCTGAATTTGCATTTGAGTGTTTCGATCAATTTCAATATACCGGTCCAAATTAACCTTTCTAAAAAAATTCTACAAGTTGAAATTAATTTTTATATAGACTATTTTAAAAAGAACTAACACCAGAAACATCCTCCAATTAAATTGGTTTTTTTTACTTCATTATGTATCCTTATTCGTTGATAATTTATTAAATGTAACCATATGATAATATAATAGTTAATAAAAACAATGTAACTAACTAGAATAAGACATTGAAGAGGGGAAATGGCATATCAATTCATTAATAATAAGCACCATCTAATATCCTTTAACGCATTAGTCAAACATAAAAAATATTAGTGAAATAAAGAAAACACTAAACTTAATTTCTTTTGTTTAAAAAATATAACAGTCTTCGAGCAACTTGTTAACCCATGATTACACTCACTAAACCTCCAAGTTACACAAATGGAGGTAATAGAATTACATTTAAAATGATTTTTATTTCTTCGTGGCCTATCAAATCGTGGGTCATACAAACGGTTCCTAATTTATGATTCTGACAAGAAAATACACCTAGTTATATGATTTTGTGATAAATCACATTCATTAAATTTAAATAAAATAACAACCGTATCTTTATAATTTTAAAAAATATTTACCCCTATTTTGTTTTTAATAAAATATTCACCCTAAACCCTAATAAAATTATGCAGCCATTATTTTTATATTTTTAATAAAATGACCGTCTTATTTGTTTTAAAAATTGCATACTAACTAAAACTTAAATATAAATTTATGAAAATTAAAAACTAAATTCTAAAATGCAAATTTTTTTTTAAAAACTAAATATTTTAATTATTGTATAAAAGTAATATCTAAAAAAATTACATTGTTGTTTAACTATATAAACTGCCCTGTAAAAATATAAAAAAATATTTTTGAAAAAACATTCTTTTAATATATATGCATGATAAAATTTATTAATTCATTATTATATTTAAATATGAATTTACTGCAAATATTTTATAATAAAATACAAGTATAAATATAAATAAAATAAGGAGTATTTGTGTTATTATATTAATATTATAAGGGAGAAAATGTCTATTTTAAAATTACAAAAATATAAATGTTATTTAAAAAACATTGTAAGGATTTTTTGTGTGTTGATACAAGCAATAAGTAATAATTAAATTTCAATTATTTTGAATCTTTAACTTGTTTGATGATATGTTTTACGTATTATAGCTCCTACAAAGAGTTTTGAATCTTGAGTTGTTGGATTTTTTAATTGTTTGGGTCAAAAGCAGTTAAGTACACAAAAGAAATATATATATATATATATATATATATATATATATGAAATGTGTTCTTAATACCTTATAACAATTATTCTTTTTAAAACAAATATAAATAAAACTCAAAATTTCTCTCCTTCCTCTCCATCTTAAAGCAGATTTTGGAGTCCACATATATATTTTTATTTTAAACTTGAACTTTACAAATTTAAGTTAAAATATTTATGTCCCAAGTCAGTTGCTGAGCTAAGCCTCGTCAAGGTGGCCAACATCTTATCATCTTATGTCTGAATACGAATAAATGTATTAATAAAAAATAAAATATTTTTAAACACTTACTTTTTGTACAAATATATTGGTTTTTTTAATAATTTCAGAAAAAATTGATTTTTTTGAACTTGATCATGATACCGATTTTAATTAGCAGCAGGACAGTGAGTCAAACCAATGATTCCAGTCTAATTTAAAAAATAATGGTTTTACAACGAATTATATAGGCAGTGAGTAAAGTTTTAAAACTTTCTGTTACCAATCACTTTATCTCTTTATGACATTTGACCATAACAGAAGCAATGGTGTTGTAACAATTGGTATATAATTAAAAAAAAAACAAATAAATTATATAATATACCTTCTCTCAACTCAAATAAAAAACAATTATGTTTAATAATTATATATATATATATATATATATATATATATATATTTAACTAATCATTCCTATTTAGTTTTTATTTAAAAATATTCTTATATTTCTTTTAACTTGAAGGACATCTTCGATAAATATGATTAGAAACCATCTAAGCAATATATTATTTTATTTTATGGAATAAAAAATTCAATAAACTTAATTAATATTCTAATAAGTATGAAATTAGATAATTTTATAGATATTAAAGTTTAAAAGTAATATTTCACTTAAAGTTTATTTGGATAAATTTTACATATACATACTGTTAGAAAAAAATATCTTTTTATAACTTATAATTAATATATGCATATATAAAAAATAATAAATTTAAGGCGTTTTATTAGAAATATTATTACAAATTAGTTTATATTTAAGTTAATTTGCATTTATAAAAAATGTTTGATTTTTATTTATGAAAAACCTTTAAAAAATTGTGAAATGATAGAATCGTAAACATGTACAACTCTATTAATACTTGTCATAATCCTAATGAGTGCATCTAACAATCAAAGCAACCCTAGCTAGTACCTTTCTATCTTAAGAGTGGTGAAAAAAAAAAAAACATGATTTAAGCATTGAGATGCTTTTTTTACTGTTACCTCACAAATTCAGATTTTGCGTCTACCAAAGTGATAATGTCATTTTTTAAAATGTGAAAGTGCATAATTGATTCAACTCACGGTCCAGAGGATTTTCTATTTTTTTAATCAAGTTGTTGAGTTTATTATTACCCACTAATCCAATACCCAAAGTCAAATCAACACTTTCAGAAATAAATGTTTAAAATAAGATTAGACTTTTTTTTTAATTTTAACCACTAATGTATGAAAAAATCTTCACAAACATCTCATACAGAAAGTGTATGACAGAAATTATAAAAAGCAATGAGCATTTTGTTATGAGATTGTGTACTGCTTTTAAATTGGAAAAACCTTACACTAAAATTGAAATTATGCAAAGTTGAGTGAGTGAGGTCCAAGTTATAGATAATGGGTATGAGTGTCGCCAAATTATAGATAATGGAATGGCCTCATTGAGTCAATGGTGGCTAGCATTCACACTGGTCAGAGGTCCAAGTCAATGTGTATTACTACTATTGTGTAACTTTTGAGAGTGGAGAGAAAAGTAAGAGTGAGAATACAAAAAGATCTTATGTTTTTCATTAATTTTCATGATTTTTTATTGTGAAAAAAATCATTAGATTAGTTTATATAATTGAGGTGGGATGTTTTAATTAGTTGATTGAATATTGTGTGAGAGCTTTGGTAAGTTTATTATTCTTAATGAATTATAAACTAATTATGGTGAAGAAAAGAAATGATTTTTGATGGATTTTTATGAAAAAATGATCATTAGTTATGATTAGATTTTTATGTTTTGAGCTTCTCTTTTTAAAAATTATTAAAAAAAGCTTTTTTATTTTAAAAAGTGGGTTCTTTAATGAGAAAACCTTAAAAGAAAGTGGTAATATCTCTTGAAAAAAATGAAAAGAAAAAGGAGAAAGGGTGAAAGGTGTGGAAAAGAGGGTAGAATAGAATGAAGGAAGACCACACATATATCATTCACGACCGCAATATTGTTAGGGTTTTGAAAGAAGGAGCATCCCCTATCACCCTCACTTTCCTTTTACTCTTCTCTCTCTCTCTTACCCCACCCCAACTCACACACACATACACAAAGCTAAAAAAGCTATGGATTTGACGTCCATTTTTGTTCCTAACCTTCCAACCTTTTCATTTCCTTTTCCTTTTTCTTTCTCACTCCAAAATACCATGCACCCTCTCCAATTTTGCGACCTCCTACATTATACAATTTTCCTTCTTCAACCTACCCTTTATTCTCCTTATGTCACTCCATTCTTGGTTTAATTCTATTCAAGATTTTCAATGACAAAAACTAGCATTTTTCATCAAACCCTTTTCCTTTGTTTTTCTTCTTCTTCTAATCAATTAGTATTCCCTTTTGGTTAATCCTTTTATGCTTGTAAGTGAATGTGAGAGGTAATGTATGCAATAAAAATTTAAATAACTTTTACACAATTATTTAACTAAAATTATGATGCATAGTATTTTTATTTTTAAGTCCGTTGACTAGCATTGTCAACATGATACAAGTCTCTATGAGATTGAGGGCAATATAATCAAAATATCTAATGTTATAGACTTGGTATAAGGGTAGCACTCTTTTACATCCATAAAATTTATAAAAACTTGCAACAACCTATAACACAGATTCTAGAAAGGAGCAATGAAATGTACGAGGTATTAAGGTGATCTAGGTCTACTTGAATAAAACACATGCAACACAAATGTATATATCCTGTTGAATGGGGTTTGTCTTTACTTTTCTTCTTTTTTGCACATGTCCACTAAAGATGAATTGAGGTAAGGTGCATGCATGTTAAGAGAATTGCAAAAAAAATGGGAACATACAGCTAATAATAATGTTAAATCAGATGAGGGAAACCGCGATGGGATTGACAGCAATCAGAAGAAATGTTGAGCGTGAGAGAGAAAGAAGAGCAGCATAGGATTCGTAGGACAGTGTTTGATAACGATCGAGAGGGAGATTGATTTCATGATCACAAAGAAACAACAACATATGTATCCAGACAAACCAAAACTTCCAAGTGTCATGCCACAAATTAACTACTCCAGGGGGGCACAATCCCATATCGTTTCTTCTATACATTTTTCACATTTTTAAAACATCAAAGGACTAATGACTGTCTGCAATTTATCTCATAATATTTATGAACCTTACATACAAATAAATTGTGATTTCAGATCATGCTCAAGTCAAAACTTGCATATATATGTTGCTGTGGATTGCTTTAGGTTGGCCAAGTTGTTGGTAAAGGTTCTGCAAGGGTCTATGCAAATAATTGTATGGTAGTAACATGAATAGTCATTTTCAACATCAATATTGATATTTAATTTGGTTGGCAGTCTGTACCCGCACAAATTTTGGAGCTATTTAGGTTTTTGATTAAGGATTTCGTGTTTTGAACTTAAAAAAGTGATAATGCGTGTATATAATTTTAGCTCTAATATTTTTTCTTTAATATTTTCTCACACATGTACGTGCTAAAAATGCTATTATAGTTAAGGAGACACTCGTTTTATTGTTCACAAGATGTTTTTGCTGAAGAAAACACTTTTTGCTATTTTGAGTCAAATAATTGAAAAATGAAAATAATAGAAAAAGCTAAATACAAGTGGTTTCTAATGATATATGACTTGTCGTTTTCATAAAAGTTATCAATATTGATATATCAATTTTATCATTTTTAAATCCCATATTCTTTATACTCCCATGAATATGGAAACGGGCTACATTAAAAAATGTTTGATCTTGATATACCTTTTTTTTTGGTGGGAAATAACACAAAATTTCGTCTCTAATGAGGAGTTAAAATCTCAAAAGTTGCATCAAGGAATTTCATTGTCAACTTAAAATCTGCCCAAAAAACTAATTATCTTTTTAACAAAAATAAGGATAGGTCTACCTACAACATGGGTCAGCAATGTCGCAGCTTCTTTTGAGTGAAAAAGTATCAAAATTAATCTTTTAATAGAAATATAAAGGTGTGACTTTGACTACCCTTCAAAGTAAAAGTAAAATATTGGTGCCCTAGCAGGTAGCATCCACTAAATTATTTTAAAGAATCAACTACCCAATATTTCTCCCGTTAAGTTTCCCATACTAGGGCAAGAACGTATTTGAATTTTGGATCTTTGTGTATTGGTAAGTATATTGATTAGCTCGTACAATACTACTTCTTTTCATTTTTGTGAAACATTACAAACACACACAAACACACAAGTAACGTTAAGCTCTTGAATCGCATCACTACACTCCAAAATATTTCATATCCATGTTTTTTTTCAATTCCATGCAAAAAGAAGGCTTTAATCTGCAGTTAAATGATAGTGAAAAGTATATATAGAACCCAATACTTTCTCATCTCTGCTAAATTCAACATCAAATAATGAGATTAGGCTATCTGTCCTCTTAATGCTTGGTGAAGTTAATTTGTAGTGCTTAATATTATAATTATGTTTTGACTATTTTGTTAATTGATAATATAACATAGCCAGTTCCAAAATTTACTTTGTGAGTATATAAAATTACCGAGATGGTTACATTAGATTATTATCATGAAGATATTTAAATTATCTTGGAATCTACATCACAATCAAAAACGATAGTCCACTAACCGGGCACTATTTTTTTCTGCCTAGGACAAACAAGGTGACATACTACGTGTAGCGATTTGCGTCCACAAATACTTTTGGTCTGTTTTATTACACAGAAGTGAAATGATATATACACAAACACATGGCAAAACAATTAAGCTTCTTGACAGTGTCATTTTCGTGGCATCTGAGGGGACCAAAAAGACATACATTCTTTGTCCCACCGAATATAAATGGCTAAGATTTTCTGGGGAAACAAACGATCTGCATAAATTTCTGATGAAGAAAGTTAAAAGGAAGAGAATCTGCAGTTGGAAGATCTCTCAGCTCACGAATCTCTAATGTTGATGCCTTGCTTTTCACACTAAAATTAAAGTTCCTGTGTTTGTCATCGATTAATCATCACTTCAAATCAATTATTAGTTTATACTATACATATTTATGACAGCAGCATCAGCATTTAAGAAATATATACCACTAAACTATATAATCAATTCGCATATATTACAGCATCTGCATATATGATGCAAATCAATGCTATGGGCATCATTAATAAATATATAGCAAAAAAGTTACAAATTTTTATTACTACTAATGAATGAAAAATTAAGATATTTTCAACTCAACAAACATCGTTCTGATAGTGCAATTTTCTTTATATTAAAGATGGTTAAATTGTAGAAAAATAAGTTTTATTTATTTTTTATTGAATTGGCTAAGCAAACACAAAACAATTTATAATTTTGTCTTGTTGCAAGTTCTAAGCCTAATTTAAAACGCAACTGATCCAAATGGTTAAACTCAAAAACAAGAAAGGAAAAAAAGAAGAGATTATTTTAGAAGCCCCCACTCCTTTGTAGTTGAAAGGAGTCTGCAGTTGCATTCCTAAGTTACTTTTGATATAAAGATGTGATAATATTTGACTTTCACCTTCTTCATGGCCCATGGACCATCTCTTCTTAGTGCCTAGTGCGCATGAATTGTATTCTTAAGTCCTTTGTCTCCTTTCTTCTATATGCTTTTTTTTTTCTCCCAAATGCACTTTCTGCTTTTTTTAATCAATTCCATCCCTTTTCCCAAGTTTTTTTCTTTCTCTATGCTGACTTTTTATTCTTTCATATGAAAGTTGTTTGAATCCTCTATGATGTAGCCATTGTTTCTTTAATTTTTGGGGTATTCTCTTTTACATTATTAAATTGAAAAATTCTCTATGGTTAATATGAGATTGGCTGTTCATCTTCAAAAAGGAAATCCAAAGTCAGAGTTCGAATTCTAACCCACTTGTCAATTGTCATAACGCAAAATTCTTCCTTCCCAACTGTAATATTCGACCAAACTTTTCTAAAAGCCATAATCATAACGCATTTTAGCCTTTACCCTGATCCTACTTTCTTGCTTCCTCATTGTTAATGGCAATCACTTGAACCTATTTATAAACCACCACTCAAGAAGTGCCTTTTTATTTTTCTAATTTTACTTCAATGCCCACATATATTAAAGCTATCTTTCCGAATTATGCCTTTAAAAAGTGGACAAAAAATCTGGTACAAGATTTTGTTTATTTATTCATAATCCAGGACAAGATTTTATGTATTTTACGATATTTATACAAATAATTTTTTTATGGTTAAAAAAAAGTGATTAAACAGTCCACTAAACAGAAACTCCCTATGTATAACATATTATTTTGACCTTTTTAAAGGAAAATTTGATCATAATGATTAAGTGATCAACAAATTTCTTTTGGTGTCCATATCAGTTGCGTGGTGCGAATATGTTTCTGCCAAAAAATGAGTAGCTACATTCGAAAAGAATAATACGTCAGTGAATGATATGCAGATTTAATAGAATGGTATAAATAATTGACAATACATGCTTTAAAAAGAAATGAAAGTTGTACAGTGATTCTACTATTTACTTTCCCTATTTCTGTATAACGAATAAAAACATTGCATGTGTGTGACAAGCTAAAGATTATCATTTTAAACGGACAGAGTCAAAAATTTATAGTATACTTTTCTACATGTCTAATTTTTTGTGTTAGTTTTAATGTGAGTTACATAAAGTTTGCACAACTTATGCAAAGTGTAGGTCATGAAAAAGGGGTTTTTGGTTGGGTGAAAAATTGAAAAAAAAAATTAGATGTATATATTATAATTAATTATGAAGCAACGACAAAGACAGAGTTTGACGTTTCGGCAGCACTAAGGATTTTGTATATTTTTTGAACGTGATGTGCTATAGGTTTACCTTTTCGTGGCAATACATTCACCAGAAAGTGGGGTAGGCCACAGATGCCACTGCCTTTTGTGATGTGCTTGCGACTGTTAGTGCTTCAATTCTACAATCCTAACTAAACACAAAAGAGTACCTCATTATGTTTAAGTGTTTCTTCTGTTCATTGGACTTCTTAACATCCAACTCTTTCTATACTTATAATTTTATATATATAAAGGTACCCTTTTCTTTCCTTTAATCTTTCATATATTTGAGTATGAATTTGTCTTTCAAAAGGGGTGTTTTTGAGTTGAATTAACATGCAATATATATAGTCAATATTGTACAACACTGATGATGCGTGTCCCTTCACAGAGAAAGAGAGAAAGAAATTAAACTGATATTAGAGAATCGGAAATGTAATGAGTGGAACCAATTGGTACCTAGAAAACATTAATGTTAGAAAAAGTGAAGATTGGTCTATTCTAAGGCCAACAGCCATAGAAAATGAAATGAAAATGCTTATGCTAAATGAATCAGTGGTGATTGTAATGGTGAGGGTGGAGTTAAAGTGACCACGAATATATTCAAAACCACTCTCAGTTGCAGGATTGAATAATCTCACTCACTTACACTCACTCCTGAAGCACCATTGCAGAACATGCTTGTCGCATAAAGGGCGAGTGAGATAGGACTGCACTCTTTCTCTTTCAAAATTTTGATTCGCTTTTCCTGAAAACATGTCCTGATATGCTTCAACCATATCTTGAAATGAGATGATTACTTTCTTAGTATTAACAGCGATTCATTGATGATAATGAAGCTGCCAAGGCATGCAAGTCCAATTTTTGTGTTTAATTTTTTTTGCCAAAAGTGGATCCCCTAACTGGTGACATGACCCTGAGCTGAGCACCAAAAGAAGGAGAACAAGGTGAAGAGAGCAAGACATGACACCAATACTAATAATTTGATAAGGGCACCAGACAAGGGTACCCCCACAAACCACAACAATCACCACCACCTTACATTATTAACCCTTACTTACACAAGGACCCCTCCAACACTCTCACTTCCATAACACAACCTACTTAATCACTACTATCTTCTATGCTATGCTCCTTTTGCTTATGTAGCATCCAAGTGTTTATAGTGCTTTTTGTCCCCACACTCATCACCACTTCATAATATAATCACTAAAGTTCACCACCATCAATTATTTTTTAGCAGAACACAAACACTCTCTCTTTCTCTTTCTCTTTCTCTTTCTGAGGATTCCTATTCTTTGGTATGCGTGGGATCATGTCCCAGCAGAGGGATGTGATCCATGAACTGTGGAAAAAGTTTTTCTTTATCAAGTAAACAAGAAAAATATAAAAGGGCATATAAAAGGAGAACCAAGATCTGTCAAAAAATTTTATATTACAACTACTCTTGCTTTTTCCCTTCATGCCTTAAATAATTTTCACGACAGTACCTTTCCTTTCTGTTTTTTGGTCAAAAGTTTATTCGTTTTTCCTTTATTATATTAATTGCACTTGTTCCTTTTTTGTTTTCTGTATGAGGCCAAATATCTTCCATGGAAGATATGTAATTCAATTTTGCTTTGCTTCCCATGAGAATCATAATATTTCATACTTATGTATTCAGGGTTTAAACTTAAAATTAGTGGTTAAATTAGAACAACTTAATATCAGTTCATTCACACCCTTCATAGTTGAATTTGTTCTTTATCTATATTTAGTAATTAATTTTGTATTAAAAATCTGGTTTGAAATATAAATAAAGGATCTATAAAGCTCCACCAATATAGTTTCTTTTTTAATGAGAATCTGGATTTCATTATCCACTGATTATTTGCTCAAACAAAAAAAGAAGGGAATTTATTCTGTCTAATTTCAACGCTAAACTTTTTTATTTTTATTTTTCCTAAACAAGTTCGCTGAAGATAAGGGGAATGTAAAATAATCTTTTTAATTTATTATTCTTGCTTGTGATTTGCATCCAAATTTTGGAGAAAAGACAAACACAGTGGCTGAAAAATAACCTAACTATCATTCTGGTGAGTGACCCACACACAATATTAATCTAATTCTTATAACTTCGCTGTTTATGAAGTTTAATTCTATCTTTTAGTTCAACTGTAGGAGATAGATATATTGAAAAGGTATGAGTCCAAAAAATTGGACAAGGGTGGATCTAATCCATTTTAAAATGGATTAGAAACCTAATTCATTCCTAAAGGATAAACCCATATAAATATAAATGAGGAAATTAAAAAAAAAAAGAAAATATAATTATTAGGAAATGGCCAATAGAAGAGCTATAAAGCCTCCTTATTTCATGATTTTAGAAAACTATCTTCTGTTTTTTTTTTTTTTTTAAAAAGGTATTTTATAAGTTTACTTTTGAAAACTTTCTTCAAAATAAATATCTCTTTCTAACTTTTCAAATAAAAAACTAGATTATTTCTAGAAAAATTCCTTTTTCGTTTGCATTTTCTTCTTTCTTCTAACTTTTAGAAAACAGTTGCGGAACCCATTTTTTAAGTTGTTTAAAAAAACTTAAAAATGAAAACATAATCGTATGCACGTGTTTGTTTTGAAAATTCTGAAAGATTTTGGAATTAAACAAAAAAAGAAAAAGAAAAATCGTGTCTACAACTCAATTTTGCCATACCATGCTCCCCACCTATGGATTGTATGAGATAAGTTGATGCCTTATTATGTATATAACTCACTTTAAGGTATTCCGATTAAATGATTTAGAAAAGCTTTTACAAGAAAAATATATAAAAGTTAAAACTAATTTATATATAAGTTGAAAATAAAATATAAAGAAATTATTTACAAAATAAATTTTATTAATTAATTTATGTATAAGTTAGTATATAAAGAAATCAATTTTGTTTATTTCTAAAGCATGTAGGAAGAAGCTCAATAGGTTAGAAAGATTAATTAAGTTTAATTTAATTTTTTATTTCTAGAAATTAGAGAAAAGTAACTGTATATTATCCCAATTTGTTTTAAATAAACTTGTCTTAAAAGAATAATTTTAAGAGAAAAAAAGCCTAGTTCAAAATAAACTATTTTTATAATTTTAAAGTAATGCAAACCAAATTCTTTTGAACGAATTATAAATTATTTCGTAGAATCCAATAATCGTAAAAAATATTTTTTTATTATTTAAAATATAGAATATTTTTTTCAAAGCAAAAGATCATAAGATTTGAATTGAATTCGAAGTAAAATTGTAAGGATTATATAAATATGAATATAGGTCAAGATTAAAATACACTCAATATACTTTTTATTGGTATATAATAATAAACCATCACATAATTAGAATCATTCATTATATTTTGCTACAACTATTTTAAAATCACATTTAGGACTATTTTTATGAGAGTGTAAAAATCTTCATAACAACGGTGAATTAAAATTAAGCTCAATTTAAAAAGTAATATTATATCAATTCAACCAAATTTTTGATTTATTTAATTAAAAAATCAAACCATCAAATGATTTGAATTCATGTCTTGGACCATTTTGTTTGAAAATAAAATCTCAACTAACATGAGACTAAGTGCATGCTTTGATTAAGAAATAAGAATATTTTCTAAAAGGATTTTCAGAAATAATAATAAACAATGAAATGAAATCTAATATGGACTTGTACTTGTTAATTAAATCATAGGTCATACTCATATATATAGCTACTATGCAAGAAACAAAATTGATGTTTATCATTTGATGAGTATAAATATATATGTATAAAGATGTAACATGTAGTCTTTGGCAATGTTGTGGATCTAAGATGCCTTAACTAGAGAAATGAATAGGGTTGTGTGAGGGACAGAGAAAAGGTGAAACACTGAAATGGGGTCATAAGGTGGCCTACTTGCTTAGTGTTGCTGCTGCTTCCTCTTCCTATGTCTTACCATAAATAGGAACTTTCCCTTTGTTCTCAAATATCTTTCAGGACCCTCTTCCCTATTTTCTTTTTCTTTTTTTATTACAGTTCAATCAAAATTTCAAATAGTTTTTTTAGTCCTTTTTTGATTTTTTTTTTCTATAAATTTAAGTTTCTTCCATAATTCCAATTTCATTATTCTTTTTCCTTATGATTCTAAAGAGAAAGCTTTGCATCTGTGCTTCTGCAACACTACTGTAGTCACTACTATCATCAAAACTTTGTTTGACCTTTTCATGGTAGCAGTATATAATTACATATGCAATTGTCCCTCTTACTTGTTTTTCTTCTCTTATCGTTTTCGATAGAGAAATTAACTTTATATCAATTTTTACATAATAATATATGTAAAGGAGTAAATGTGTGATCAGATAATTGATGTAACGAAGAAAAATAAAAAGTAAAAAATTACTATATATAAATAGTATAATTCTTTTCTATCTACCTGAAATGAAAAAAAGGAAAAAAATGATAAATGATATGTTTACAGCAACAAATCCACAATTCAAGTTAATAATAATAGATGAGGTGTTTTAATTGATTCTATATGAAAACTGCTATTCAGTACATTAAATTGTTGCCAAGTAGTTGTTGTGACTTGACAGAGGTTTTTTTTTTTTTTTTTTTTTTTTTTT
>Ga0099825_1003049_pt1 | contig 22358 bp, 8 predicted proteins | sample SiratroredBW_FD_76838 | JGI IMG/M metagenome (GOLD analysis project Ga0099825, IMG submission 76838) | Root nodule microbial communities of legume samples collected from California, USA - Siratro red BW | ecosystem: Host-associated > Plants > Roots > Nodule | place: USA: California | collected... | reverse complement strand
GATATAAATATATATAAATATTTTATTAAAATATATATATATATTAAAATATATATATATATATATATATATATATATATATATATATATATATATATATATATAATTTTTTCTAAATAGTTGTTTATGATTTCATTTTTGACCGAAGATGATAATACGTTATTAAAAACATTAAGAAGGAGAATATTATTTTTGAAAAGTATGAGAGGTAATTAAAAACTATAAAGAATATGATTTTTATGAAAAATATATGAAAGTTAAAAATATATAGGTGTCATTTAGTTTGACTCCAAATAGATGCAGATTATTATTTTTTTTCCTAAATTAATCAATGTACTATGACCTCTTAAAAGTTTCATCTATGCACACTTACAATCAAGTAGCACATGATTTTTTCATACTATAATTATATGTTATTTATATGGCTAGTAAATTTCTGGCTATCAATCTAATTGATAGTTTTGAGAATTCTTTTTTCTTTTTAATTTTTTCAAGCTTTGAATCAAGACTTTATTTGATCCAATAAAATGTTAGTATGCATGACTTTAACTCGTTGTAGAAAGTTCATAAACCTAATTATCTTTAAGCACGTTCGTGACTTTAACTAGGCTCAAGAAAATCCTGTGTACACAAAAAGAAAAAAGCCAAATTCTCTTGCTTTATATAAATTGAAAACGCCTTCTTAACTAGTTCATGAGTACTTTTGGTCAAATTGGTTTTGCCACTTTATTGCATCTTTTGAAAGTACCCTTGTTATGAGAAAAGGTATCACATATATGCCATGTCAACACAAATATGATTCTTTAATTTCCACTCACTTTATGCAAAAATTAACAAACACTCATAGACTTCACCCACAAGAATAAGAACCCCCATGAGTGGAAAATGGCTCTTGCATGCAATAGAAGCATAACTACAAGTGATCATTAGAGGGTCCTAGAGCCACTAGTTGCATATATAATTTGACCAAGAAAGTGAAGAAAAAAAAGGTGATTCTTTGATGCCATGATTGAACTGGTCCATGCCCTTTCTTTGACCCCTTTTAGTTTCAAGTCTTTTAAGAACATCTTTTACATAGTTTTTTCTTGCCCTAGGGTTTCTTAGGCACATAGACAATTCTACTTAAGCTATAATTTGCCTCTTGTTCAGGTGACATGTTGGGATTCAAAACACAATTATTGAAACTGAAATTCCTGAAAGTGGTGATAATTAAATTGAAGTGTGTTGATTTTATGGATCCCCATGTGTTGACCACACGAGTGGGGGGAACTAGTGGGGTCCTTGGTTAGGGTTGGTAATAGATTATGAAGCTGTTCATGGTGCATTTCTTTTTGCTGTCAGCAGAAGCTTAGACAGGCCTAATCAGAGGACACTTCCAAGACAATTAACTTTGTGGTCAATTCAAAGAACTAAACTAAACTCTGGATCTTGTATCATGTGCTACAATGCACAACTAGGGTTTTTTATTCATTTTATTGTTGTTATTATTGCCAAATCCTTGACATTTTGGCTTGGACAACCTATGACTTTTCAAATACGTTATTTAGGTTTGTTATTTTTGTGTTTCTTCACCCTAAGTTTGCTTTTCAAGTAATGATTTTGTTTCCGGACAATGTTATGCTTAATTTGTTAGTTGATGGTATGAACAAGAAGAAATGTTTTTTTTTTTTTTAAATGAAAAGAAGAAAAGTGGGAATAGAAGAAAATTTGTACTTGATCACATGGGTAGTAACATGATAATATATTTGTTAGACTGTAACAATTTGATGTTAAACGTGAAAAGAAATTGTATAAATTTAATATTAAGGGACTGTGTGAATGGATGACTAGAACAAGAATTAAGAGTGGGAAAGTATAAAGTAACCTAATACTTGTACATATTAAAAAAAAAAAAAAAGAGAGTAATTAATCACATTAGTATTAAAATCACCTGTTACTTACACTCTCTACACATAAATTTAGTGTATATGGGCATGTGACACTTGTGTATATTTTTAAAAGGAGTATTTTAACAAAAATACACTTAAATTTATTTTAAAATTAATCATAGTTATAATTTGTTGGTATAATTCTAAAAAATGTTTGCAAAAAATATATGTAAAGAGAGGGGGGAGCGATTAAATTATATCAATTATTAATAAATTTTAATTGAATAATTTATCCTAAAAACTTAGTGTTGAATTAAAAGTTTTTCTCTCAAGGATATACTACAAGAAAAAAAATTGTTTAGAGACTAATTTTTAGCTATCAAATAAAATTGTTACTAATTGTGATCAAAATAGTCATCAAACTAGATTTTGGTTGCTAAATAACTACAAAATAGAAGTAATGATTAAATTTAGTGACCAATTAAGTCAAATAATTGGTATCTAACATTAGCTACCAAGGTAAGGTTTTAGTGACCTATATCATTAGATTCTAAATTAGTCTCTAACTTAATTAGATACCAATTTAGAATCTAATGACATAGGTCACTAAAATTTTGGTATCTAATGTTAGATACCAATTATTTGACTTAATTAGTCACTAAATTCAATCATTACTTTAATTTTGTAGTTATTTAGCAACCAAAATTTAATTTGATGACTAGTTTAGTTACAATTAGCAACCATTTCATTTGGTAGCTAAATATTGGTCTATAAATAACTTTTTCTTGTAGTAATAATTCATTCCCAAGAGAAATCATGACCTTAAAGACGCAATAAGTATGCTTATTATTTGTTGCTAGGGAGAGAATAATGAAAACGAGTTTTCACTTAATTTGAAGAATCTTTAAGAACTTGGAATTAGTCAGTGAGTAATAATTCATAACTTTGCACTTTGATATAATGTATTTTTACCTTCAACTAATATTAAATAAATTATTCACAATGTCTTTTATGAGAATTGTTAGATAATTATCCTTAAAAGTTAGAAACAATCATGATTGAATGTAAAATTACATTGTTAAAAACTATAAAAAAAACCTTGATTAAATAAAGACTTGTAGTCAAAATCCAAAATGTATAATTATTGTTATATGTTTTTTAATATATGTTCAGATTGTATTATGTTTTAATGTGCTTGTATAATTTTGTTTTTTATTGTACGTTACTTTCATAGTTGATGTTCCGTCGTATTAATAATTATTATTGTTATTTTCATTCACTCTTTGGCTTATTTTTGTGGTTATTGTCACTTTTATCTTTTTTTTTTTCTCTCCTTTTATCTTTATGTTTTAGAATTTAAATTGTATTTATTTTGTTTACATTAGACTTTAGAATTGTTATTTAGAATTTTGGATATTAAGTTATTTAGTTACGTTAAAAATGTAATTATTTTCATAATTTTATTATTTAAAAAATGTAGATATATAATTTAGGCTTAGTTGTTAAGTTTACTTTTGTATGTATGTTGAATGTGTTGGTATTATGTTCAGAGATTCAACTCATGACAAATTATATTATTTATATTTTAAAAAATTGTATTTCAATCATTTTATTGTCAAATTATTTATGATTTGTGTGCATTAATCTTAGTTTTCATTTGAAATTCAATATAAGTATTTGTGTATTATATATTTAATTAATTTGTATTCTCCTTATGATTTGTTTTATATAAAAATAAGAGGAAGTAGTATTGATAGTGATTGTATTTCATCTTGAATTGTCTAATTGAACAATTTGAGAAGATGAAATTTTTTTAATAGTTTAATATATATATTTTAATTTACATTTCATATATTTCATGGAATTTTGATAGATTGTATTTTGTATTGATCTTCAAATATATATTTGATTGAGATTTTCATGTCACCAGTTTCACTAAGGGAAACATGAAAATATGTGCTTTTAAACTCATAACTTATTCACTTGGTGTGTAATAAAAAAATATAAATACAAACACATATCATCAATACTTTGATCTAAGGGGGGAAAACATATTTGTTTTGTTTCATATACACATGAGTAAGTCCATTTTTATTAGGTTATATCATTGCAAGATACATTGTTATATGGTTTTGTTTCTTACACAAGAAACCTTCTTTAACCAAATATTAGATTGATAAGAAAATTTCATTTTTAAGTCTATTACATTAACCTTAACCTTGAGTAATGTGATGTATTATAACCAATTTTTATTCCTACTCTAGATATAACATATGAGTGATAAAACAAGTGAAAGATCACAAAAGGGCACATGAATACAATTAAAGATATTTTAATTGTATAACGTGTTCATTGTTTAGTAGTAATTAGTTGTTTTGTTTATATTTATTTTGAATTGTAATATAATAAACAAAGTAAAGATTATGGGTATAATTATTATATAATACAATGAATGACAACTATTGTACAAGTTGAAATCGATAAAAATTAAGATGAAGTAATATATTATAATCTACCAATATACCAATAAATTAAATTTTTACTTATGAACTTAAGTTTTATAAATATCTTTTAGTTTTTAACAAGTTAAAATCCTTTGACTTAGAAATACGAGACTACATTCGAAGCATGTGGGGAGATGAAAGTGTAGTATAATTTTTATAGTATTTCATCTTTACAACACTTCATATTTTGCTTTAAAACTTTATTTATGTTTTTAACAATTTATATTTCATTATATACTGATTAAAAATGGTATTGTACCATTTCTTAATTGTTTGTGATGTATGATAAGTTGTACATGATTGTGTATGAATGATTTGGTTGGTAATAAATTGAGTACAAGTTAAAGGTATCCATCAAAATAGAAAACATATTAAAAAAAATGCACATGTGATGATGATTTGTATTATAATTGCTTTTCTATATCACTCATAGTCAATTTTTTTTAAAATAAAAAAGAATATGAAAGATACAAAGATTGTTCATGGTGCAGCCATCCTGAAATACCTTATTTTATAATGATATTTCTATTAACAAAGGTTCTAAAAACATATTAAAAGCATGTTTTTAACTGTGTTGCTAAAGTTATATATGCCTTGTTGTTACTCATTGCTCAAGTTATGGTTGGATGGGAGAGAAATTGCATTAATTTTGTCTTCATAAGGTGTGTATCACTGAGGGAGGCAGTGAAATATTGTCAAAGTGTTGGACCTTATTACTTAAGTAATATTTTAATACTTGAGTAAGAGATAAATCATATCAATTCACTTTTCTCTATAAACAATTATGCTCTAACATCATATTGGAAGCTCAGGTGACATTTTCTCTATGCTCTAAATAGTGTTTTGTTAAAGGAGGTAAATTGTTTCATAAAAGTTATATTATATGATTAGTATGATAAATTGAAATGTATTTGGATTGACTTAAGTTGTAAATATTATATATACATAAAATACGGTATATGTTGTATTGTATGTGATTACAAATAGGTAATAATATGATATGATAATAGTGTTAAGTATATGTACTCATGATTTAAAAGAAATTCTTGACTTCATTGATACAATAAATTAGATAGATTAAAATATTAGATGGTTGAAAAATAAAAAAGTTCTTAATAAACTACGTTACATATATTAAATTATTCTTAAGTGTTAGTATAAGTCTAGTGTTAGTCTTTGGTAAGTTTTATTAGAAGACTAATAATTTATTTGATCTCTTAAAAAGTAAGAGAGAACTATAATTGTGATTCTTCATACGTTTCTAAAAGCATGAGAATAGACAAGATAATATTTTTCTTAAATTTTATAGCTATATATGAATTTAGATAATTTTTTATATTTTTTAGAGACATGAATAAAATATGTGAAAATTTGATTTTAGTGCAAAATATTTTTTTTGTAATTATAATTTATTTACATAAACTTGATTTAGTATTACATAGTGCTTAAACTCTAGTACATGGTTAAAAATGTGATTGCAAATGGGCTTACATCTTAAAAATTCAGTACAAATTAAGTAAATATATGATGGTATATGTTATATTTAAAATTTATATATATATATATATATATATATATATATATATAAATAAATGAATATAACTAAAATTAAGAGTAATTTAATATTATTATTTTATATCTTACAATTGTAGAATATAAAATTTTGAAAATCAGTTCGAAGGGAAAGTAAATTGAATTATTCTATTTTTCGAATTGACAGAATCTGTCAATTATCCTTACATTCATTTGATGAAAAAAAATAAAAGTAAAATAAAAAATGAATCTTTGCACAGTTGAGATTAATTAAAGGCCCTGTCACAGAAAGCTCCTCTTCACACCGGACGGCGCGGTCAACACTGTTAGCAACTGTTACTAAAACTTCTTCATTTATTTCAACTTTTTTTTTTCTCTGACACCAAACGAATATTTTGATGTAAGTTTTAGTGTTCTCAACTTTTTTTTCATTAAATTTTGACTATCAATTGCACTTTATAAATAAATAAACTTTTATCTATTGTTATAAAAACGTTTTAATTTTACTTTTTCAAAAATAAATCAATATAAATTATTCCTATCAATTATAATGTTACAAAAATCATATACATCATCAATTAAAATTGACTTATTGATGAAGAAGACATTTAATATAACCATATGTGATATCTCATTTTAAGATCTTTGATTTGATAGAATATATTATATTGACTTATTTAAAGAAAATTTAGAATATTTAAAATAGCAAAACGAAATTAAAAAAATTATCATATAAAAAATTTATTTATTTATTTATTTTAATTTTACAAAGAATTAAAATAATAAAAGATTGAAATTGGGCTAAGAAATAATAATGAATTTAGTATTGTTATGCTGTGAACTTACTTCTACTGCTTTTATGAATTTGTTGCAGTGAATGAATGTTAAAGTTTGTAACTTCTATGGTAAATTTAATAATTTAATAATTTTTATTATATTTAATAATGACTTGTGAAAATATTGAATTAGGACACACCTTTTCTTAAAGTTTATTTAACATTTGGTGTGCAATTCTGATTTACATAAAAATTTAATTATATCTTTCTTTTTTCAGTATTTTTTTAAATTAACTAATTTTGATTTAATAATAATATACTATCCAATGGTTAATTAAAAAATGTTCGTGTGTTTTAGTGATAACACCTATTAACCTTAGTGTTTTTTTGTTAAATTTATGTAATTATTATTATTATTATTATTATTATTATTCTCACGAATAGATACCAATTATTTCCTGATAATAATTGGACTTCTTTATCCTATTAGAACTTTTTTATTTTTTATTTCTCTCAATAGCATTCTTTATTTTTTATTTTCCTCAATAATACTCTTTATTTTTTAATTCATGAAATAACACTTTTTTTTATTCTTTAATTAATATCCAGTACATTAATTATGATTATTATTTTTTATTTTTTATTTCTTTTTATGATTTTGTGATTGTATTTTATTATAATAATTTACTGGTTGTATTTTTATTTTAAAAATTGATATTGGAAGAAAAATTTATAATAAATTATAAAATTGTTATTTGAATTAAAATTTGTATTTTTCATTTGTTAAAAATATATCTAAATAATTAATAACAAAAATAAAATAAAATTGTTGAAGTTTTTTTGTAAATAAATATTAATTAAATGATTTAAAAAATTTAAATAAAAATTAATTAATTTATGAATTGCTTTTAAATGTTATGTTTATTACTTAAAATTTGTTAATTATTAAAATGATGCACATTGGACATAGAGAGGAAAATAAATGACAATCATATATTCCCTAAATAGTTTAGTTAATGGTACACTAAATACTTTGTGTAAAATGAAATATAAATTTTATGCTTATCAAAATTCAAATTTTATCTTTATCAAAAAAATCAATTACATCTTTATCGAAAATCAAAATTTATCTTTATAAAAAATAAAATGATATCTTTAATAAAATATCAAATTTTTATCTTTATCAAAAACCAAATTCTATCTTTATCAAAAATCAAAAGTTATCTTTATCAAAAATCAAATTTTATATTTATAAAATTTTATTTGATTTTTTTCATTAATTATTTAGATATTTTTTAACAAACTAAAAATACAAATTTTAATTCAAATAACAATTTTATAATTTGTTATAACTTTTTCTTCCAATATCAAATTTAATATAAAAATACAATCATAAAATTATCATAATTTATTTTAATATAACTTATTATGCCAAATTTAAATTTATTATAAAATATAAATAAAATAATTTATCATTTTTTATTATAATTAATTAGTTTAAAAACCTATAAAATATTTCATTTTCTTTTTTTTTGTATTCTTTTTTTTAATTTGAATTTGATTATTTTTACATTATTTTTATCTTAATTTTAATAAATTAATAATCACAATTTTTAATAACTATTAAAAAAATGTTATTGCATAAAACAAAAGAATGTTATTGAGAGAAATAAAAAATAAATATATACTAATAGGATAAAAAAAGTCTAATAATTGTATTTATATTAATATTGAATTGAAATTACCAAATTATTAGTTATGGTAACTGTGTCATTTGTGAAAACTGTCCTTTTTAAGTGTGACAAGGAAGGAGGTAAGTTATTATTTGTACGATGATTTCGTTGTTATTGTAATGCAAGTATTAAGTAACAATAACTATTAAAAATGGAGTAAAAAAAGAGAAATAAAAAAAGGTGAATTGGCTTAAAAATTTTATCTTTGAAAATTTTGTAAATTCTCGTTGAAGAAGGTAATTTAATGTGATAGTTAAAAATGATTTTCAATAACTAAATAAGTTTAATGTAATATAAACAACATTAAAATAAAATCACTTATTAATTGATTCTTGCTGGATCTACATTTTCTTGAACAATTTTAGTTGGATTTTTCACTTAAAAATTATTGAATTTTCCAATTACAATAACTTTTATAATTAAAACATGAAATAGAAATCACTTATGGAAACATTCTTCAACAACATTCACGCAGCTAATAAAAATTTTCAATTACTTACAACTCACCAAATATTAGGAGCGCCAAAACCTTCCTAGCAAAGTTGGTTGAAAAATTTGATATATTCCTTCAACCTTTTTTTCTAATTTTTGTTTTTTCAAATTTTATATTCTTAAAATTTTTATATATATAATTTTTAAAAACACATTTAATCATATAAATAATTTATAGGTTTTTAATTGAATAATCAATGTTTCTAATTAGATAAATTAAAATAAATATTACCATTAGATATCGAATTACTCTATTATAATTAATAATCAAACCTTAATTTATAAGTATTAATAAATTAAGTTTCAGTATTATTGTTGGCATCATTTAAATAATATAATACAAAAAGTTGTAATTACTTAAATTATTTTTTAATTTAATTAAAAAAATAAGCAGTGAATTTAATGGAATAGATAAGGTGGGACAAAGACCTGGGCTATCACTAAACACTTATGCAAAGTTACCAATGAAATTTAAAAAAGAAAAAAAAAATATGATCTAAAATGTAACAATTTTACAATGAAAAAACTATAATATGATCATCTCTTATAGTGAATCTTAAGCTCTTATTTTTTAAAAATACAAGATGAAATATTTAATACTCAAAAAAATTCTTCTTTAGAAAGTCGGTGAGTTCTTTCCAAAAATATTAAAAGTATAGGTGTCCTTAAAAAAAATTTAAGGTTTTTCTTTTTGAAAGCAATTCCAAAGAGTTTTATGATTACTTATTGATACAATCAAATATTATATTCTTCATCTAAACTTATAAATCATTTGTCTTAACACATTCAATTATTTTTAATATGTGATGTTTCTGAAATTGTTCAACATTATTATTGTTTGAAATAATTGATTATTTGTGAAACATGAAAAAATCATTTTTAACCAACATAATTGTTTATATTTTAAGATAATCAATTATATACTTAACATAATTTATTATTATGTTCAGAAAGATAAAAAAATATTTTTCAATGCAAAATTATATTAAAGATTGATTCATATTTTATACTTTCATCATATTAAGATAATAAACTATGAAAAGTGAAAGCATCAAAAATAAATTTATACATCACCAAATCAACATATCATGTTTTGTCATGTTTTTCTAACACTCAAATGAATCAATTTTAATAAAAATATTTTTATTTATAAAGATTTTAATATAATAATATAAATAATAATAAAAATAAAATAGTAAATGATTTTATTTTAGCTTAGTTAAAATCTAATTTTTTAAGTATTTATAATGGACACTATATTAATCTCTTATTTAAATGGTATTGATCCATCTTGTCGTAAGTATGTTTTTACCAACAAGAAGTATATGTTGGCAACTAATCCAATTCTTCATTGTTGATCAAACTATTTATTTAGTGAAAATATCAAATATAAAAATCATATTCATTTTTAAAGTTTGATTGATCAAACTATTTAAGAAGAGTTGAAAAAAAAAACAATTTAGGTTGGTTAATAAAGGTACTAAAACATTCAAAGCTTGCATTATTACAAAATACTAATATGATTATTTTGATTAAATTATTTAGATAAGAATGTGGTTAAGACATAAGAAAAAACATAACATACACTAAAATGAATTTTCCTGAATTACTTTTCAAATGAAAATAAAAATAGAAGTACTATGTTGTCCTCTTATTTTATTTTATTTTTCAATTTATTGGTTTTAGAACCAATAAAAGATAGCTACCATTAACAAACATCACCGAATTATTAATTCAACAACTATTTTTATATTTATGAATATTTAATAGTTAATAATAGGAAAAATTGATGAATTAATATTTTCTTTACCAACACTGTCTTATAAATTTTGGTGAGTTAATATTTCCTTTATCATAAACAGTCAAAATCTAACTAAAATTTCCCTTTTACACATCTAATGTTGATACTTTTCGTATAATTATTTTATCCTTTATCCCTTTCCTTTTTTAGTATTTATGTTTCAATTGCTTATAATTTTAATTTGACTTAATTAACTTTCTATTTACAGTGTTTTGATTTTAATTTATATTTTTTATTTTCATTTTTTTTCTTTCTTTTTATATTATTTTAGTTTTATAGTTAACTCTATCAACAATGATGTCATAATATTATAATGAATTCATTACATAACACGTCAATTGTAAACTCAACGCTGTTCAAGTCATAAAAATAATGTTACCAAAAATAAAATAAAAAAGGGATAGGTTTATAGCAATTAAAAAGATAATTATTTTATTTATATGGACTAAAATAGAAAAATAATACATTTTTTCGAATTAAAATTAAAAATAAAATATTATAGGCGCTAAAATAAAAGTAAAATATGTTGTAGAGAGTAAAAGAAAAATAATGTATTTGCGAAAAAAAAAGTAAAATAAAAAAGTGAAATATTAAAAGGTGGTGTTATATTAGACATATTTTGTTGGGACTCTAATAATTTGTTTAAGAAAAGTCAATTTCATATCTCTATTACAGTGAAAGATACTTCCAAATCTTTAAACTAGAAACTCTTACTACGTATTTTTCTTTTATTTTTAATATTAACATAATTTACTAAGCTTTTATCTTATTTAATTATAATAATTTTTATTATTATTGAAAATTCACTATAGTTAATTAAATATTATTTTTAATTCTTTTACTTCAAATATGGTTGGAGATTATCATGTTAATTTTTTATCATTGGATATACAAATATTAAAATATGTTAATAAACTGATAAAAAGACCTTGTAAAATAGATCAAACTAGACTAAAAATATTACAATCTAAATTGTTCTACAAAATATTGTGTGTATAAAAATAGCAAGTTTTCAAAATGAATGGATCTTTTTAAAAAAAAAAGAAAGAAAGAAAGAATGATCTAAAATTTTGACATTTCTTCATCACAAAAACTTTATAAGTTCTCACGTTGAATATGTATACAACATCAAAATTATTATTATTCTAACTTTGTGGTAATCACATATTTTTACCTTTTAAAATAAAATAAAATTTTCAATTTTGTTTCTTAATTTTAATCCACACATTTTTTTATTATTTTAATCCCCAGTAACATAATACATGACACTTTTGATGCTTAATGTTGACATGTGAAAATGTAATCGTAGCATTACACTAATGTCTTCCCATTAGATTTAACAAAAAATTTAACATCAAAATAATAAACAACGTAAACTTAAAAATAAATAAAATAGATAAAAATTTAAAAATTAAATAGAGATAAAACTAAAATATTTTATGAGACTTAAAAATTTAACTAAACCTTTTAGTTTTATTGTTGTTCTCCTCCCATCCCTAATTTCTAACAATGCATTTATCTTCTCTTAATTTCTTACACTTCCATTGTTAATAAAAGTTAGAGAAAATATACCCATTTAAAAAAAGTTACTCTAGTAAAAATTCTCACTTTAATTCTCAAACTAAACTCGTTAATTATTGACTTTTATGATATTTTCAACTTTTTTAAATTAAAAAAAAAAAGAACTCGATTCAGGGAGCAGAATTATCAATCTAGACAATAAACAAGGAAATTAAAATGAGAATATGTTTATTTAGATTTTTTTTTAATAGACTTATTTTGAGAACAAAATCGAAGTTAGCGATGTTGTCACTAAATATTGGATATATTTGAGCGATTAAAACTTTTTAGGAACCAACTAATGATTTTAGCGTGTCTAGAAATTATGTTAATGCATATAAAAATATTTCACGATTTAAATAAATCTCACTCATTTTTATATCTGTGTATTTGGAAGATAGTTCCCAATATTTAAAGTAGTTGGTAAACTCATACCATGCACATTTTTTAAAAATCATAAAATGATATTGATTTAATAATTGTTGAATATTAATAATTGATAAGATTAATTTTTAGTAAGTTAAACAAATCAATTTTATCAATATTTAAAAAATTAAGAATATTGATGTCAGTCTATAAAAGAATTTAAAAAGCACAAAGTTGTTATGAGTAATTAGTTAATCAACGTTGATCATATTTCATTTTGTAATTGATTTATATTTTTCTTTAGTGCTGTTACATTATTTATAAGTGTTCCTATACACATTCTATTCTATGTATAAACATACTAACTTTTTGAAAGGAATAATATATTGTATATTTTGACGGAAAAATAATACAAATTATATTAGAAATTATTATAAATTAGATGGTAGAAGTTGTTGGTTTCATATTTAAGATATAAATATCAATTTCTTACTTAACTGTGAGATGCTATCTAAGGAAAAAAATTATAAAAAGGAGTTTCAAGTTTCAAACCAAATAATATTTTATTATGATTGATTTTAATTTAGGATCTCAACATGCTAGATGATGGAGAAACCTTATTGAATCTAGATATAGTGATTGTAAAAATATGAATAAATTTACTATTTATAGTAAAAGTTCGAATTAGTGAAAGGATCTAAGAAAAGTTTGTGAAATATATGGAGTATCTAATTAGTTTGATCAAAGGATTATATGGAAACTTGTTAACGAAAGCAGGATCAAATTTTGGGAAGATTTGTGAGTAGGAGACGGGACGCTGAATGATAAGTTTTCTAGGTTATACGAGGTATCAGATATCAAAGATTTTCTAGTTTGTGACCTTACTTTGAGGATTGACAACGGGACCACACAAGAGTACATTTGGCAGATACCGTGGAGAAGGGAACTATTTGATTGAGAGAAAGACCTGGAAAAAACAACTTTTGGAAATCATTAATCCCATTGTTTGGAGGGGTGATTCATTTGATAGGTGGTGTTGGATGGATGAGAAGACCAATACTTACATAGTCCAATCTGGTTATTGGGCCATGAAAGCGATTCCAGATATACCGAGAAATGATTGTTTGAGCAAGGTTTGGAGTCTTAAAGTGCCTAGAACAACTAAGGTGTTTGGTTGGAGGGTTTCGATAAATAGATTACTATCTAAAATGATTTTGAAAAGAGAGGGGTTAGGCTTCCGTGTAATCTATGTCCTTTGTGCAACAAGGATGCAAAATCTATTCAGCATATTATGTTATCATGTGAGGTTTACGGTGATAAGTAACAATATAGCTAGTCACTTTCCAAACTTTTATCTTACTAGATTGAGTGCACAAGTTAGTCATGTGTGGAGAGGGATATGGTTAAAACTTGCTAAGGCTATTTGGATGTATAAGAATAGGGTCATCTTTGAGGGCGGTCAGGTGGATGAGGTAGAGATTTTTTCTAAAGACACAGTTGCAAGCTTGGAAATAGGCAAGATTTGAGGGAATTGAGTTTCAAAGAACATTTGCATAATGGTGTCTGCATCATATTGACTGTCTGAGACAAGTTAAATAATTAAGATGGAATGAGCATTCAAGTTCTCACTGCATATGGTCTCATATTCGAAGCTGCTTTCTCATTTTCTATTGCTCTTATTTTTTAAAGAAAGAACAGGTTACAGTTGACATGAAGGGTGTTTTATAATTTTTAACTTGCTATTTATGTACTTTTCTCATGAATTTGTGTATTAGAATTTTTTTTTTCTTGTAATAGGGTTGGAGCACCCCTAAAGTGTTCCTATTTATATAATTCTTTACTGTTAAAAAAATATAATGTTGGAGTCTTGACACTTTTATTAGAGATATGAAAGAGTTATTTCAAAGACAAATCATCATTCTTTTAGTTCTTGATTGGAAAACTGAAAAAGTTAATAAAGATAAATCCTCATTTTTCTTAAACCTCCATCAAGGAATTTGTTCTGGTACATTCAGTAGTTTTAAATTCTTTAAGAATCAATACAAAAAGTAATTTAAATTTAAATACACATTCCTTCTTTAACCTTCTCAAATGGTTTTTAAAGATAAAACTATGACAGACCTAACATGTCTTATTTAATTTAAATATCTTATTTTTTATTTTTTTAAATTAAGAAATTTAATTATGTTAGAGAAACTAACATATCTATCAAGTAGTAAACTTATTTTAAAAAGTGCAAGCAAAATATTATATGCCGTACATTTATTAATGTATTTTTGTTATTAATTGAGACTTTAAAAGTATAAATTATACATGATTCTGTCTCACAAAACTCTCCCATTCTAATGAGTTTTAGTTAATAAGTAAGGATATGTTGAAAAAAGTATGTTTGAGTCTCGGTGGTTAACATTGTTCAATTTATCAATGTATTTGTAATTTAAAACCAAACTAATGCAGAACTCGATTTAAAAAAAACAAAAAAACTTTAACTGTTAAAAAATGTATTAAAATCATAATTATACAACCCTAGATTTTTTTTAAGGAAAAAAGTGCATCTAAATCTTTTGTTGTTATATAACATCTATAGAATCATGCTGAGGATTTTAGCGTGATGAGTAGTCCTGAGTTGGGCTGAAAAGTTTGAACCTTAGACGGATTCTTATGCACCGCCATAATTTTAAATATTACAATTTTAGTTATAAGAAAAAGACTAAAATGTCCTTAGTATTAGAAAAATAGGTTAAAGATTCGGTGAAGGTTTCGCGGATTATACAATTCGTAATGATAGAATTTTTTTAATTGAATTGTGGAATGTACAATCCGCAAATCTAAAAACAAATATTTGAAAGTTGCGGATTATACCATCCGTAATATTTTTTCCTACACCTTCATCATTACGGGTCGTACAATCCTCAGTTATTGAAATTTTTTAATAAATTACGAATTATATAATCCGTAATAAGAATAAGCGTGTAATAGAAGAGACGTCATGAATAAGGTGCATATTGTACAAATTTAAATGCATTGCGGGTTACACAATCTGTAATTTATTTTTTGAAATTAAAATAAGTTGCGTGTAACCCGCAATGCATTCAAAAATAAATTGCAGATTGGGTAACCCGCAACCATAAACAACAAAGAAAAAAATAGCGATGGAGGGTCCGTGGTGGTATTGACAGCAACCGAGTTGAAGACGTTAAACTGAATGAGGTATTGACGACAATCGAGTTGAAGACGTTGAACCGAATGGGGTCCACCTGCAGAAGACTCTCCGACGCTCAAGTCAGTCAGAGTGCAAAAGGGTGTTTAAGAGTATATGAGTAAAAGAATAGTGAGATAGATGATAGATACTCCCTGTAGACCTAGGTCATATTTATAGGACATTGTCATTTAAAGCGGTATATTTACTATTATATGTTTAGAATCACGAATTAATTACTATTTTGTAGCCGATTGAGGTCAATTAGAATTAATCAGAGTAAATCATAATCAATCAGAATAAATACTATTAACAGGTAATTAATATCAAGCTGGGCTGTAATGGATTCGGTTGAATCTGGCCTTATTATTGGGTAGGTACCTAAGGCCCCCGAGTTCGTGATTGTAACAGGTGGACTGTAAGGATGACCAAGATGTCTTTGACCTCTCATTAGGATGCAACTGAGCGAGTTAGTCTCGTCTAGGTTTGCCATTCCGTTTGGATAAGACATTTTTTTAGAGCTTTTAAGACTTTTCATGTTGTATGTCTTTTGGAGTTTTCAAGTCTTTGCAGAACATGAATTTAGGACTCGAGTTTGAGAATGGGCGAACATTTGTTCATCTTCTAAGTTGAGTGTTTGCTTGATATACTCGGTTTTGAGTACGCGAACGTTTGTCCGACTTTCGAGTTTAACTTAAGTGTTTGCTTAGTTTGCAAAGTTATGCTCGATTAAGTGAACTCGAACATTTTTTTGGCTCCCAAGCTTTTGACTTAAGTGTTTGCTTAGTGTAATGCATATCATACTCAGCTATGTGAACTCAAACGTTTGTTCAGTTCCCGAGCTTTAAGTGTTTGCTTAGTCTAATGTATATCATACTCGACTAGCGAACTCTAACGTTTGTTCGGTTCCCGAGCTTTTGACTTAAGTGTTTGCTTAGTCTAATGAATATCATACTCAGTTATGTAAACTTGAACGTTTGTTTGGTTCTCGAGCTTTTAACTTAAGCATTTGCTTAGTCTAATGTATATCATACTCGGTTATGTGAACTCAAACGTTTGATGGGCTCCCGAGCTTTTGACTTAAGCGTTTGCGTAGTTTGATGTATATCATACTCGGTTATGTGAACTCGAACGTTTGTTCTGTTCCCGGGCTTTTGACATAAGCGTTTGCTTAGTCTAATGTATATCATACTCGATTATGTGAACTCGAACGTTTGTTCGGTTGCCGAGCTTTTGACTTAAGCGTTTGCTTAGTCTAATGTATGTCATACTCAGTTATGTGAACTCGAACGCTTATTCGGTTCTCAAGCTTTTGACTTAAGCGTTCACTTAGTCTAATACATATCATACTCGGCTATGTGAGGTTCCCGAGCTTTTGACTTAAGCTTTTGCTTAGTCTAATGTATATCATACTCGGTTATGTGAACTCGAACGTTTGTTCGGTACTCAAGCTTTTGACTTAAGCATTTGCTTAGTCTAATGCATATCATACTCTTAATGATATTTTTCTGACCATAACTTCTATATAAATTGTTTGATGATATTTGTCAGAGCATAACTTCTATATGAATTGTTTGATTATATTTTTCAAAACATAACTTCTATATGAATTGTTTGATGATATTTTTCAGAACATAACTTTTATATGAATTGTTTGATGATATGTTCAGTACATAACTTTGAATTGCTTAATAATATTTCCCAGAGCATAACTTTTATATGAATTGTCCGACTTAATAAAAGGGTAGGATTGGGTTAAAATATATTTTTAAAAGAATAAATTTGTAATTTCACTTTTACTATGGAAGTGCAGGAAGAGAGTATAAGAGACTATAGAGATGCAGAAAGAACCCGTTCAGAAGTTGATGGGCTAAAGCCCGTGGACGTTTCTGCAACTTTTGATTTCATTACCCCATCATTGTTAACTGTACCCCAAAGTAATAGAAAAAGACTAAAATACGGTTCCTCATTGCACCACACTGCCGCTGCTGTGGTGACTGCCATCTTTGCTACCGCTGCAAAGAAAGAAGAAAAGAAAAAGAGTAATGCAAAGGATGAAGAAGAGCAAAGAGACAAAAAAAATATGATTCTAGAAAGTTTGTTTTAGAAAACTTATTTTAAAAGATCGTTCTAAACGTTATTATATATATTTAAAAAAATTTATTCTAAAAATTCAATTATAAAAAACTTATTCTAAAATACATTTTATATATTTTGAAAAGTTTGTTGTAGAAAGCTTATTTAAAAAAATTGTTCTATAATAATGCAAGTCATGCATTTTAAAAATCCTGTTCTGAAAATCATATTCCCAAAATAACGAAAAGCTTGTTCCAGAAGATTTTTTTTTTTTTGAAGTACTTTGAAAATTATGGGATGTACCAAGAAATTATTGGGTGTATCAAGAAATTATGGGAGTACATAAAAAAAGTACTGGGTGCAGGAAGAAAAACTTATTTCTACGTATTTGTGAAGCTTTCGGCCCATTGGTTGTTATGGGATCATATATAACTCTAATTTCATTTAAATTATTTGTCAGGGTTGCATTAATTATGCTCTAATTAAGGTCAGGGATCAAATTGTAATTGAACTGTGGTATTTAAAATGTTAAATTCCTAAGTAGAAAAAAAAAATATACCTTCATTATCTGCCACATATTCATTGATTAGAGTTAAGTTCATTCTAACATTATTTATGAAGTTGTATGATAAACTTATGTTTAATCTTTTTACACAACCAAATTATGTTTAAATTCCTTAAAAAAAATATTAAATTATGTTACATTTAAATTATTTTATAATTAGAAATTGTGAAAAGATGATTTTTTTCAATTATTTTATAATTGAATTGTAAATAAAAATAGTTTTATTAATTTTATGATATTTAAATTGATAGCAATCTTTTGAATAATTAAATTATTTGTGAAGTATTCAAATTAAATATTACGTCTCATGAATAATCTATATTCTATGCATTATTATTTCTATAAGATTATATTTTACTCTATGCTTAAAATTATCTTCAACTTGTGAGAGGAGAAACTTATTAAATATCAATTTTTACCCTTAACATGTCCCATAAATTTTAACTAATATAAAAAAAATAAATTGTTTATAATTAAATACTTAAAAGAGTAATATTTTCGTCCATATATTTCAATGAATTTTCATTAATATTTTTTAATGATATCATCTAATAGTATGGCGTAAGTATATTAAAATTAAAATAATAAATAAAAATGTCAAAAAAAAATACTTAATTAAAAATAATAGTTATATATGTCAATGAAAAGAATAATATAATAGTTATATAATCCAAATAAGTGTCAAGTTGTGTCTTGTAGCTTTATTACCTACTTGAAGCTTGTACACTTTTAATTCCAGGTATGATGCAATAAGTTAGTGTGCATAATGGACAAGTGCAACAAAAGCTAAAAAATCAATTGAAGTACATTAAAATAAGCAACTTACATAAAAAAAGGCCTGGTTTAGAAGTAGATGACGATGAAGATTGTCCATGTTTACACTTTTGAACATTTGATGATGTTGTCAAACCTTTTGTTTAAATATTTGGCAAAATGTTTATATAATTTTTCCTTGTTTTTTTATATTTTCAGGTCCCAAGTTAATGAATCAATTTTTTCAAAGCTAAAACTCAATATTTCTATCTTTATCTTTAGGTCTAAAATTGCACAAAATGCAAGTACTAACACCATATTCATCCCAATATTTATCAAATTTAACTACCATCAATTCATCAATGTTCTTAATCAGTGCATCTTCATCTTTCACATTTCCCATCAACAAACATTGAATTTTCCAAACATGTAAAAAATTGAAAATAAGATAACTTGTAGTAGAAATCAGGGTAGTTATATCATAAAAGGGTAATAAGAACCTACAAACTTTTTCAGCTCTCTCATACTGTTCCTCTAAAGGTCAATATTTATTATACTCATAACCAAGTACAAGCTTTCAAAAACACGTTCATATTTAAGAGCACTTTTTAGCATAAAGTAAGTTGAGTTTCATCTTGTAACACAAATCACATGATGCATCAATATCACTAACGCACTTTTTTCTTTAGTCTCCAATCTTGTAAAAATTCATTAATTTTCTTAAACAACAATGAGAGGGAGGTATATGACAAAAGTTGAGTAGCTTACTATTTAACTTCCAATTCAGGTCAAGAAAATAGGCAATCAATGATATGAAACCCTCAGTATTAATATATGTCTATAAATCATAAGTTAAACATATCCTATTAGGAATGGAAGCAAACAATTCCTTAAACGTTGTCTTTTCTTTTATATACATTATCCCAATATTAGCCTTGATAGTGTTCCTAGAAACCATAATTGCATAGGGACATAAGTATTTTATCCAAGTCCTAATTTCGGATTACTCAACAAATTGTTAGGCAAATTGTGCCTAATAACTAGATTAGACAACAATTCACGATTTACAACTTGATTTATCTTTTTTTCCTTTAACTTTTCTTACATATCTAAAATCATTTGACCCACATCTTCAGTTTTTCTTTTATCACATTTCATAACAAATTTAAATGAGAAGTAACACATTTTTTCCACCAGTTACATATATTTTGTTGCAACTATTGCACCTTGCCCTTTCTTTTTCATCCTTACCCACCCCCAATCTTAGTAAAATGCCTCCAACAATCAGATGTGTTAGCCTTTTTATTTTTTTTTTTCAGGTTAGTTTCAGATTATTTTTCAATATCATCTTCCTTAATTTCATGTTCACAAAGAAGCATATTAATACTCTCATTATCCATTCCAATTTCCAAATTAAGATCTTGTATTAATAGAATCAAATAAAAGATAACCATTAAAGCACACCTCAAATTTCATATGCCCAAAAAACATAAATTACACTTTTTAAATATTAAAAATAAAACCAAACAAATCCAACCAAAAATGCTTTTTATATATATGTTCTTATTGTTATCTCCATGTCCAGCTAGCATCCTTATTTTGAGTTTATAATTAGCTTTTTGAATATTAATTCATTCAAAGCCAAACATTTATAAGAAAGCATAAAAAAGAAAAATATTTCAAAATCTCAGCTTTCTCTCACTCTACACAACCACACGACTTTGATTTACGCTAAGTTTTGTGATTTTCTTTCTGTTCCTTTAATTTGTGTCAATCTTCAAATATAAATATAAAACTTAAATCTGATTGGAAAATAAGTAGACAATCAGAATAGAAACCATTCAGAAAAACTATGAATGTTCAAAAAGTAGAGGACTCCTAGAGGGAACTTGGAGGAGGATGACGGTGGAGGGTAACGACGGAGGATAGTGCTAGAGTCGAGCAAAGGAGTTGCGACAATTGAAGCTGGAGGGGGTAAGATGTGTAGGTGTAGCGCTGTTTTTAGGGATTGAGTGAATTGAAATGGAATTGGGGTCGTGTGGGTGAGGAATTTTGTTTTGAAATTTTTATCATTACGTGGGGTAGCGAATTAATGCAGTGCGGGCATAAATTATTCTCTACTACGTCACTTAATGTGACATCAAACACCCTCCTAATAAATGTCCTTCCAGCAACTTTGGCTATAAATATGGAAATTGGCTTATATAAATAAGCCAAGAGATACGAAAGAACTAAAAAGAATATTTCCCTCACGAAAACAACAACCTTCTTATCCTTCTCTCAAGTTACGTTCTACAAAAGGTAAGGAGAAATGAGATATATTGTTTTACCTTCTATTTCTGAAAATATTTTTTTTTTCAGTGAGATACCCTAAGCCTCATGTTATAATTTTTTTAAATTATATTTCATATTGATACTGGTTCTCAAGTATGATTTTTGTATGGTATGTTATTTCTGTTTCACACTCATGATCATGATGTGGTTTATGGATATAGTTTGCGATTAGAGGAACTTATTCCTTGAGGTTCCAAATAAGCAGGAGATTGTGTATTATTGGAGGGAGGTTGATATTAATTGCTGATTTACCCTGACTATTCACTATTATTGTTGTTGTATTCCATTATATATTGAAATTTTATGGAAATAACGTCTAAGTCTTTTTTTTTTAAAAAAAGAAATTTTTATATAAGAACTGTATATCTCACTTTTCTCTCTCTTTGTTAAAATATGAATGTATGATAGAGCAACAGTAATGGATGTGCCAAATCTTGCACAATCCTTCTCTGCAAATATTTCAACTTTCTTCCCTGGGAATGATTGGAGGACAAATGTAATAGAGAATTGGTTTACATTTCGGGGTGTAGCCTTTACAGTTTTTTCTTTCACAAATTTTGAAGATGTACCTTTAACACTAGAATGACCTGTAGTGGTTACGTTCTACATGCCACCTATAAACCACAACAACCTAATAATTAACCTGTTTGCTTAACCCATGTGACGAAGCCGCATATGTTTGATAATTTGTATGATATGTAATCTGTCAAAGATTAATATATATATATATATATATATATATATATATATATATATATATATATATATATATATATATATATATATATATATATATAT
>Ga0099825_1003047_pt1 | contig 22370 bp, 10 predicted proteins | sample SiratroredBW_FD_76838 | JGI IMG/M metagenome (GOLD analysis project Ga0099825, IMG submission 76838) | Root nodule microbial communities of legume samples collected from California, USA - Siratro red BW | ecosystem: Host-associated > Plants > Roots > Nodule | place: USA: California | collected... | reverse complement strand
CATATATAAAAATTATAATAAAGAAAACACACAAAAAAACAAAAATTTTTTCCTTTCCCCATCCCCCTTTTTTCTTTTTTTTTTTTTTTTTTTTCCTTTTCTCCTCCTTATATATGCCAAATTGCAAGTAAATCATCTTACCAACACAAGGGTTTTTTTTTATATTAATTTATTAAATTAAAAAATATCTGAGTTATATTTATTATATTATTAATAAATTATTTTTATAATTTATGCTATATATTATTTTAATCTTATTAATAATATATTTTAATTTGAGAACTTACCCCACACACTTAGTTAGGGGGATATAGGGAGAGAATTAGGCTTGAAAGTAACCTAATGTTTTCAAACACTAATTGATACTCACTAATTCACACACCTTGATTGCTAACTAATTCATAAATGCCAAAAAATAAAATTTGGAAAATTATGGGGGAAATGATAATGATGGTCCCATGTAATGTAATTTTTACATCATCAAAAGTCAAGTAGTTTTCTATCAGCAATCTTCTAACATTTATTATCCGTTAGTATAGTGTAATAATAATCAATGTGTTTAAAAAAAAAAAAAGTTCAAATTTTCCTGAAAGAAAAGTTACTTTTATTTCTTTATAAGGTTGTTAAATTTTGTATAATTTTCTGAAAATTCAAAATATCTCATCTAAAACACTTTTTCCACGAAGCAACAATTATGTCGAACAGGTCTACATTAAACAAAGCATCAATGTACTTTTCCACTAAGCCTGTCTTTTTCACATTCATTTTAGGTCACTAATATATATATATTTAAGGATATATATATTTAAGGATATAGGATAATATCTAAGGGGAGGCAACAAAGAAATTGTTGCTTGTACTTCTGCAACAAAAAATGAATAAAAAGAAACCGTTGCTTGTACTCTGCAAAATATATTTTTGAAATGCTGTGTCTTTTCGAAGGATAGTTTTGATTGCTAGTTAAACTAGAATTTCTAAACTAGATGTAGTTTTAATGGCTAAACCTGAATTTGAATTTTATAAAAATTTCAAAATTAACAGATATAAATTTTGTTTTCTAAACTTCAATTTGCTTGAGATTAATTAAAAGAAAAAAAATCATTAATCAAATGGAAGCCACGCAGGTGCACTTTGCAATAAAAGATGAAAAAGATGTAAGATTAATTATTGTCATCTGTCACTTTCAAAGTCCATACCCACTAAAAAAGTTTAAAAAATAAATATAATATTATTAAAAATTTAATATCAATAAAAAAACATGTTTTCTTTTATTCAGTACTAGATAACAATAAGAGAAGACAATTAAATGAATTTTAAACAAAATAGAAAAATAAAAATATTTTAATAATTTGAAATAAAAATGATACACACTTTTTGTTAACTTAAAATAAGATATTAAAGATGCTTATATTCATACTGAGTAAGTTTAAATATTCGGTTTAAGTTTAAAAAATAAAAATTCAAATTCTAGTTTATTTTGAATTCCCAATTTGTATTCTTTTAGTTAATTTTCGAATTCATGATAAATTCAGATATTCTTAATTAAGTTTCTATTAAACTTTTTTAGACTATTATATTTTTTAGTTGGGTGTATTCTTTTATTAATTGAATGACTACTTATTATTATATACTGTCATTTTTACTTAGTTGTTTTTACGTATTATTTTATATTAATATTAAATAATGTAATTTTGTGATTAACATATGAGGCGACTTATATGTTAAATGAAAATAGTTAAAAGATAAAAAAAAAACTTATAACCATTTTGCTTGCATTTATTCTTATGTTATTCAATAATTAAAAAAGAAATGATTCAATTATTCTACTCAGGTTTATTCCAAACCAAAACCGTATTTAAGCTTTCGTTTTATTTTTGTTTATCCTCATTTAACCATAAAAATTATATTTCATGTTAATAAAAAAATTAAGTTATTTAATACTAAAATAAAATAATATATGAGCAATTAAGTAAGATAATAAGATAAAATAATTCAGTTAAAGAAAATTAAATGAAAAAAGGTCAATTTGAAAATATAAAATTTTGGAGCTAATTCTTTTTATAAAAGCTCATTAAAAATGGCCAAATTTAGTAAGAACTTAAAATTTAATTTAATTATTTTTTTCAAAATAAAAAAATATGGCTATTAATGAGTCGACTTCAGAAATAAATGCGAAGCTGCACGTCAGTTGTACCTTTTATCGTTTACGAATTAAATTTGTATTGAAAAAAGCAGACATGGACGGTATTGAAAATGAAAACCCTAATTTCAAAAAAAGAAAAGAAAAAGTGAGCAAGTAGGAAGAAAGCAAAACTCTCTCTTTCCTCCACCGATTTCCGCATTCTTACCAAATGCTTGCACTTAATTGTTGATAAGGATGAAAATTAATATCTGGGTTTATTAAGATTAATCATTATATTTTTGAAGTTTTATCTATTTTCAAACTTTATACTTTTATGACGATAAAATCATTTTAGTAAAATAATGAAAGAGAATATAGAGAATGTATATCCTCATGTCCACTTCTAATATTCATGAATTAAAGTTTATACCAGTACCATACATGTACAGCACATACGCGCCTACAAGTATATACGTACATACTTATACGGTAGATTAGACGATCCATTACCTTGGATCTACACTCTGATCCAAGGTCGTACCTTACACATGCGGTTCAGAACAAAATATTATTGTCAAATGTCAAATTTAGCCACCACCTTAAACCTAGTGAAAGATTCTTTCTATAAACTCTTAGGTTATGGGCCAAAACAATATAGTAATATATTTATAATAGAATACACGTTTTTTATTTTTCAGTATTTTATTAGTAATAATTGTTTTCTTTTTAAATACGAGATGAATCTAATTCATTGTAAAATATTATATAAAATTAAAAGAAGTTTCCCATGTTGCCTATAGGGGACGAATCAAACCCTTTATTTACATACTTTTAATTAAACTAATGGCCACCAAGTGTTTTCCTTTTTTACCTATTTGAGGCACCACTTGCTGTAAAGATACAATTAACATTCAACCCATTTTTGGAGAATGAGATTGCTTTTTGAGGTTATAACTTATTAAAATACCAATGGTAACTTATACAGAGAATCACATCAGGTTAATTGGAATATGCTTCTTCTCATTACCTCATCATCAACGTCATTTCAGATCGAGGACTGCATACTTTCAGGACAATTTTTTGAGAAAATTTGATGATTACCTCTTTAATTATTTTTGCCTGATTCATATGTTAATTACAAAAGAATTTTCATGTTCTGTTACGGAGAAAACATTTAGACAATTTTATTATAAAAGAACTTAATAGTGATCATAAATGCATACCTTTAGGCTACAGTTGATTTTGATATTTAATAGATATATATACTGCAGTTTTAAAATCTTCTATTGTTAATTATATTTAAATTGTGTTTAAAGTCGTAATTTCATTCTTAAAGGTGGTCACGTTGGTAGTTATCAATTAAAAACAGCGCTAATTGTCAATTCATGTTCAACATCGGCCATAACAACAGAAAAAAAAGTATTTAAAATTAATCAAAATAAAGTTGTTTATCTTTTATCGAAGATGAGTGAAACCGAAAACAAGTGCCGACTACACTTGAAGCATGCATGAACACAAAGGAAAGGAAATGGAATGTTTCATTTTTTTCAAAAGTCGATTTGACTTTAATTTTTTTTGTTAGATTGGGGATCTCAATATTTTTTTATTTTAAAAAATATAATACCTTTTGGTTTAAATTTATATTATATTAAAAAAATAGAGTCCAGTTATAAACGAAAATTAGAAAAAAAAAAAAAGTTAGGTGAGTCTCTCTCTTGAGGAACAGTGAGTCCCTGTTCTTCATTCTTGAGTTTGAAAATATCAACAATGATGAAAATATCAAGTGGAAGAGTTGGTCACCAGGATCTCCACAAAAATTTATGAATGTTCAAAAATGGGTACGATCTGAATCTGACAACGACCACGGAGTAGTACACATCTTACCTTTTTTTAATTCATACCTTTCTTTTTCCTATAAATATATACAATATAATATATTAATTAATTAAAAGTTACAGTTACAGAGATTGCACTCATCTTCAACTTGAAGGTGAAGGACTGAGAAAACATTGCTATAAATATATCAGAAATGTTTTCGGTTTCTCTTATGTTAAAATACACGACAACAACGTCAGTTATATTTTGATTGTGGTTAATTTGATGGGCACCGCAACCGCCTTTTCGCCTCCCACTGTTTCAACCGCAAGTAAATGGCTGGGCTTTGTGGCCGCCGTCTGGATTCAGTGCATCTCCGGCAACAACTACACCTTCTCCAATTACTCCGACGCGCTCAAATCCCTCATGCATCTCACGCAGGTGCAACTCAACAACCTCTCCGTGGCTAAAGACGTCGGAAAAGCCTTTGGGCTTCTCGCGGGCCTCGCCTCCGACCGCTTCCCCACTTGGGCCATTCTCCTCATAGGCTCCGTCGAAGGCCTCATAGGATACGGAGCCCAATGGCTGGTCGTCAGCCAGAGAATCCAGCCCCTTCCCTATTGGCAGGTATAAACACTTCTAGAAGTTTTTCAGATTCAAGTTTGGTTCTTAGAATTGCTTATAACTTCCTCGTATTTGGTAAAACGACGCCGCAGATGTGTTTTTCTGTGCATGGGAGGGAACAGCACCACGTGGATGAACACTGCCGTTTTGGTAACGTGCATACGCAACTTTCGGACGAACAGAGGACCCGTTTCGGGGATTCTGAAAGGTTTTGTAGGGTTGAGCACTGCGATATTCACTACGCTCTGTTCCGCGCTTTTCGCCGACGACCCTGGCTCCTTCCTCGTCATGCTCGCCGTCGTTCCCTTCGCCGTTTGTCTCACCGGTGTCTTTTTCCTCCGCGAGCTTCCACCAAAAGTCGCCGCCGCCGGAGACGCGGAGGAGGTCAAGTATTTCGGGTTGTTCAACGTCGTCGCCGTCCTGGTCGCGCTTTTCCTCTTGGTGTATGGCTTCATCCCCAGCCCTGGTGCTTTGGTGTCGCGAGTGTTCGTCGCCGTTTTGCTGGTTATGCTGGCTTCGCCGGTGGGGATTCCGGTGTACGCGTATTTCAAGGGACGGTTGGGAGCGGGGAATGACGTGGAGGGGCAGAGGGCGAATGAACCGTTGCTTGGGAGTGGGGAGAAGGAAAGCGAAAGGGTGGCGGCAGTGGAAGAGGAGGGTTTGGTGGAGAAGAGAGCGCCAGTGGTGGGTGAAGAGCACACGATATTGGAGGCGCTGAAGAGCGTGGATTTTTGGATCTTGTTCGTGTCGTTTCTCTGTGGGGTTGGAACCGGTTTGGCTGTGATGAACAATATGGGTCAAATCGGGTTGGCTCTCGGGTACCCAGATGTCTCACTCTTTGTCTCTCTGACCAGTATATTCGGGTTCTTTGGACGGATCATCTCGGGTACTGTTTCGGAGTTCACCATCAAGTAAGTCTTATTATTCTACCTCAACCAAACCAACTTGGTTTTCATATACATTTTTATTATTCTTCCGAGGTAAAATATTCAATTTTTTTTTTTAAATATGGCTGAGTGAATATATAGCACTTGAGATTGGAATTAACATTAAACAAATAAAGTAAAACGAATATCAACATCAGACAACATTGAGATGACGGTACAAGATTTATTCATATGCACAAGTTGCGTTAAAATTAAATTATTTATTTGCCCGCATTAAAAGGGTGTATCAATCTTAATGAACTTATATTGTGCCTAAAGGCAGAAGAAAGTTAGGTCCTAGTTTGATTGTCTTGACTTGGACCATGATTAGTCGATTATAGAAAGTTAGGTTCTAAGTTATTTCGTGAATTTGATTTCGTGCATGTTTTGTCTATTATAGTAAGAATCAATTTGTCACGGTTTGCAACGTGTATTTTTAAGTTTAAGTATCTATTATAGGGAGTATATTTGCAACGAGAGAACTAGTGTTAAATGTCGGAAGTATATTGAATTGGTGTGTAGATGCTGTTTTGTCAGACTCTATAAGCAAGAGACAAGATTCATAGTTTTGAACATGTAACTATTGTTGTTGGTTCATGATGTTTGAACTGTGTAGGTTGATTTCTAATTCCAAAATTTATGTGCAGGAAAGCAGCAACACCTAGACCTCTGTGGAATGCAGCATCTCAGCTTCTTATGGCTGTAGGTTACATACTCCTTGCCATGGCTATGCCAGGTTCTCTATACGTTGGGGCTATTTTAGTTGGCATATGTTATGGAGTGAGGCTTGCAATTACAGTGCCAACAGCCTCAGAGTTATTTGGACTGAAATACTATGGTCTGATCTACAATATTCTGATCCTTAACCTTCCCCTGGGCTCTTTCCTTTTCTCTGGTTTGCTTGCTGGCATACTGTATGATATGGAGGCAACCACAACAGAGGGAGGAGGCAACACCTGTGTTGGAGGTCATTGTTACAGGCTAGTCTTCATAGTCATGACTGGAGCATGTATTGTTGGCTTCTTCTTAGACATTCTGTTGTCTTTCAGAACCAAAAGTATTTACGCCAAGATTTCCATGAGCAAGAAACCCAAGAAATCCTTATCAGTAACAAGTATCCGTTGATTCATAGAGTGACATTCCTGGGATTGATGAACTGCATGCTCAAATGATATCTCAATATCCGTAAGATAGGTAATTAACTCATTTTTTTAGAAGAGGGGGCTCATTGCTTTTTATTCCTTTTTTGCCTCCCTGGTGTACTGTTATTTCCTTTGTATTGTGTTTGGAAGGATTAATAAGAATTATTTATGTACCAAATGGAGAGAGGTGTCCTTAGTAGTATCGATCGTGATGGGTTTTTTGGTAGATTAAAACACTATGTTGTTTGTTGTATGAATAAGAATGTTGGTACAATCTTTGGCATTGCATCATGTGTCACATGTTGTACTGTACTACATTGGCAGTATGTTGAATGAAGGAGGCAGCAGGTTCCCTTGATGCATTAAGGATATACTAAAAAAATTATACATATCAAATGGTTTTTTACTTTTACCTGTTTTCAAACAAACAGTTTGCCTTGTGGAAAACTTAAACTATGACTTGTTTTTTTCAGACTTTTGCTCATTGAATAGCTTATGCGATGGGAACAGATAGGCAATTACTTGGGTTAGTTTTGTTGAATTCCCTGTACTCTAGAAAGTCTTTGAATCAATTTACATTTAGAAGAAATTTCATTCCAAGAAATTGCCATCATCTTTTTCCTTTCTCTTCGTCTTTCCTAGCAAAAACAAATGACACCAAACGAACCTTCTATAAATCTGAGACACGGATAAACGAAGCGCAACCCATGAATTACAAATCCACGGATGCCAGCAATATAATATTCCACACACTTAAAACATGAACGGGACAAATAGAACAAATTCTCACACATTCATCAAGTGAAAAACAAGAAAGAGAGAAAAATAAATAAATTTCCTTACATTACAAAATAATGACAGTTTTAGTTATATATAAAATAATTATAAAACGACTGAAGCTCTTACCTTCTAATGAAGCATCATTGTTATTATTATTATTATTATTTTCTTAATAATATTTCCTTAAATCAATTACTTTCTTTTTTTTATTTAAAACTAGTTTGAAAAAACCCATGTGTACGAACGGGTAGTTTTTTTTATATTAGTTTATTAAATTTAAAAATATGTCAATTATATTTTTAGTATATTATTAATAAAATATTTTTATAATTTATTTTATATGTTATTAATATTATTTTAATATTATTAATAATATATTTTAATTATTGGTGCATATAGTATAAGAAGCAATTTTAATAAGAATTGAGATATTAAATTTAATTTTTCGTATTGTATTTGAAAAGATTAAAAGTTGGAGTAAAAAACTTAATTTTGAATACTACTTTCGAGGTATCTAATGAGGATAGAATTTTGAATACTACTTTAGAGGTATCTAATGAGGATAGAAGATAGTTGTATTATAACTATCAACACGTTCGGATGGATAAAATGAGTCTACAATTAAAAAAACAATAAAATTAAAAATAAAAAAAAGTTTTTATCAATAAATATTACAAAAACTAAAAAAATTATACTTTATTATTTTAATTTTTTTAAAAAGAACATAAAAAAAACTGAATTTAACTCATTAGGTTTTTTAAAAAATATATAATAATAATATAATAAGAAACTAAAATATAAATAATTAAAATAAACATAAAAAAACAAAAGAAAAATAAAAATAGAAAAAAAAAACAAAAACTTAAAAAATAGAAAAGAAAACAAAAACTTAAAAATAGAAAAAAAAACAAAAACTTAAAAAATAGAAAAGAAAAACAAAAACTTAAAAAATAGAAAATAAAAACATATAAAACAATAATAAAAAAATAAAGATGACAGTTTTGAAACTGATCTCCACTATCTTATACTTCCTATTTTTTCTCATTCTTAACTCTTCACAAAAATTATAATTAAAGTAATAATAATAAAAAAAACATAGAATTAAAATAAAAATAAAAAAAACAGCAGTTTTAAAACTGTTCCGCCCTTTAATTCACACGAACACTGCCACTATTTTCTTATTATTAACTTCGAAGTAACCCATTCTCTCTTAATCGTAACTATCCAAAAAAAATATTAAATAAATCATTGAAAGACCCTCATATTACACACTGGACACATACAGAAAAGAAAATAAAAATGATAGTCTAAAGAAGAGAGACCATTGGAACGAGACAAGCATATTTGTAAAAATCAGTTTCTAGGTATGGTTTTCTTAAATTGGTATGTGATGTTTATAATCTGTTTTTCCTTTACTTCAAAACCCTATTCTCACTGTCCCTTCACAGTGTCATACCCTCTGCTAAAAAATTCCGTTGCCGGGACTTGAACCCGGGTCTCTCGGGTGAGAGCCGAGTATCCTGACCAACTAGACTACAACGGATTTTGTTATCTTAGTTTACATGTTCATGTTCATAATTTGAATGAATTGAAGATTGATGTTCATGTTCAACTGTTCACTTTTTTGTCAGAGTAATGATAAAACACAATCCCTCTCTTTTTTGCATATCGCAGTCATAGGTTTGATAAGCTTTTTTTTTTTTTTTCTTCTTCCTTTTTGATTTATGAACAACTTTTTAGTCCCCTTTCTTTTTTCTATTTATCAGTCATATGTTTTATTTGCTTTTTTTTTTTTTTCTTTAGTCCATTTTGAATTATGAACAACGTTCTACTACCCTCTGTGTTGATGAAAATTACTATATAATTATAAATAATGAAATGTAATATTTTAATTTAGATAAATAATAGAAAAATTAAAACCAAAATTAAAGAAATTTCCGTTGCCGGGACTTGAACCCGGGTCTTTCGGGTGAGAGCCGAATATCCTGACCAACTAGACTACAACGGATTTCATGCTACACTAAAAAAGTAAAATTTAATTAGCTACATAATTTCATGTTTCAACGTTTGCCTATCTTTAATTTAATTTCTATTTCCAAATCCTAATGAATTTATTTTTTATTTATTTATCTATCATAATTAATATGTAATTTTTTATTAAATAAAATGAAGGTTTAGGAAGTTCGTCATCATTTTGAAGTTATTATAAATTGATTCTATTTAAAATTGTACAAGGGTAAGCTTTTATTCAGAACTTATATTTAATTCTCATACTTTGATCATGTTTGTTAAAAATTTATATATACAATGGTAAGTTATCTATATAATTTTGTTATTCTCTTAAATATTTTCAGTAGAGTATTTATCTCAAATTAATTTAACTTATCCTTTTTTTTTTTCAGTTTCTTTTTAACTCAAGACTTGGTAGCCAGAATTTCCAGAAAAAAAAAAGTTTAAAAAACTAAGCATACACCATAAACACGAGTAGCTCGATTGAAAAAAAAAAGGGGCAAATACAAATTAAAAAACCGCAAAAACTTAAATTATTCTTGAAGTCACTATATGTTCGAATTTGTCTTTGTGGTAGGTCCCCAAAACGGCAGCATTAGGGCGATATGATCCATCTTTTTGAAAAATGCCGAAGAAAAAGTTCATTAGATTAGTTGCAACACCAGTTAAAAGCATGCCAGTGAAGCCACTTTCCATAAGATATGATCTTCTTGTTGAATACTATTCTCGTTCTTGATGACAAATAGATTAAAAAATACGAATCCACATTTGCATTGCAGCGTTTTAATAATTGAAGCTAGTGTTCTGCTATATTCCATCTCTCAGTCCTCAGGCCTCAAATAATATCAGAAATAGCAAACTAACAAAAAAGCCAAAAGCCAATCAAATTGCTTGTAATAGCCGCAAAGTGAACCCCATTATGCAGAAAAATCTGTCCTTCTCTTATGTCGTCTGTGAGAAACCCAATTGAAAGCCATGGCTCACCACACACAGATTTATGTAATTATTATTACCATACATGTGAAACCAACAAGGCCAGCCCAAAATTGCAGAAATGTGTTAGCTTTTTAAAGCACAACAATCATAGAACCTCAAAAAAGCTTGGAGGGGGGAGAAAAATGCTCCCGAGATTAATTAACAATATAAAAACCAGCACTTTAGCGAATGAAACACGGAATATTTTTTTTGGCGAATCTTTTGGCGGGTGGTTTACAATCAGGGAGAATCTGCCAGCTTTACTGGCAAAGCCAAAATTCTTGAACCCACCACGAAAAACCCCAAAATCTAAGACCCATTTACATTTAACAAACAAACAAAAGCCACAATGCTGGTTCAGCTAAAGCAAGGTGAAAATAAGCAAAAAGCTAGCTGAGAACACAAACGCCATGGAAAATGTTCTTCTGGGGGAGGACTCTCCCATGGCCAATCCAGCTAAATATGACCCATCTGCAAGCATTGTTTCTCCTCCGGATCCTGAACTTGACCCGGAATCCGTAACGGAGTTATACGCAACGCCGTTTTCCGCACCCGTGTACACCACTGCTCCTCCTTCAGATCCCATTCCAGTTCCAGTTCCTGTTCCTGTTTCCGTTCCTGTCATTGTCCCTGACCCTTGTGATGATGTTGAGGGCATTGGGTTCGTGGTGGTATCTCGTGAAGATTTCTGACTGCAAAATCAAATCATGCACACATTCAGATAATCATCAATTTCTCAAACAACCAATATTTAAGCACTTAGCTAGATTCCCGTTCAAATGCTAATATTTTAGGAGTGAATGCAACATCAAAAGGGTGTGTTGCATATATAAAAGTTATTCGTTTTCATTAGGAAATTGCAGTAGTACCAAGCACCAACCATCATCAATGCTCACTTAACCATCTACTATTTATTTATTAATAGCATGAGCATTAAAAAGTTCTCCTTTGGCCATACCAAAACCCACCAAATGCACTGATCCTGGAACCAGTAAAATCTTGCTACTATAAAAAGAAAGTGTTAAATAAAAAAAATATATCTGATAACTTAAGAATGTGAAATAAATTTAACCTTAACCCACAAATGAATATCACATAAGAAATTACGATTATACTACAAAAATTCTCACATCAGAATAAAATAAGTATAGTACAAATATATTCCATGATGTTTATAACATTAAACTAAAACAAAAGTAAATCAGCAAAGATAGATTTGTTTGACACTTAACAAAAAGACTAAATATGATGTTTATGTGACATCGAACTACAATGTCTACATACAGATACATGACTTTCACGCTGGACTTATTTAGGGTTAACTGAAATTTTTCAGGAAAACAATATAATATTTTACCCTTCCTCAAAATAAGTTACACATCTGCATAAAAGTAATCTGTAAAAAAATAGTAGCAGGTAGCAGTTTCAAAGATGCGATTTTTAGGGCAGGAAAAAAACAGAAATAAAACAATAGGAACCAGTAAAATACAGCACTGCATGAAGGAAAAAAGTTAGGTGGTAAAGTGAGTAAGCATGGAACAGAAACAGAGCGAGCAAGGAATGAATGGAAGGGCTATAGTATGAAATGCAGAAGGAACAAACATCAGAAGAAAAAAAAGATAACAGGGTAAAGTGTTAACCTTGGAGAGGATGGACAGAAGGTAATGGTATAATCAGCGCCGGTACACGTAAACGTACTGGTAGCGTCGTCGTACGCGTAGCTATACGATCTGGGGCAAGCAGCCTTGAACATCTCCGAGTAAATGGAGGGCCTACAGGTGGCGGGTGAGCCGTACGCGCCGCTGCAGCAGTACTCGGGGCTACCAAAAGCCTCACACGCGCTCTTGCACGCGCTTCCCTCAGAGGCTCTCAGCTCCGCAGGGCATTGCTGGTTCAGATCCGAAATGCAGCCCGTGGAGGCGCATAGACCCGACCCGCCAGTGCCCTCCACGATCATGGGAAGGTTGTAGCCGTCAACGAGGCTGACGTCGTAGAAGTCTTGGCCTCCGGTGCCGAGCGTGAACTCGGCGAGAGTGGCCGGCGGGGCGGCTCCGGCGCCGTTGCATTCGACTTGGCCGGAGCCGCAGTCGCCGGTGAGGCAGGAGCCGGATCCGGATCCGTCGAAGGTGCAGCCGGTTCGGGCCCAGAAACGACCGGACCAGCCGGTGGAAGCTTGGAAGGCGCGAGAAGTATCCTTGGGAAGCTCGAAGCCGGTGCTTTGGAGTGGTGGGCTACCGGCATTTGCGAGAATGCCTGGCCACACTGTGTAGTCGCATCGGTTAACGAATGTGAAGGTGGCACCCATAACCCCTGAAGAACATGAGCAAGAAGAAGAAGCTATAGTTAGTAAAAAAGTTTGTTTTTTTAAGTTTAACAAGGAACAAAACACATTATGGTGGTATAAAGGAAGCGTTTTTACCTGGGGGAGTAAAGAGGAGAACAATGAGAGTGAGACATGAGAGTGGTACGAGATCCATACGTTGGAGCTGGTTTCTTTTCTTGCTTGGGTATGGTGTGTGTTCTGTTATGATCACTAACACGCCCCTTCTACCGTGTTAGTGAGTGAGTGGCAAAAGAGTAGCAGGGTCAGGGAAGAAGAAGGGTAGTGTTTGTTTGTATTGAGGAGGCAGAAAACGACGAGAGTGATTTAGGGGTAAAAGTGGAAGTTCAGTGTGAGTTTTACTAAGGACAGTGTTTGTGAAAAACACAGCATTTAAGGAGTGGCTAAATAAATATAGTATGACAGTGACAATAATTTCATCCCTAATCAGGTGGATTTAACAACGGTCACGGACCTCTCTTCCGCTCCCATTTGCACAGCCATTTGATTAACAACCACTAACGTCCTCTAAATTCATTCAATCATACTACACACCTTTATCTCCATTCATTAATGTCTCACTAATATTTAATTGGATGAAATTAATTATATGTTTTAAGTTGATATATGGTTGAAATTCAGATAGAATCTAAAATGAACTTTTAATCATGACTCACTGTGAAAATTAAGTTAAAAGATGTCTTGTTTTTAGATTGGCAACAAATATTTTAATGTAGGTTGAGTTAAAACTAACTTAAGGATGTTGTAAGAAAGATTGATTAAGTTGTGTTCACTGAAAATATCTGAAAAACAAAAAATAAGATTTAAATGTTATAGTTTTCTTAACAAACTCACTATTAAAATAATATTTACAAAGAATTATTGAAATTAAATTATTTTATTGTCATATTAATAATTGTTCTTAAACAGGTCTTAACAACTTTATTACTTGATGGACTATGGTTTTCTGTAGGTTTTGGACTTCGATCTTCAATATAGTTAAAGATATACTTACTAATTTTTTTCCAATATCACCAAGTTATACCAAACAAATTATTATTACAAGATATAAATTGAATATTGTTTAAAACAACAAATACCATTTGCTAAGATATTTAGTCCCTTAAAACAACAAACATTTTTAATTGAAACATGGAGTACATTTTAAAATAATAACTCTTATTAACTAAAATACTTAATAACAATAAAAGTGATGGAAAGATTATATTATTCCTAACTAAAAAGAATTAATGTCTTAAAGACAAATGCAATGTTTAAGTTATTAAAAAAACACTATAGTGTATTGTAACATCAGATTGTAAGATTTTTCACTTAGAGTTTTTCTTCTTATCTTAAATGTTTTTAACTAATTCACGAACATAAAAAGAAAATTATAGATTTTTTTTAAAGTGTTTTTTATAAAGGTCTTGATAGATATTTGTTGTAAATAATTTTTAAGAATGAATCTGGTAGAATTCTTCTTTAGTAAACTCGCATCAAACATCATAAATAACAAAAAAATTAATAAATATTCTTCCTGCAACATTTAATTTAATTTTTTTCTAATTTTCTTTTAATGTCCGGCACCACTTAATAGATTTAAGTCATGTAACATTTATATCGTATTTAATAAAAGACACAGACAGGATTACACAGGTCATATGATTTATACAGAATTAACAGATAATGTTTTTAAATAAATTATTAACATAAAAAAAACTTTAATACATTTCTTGTGAGATATTTAATACTAAAACATTTCTTGTTAGATATTTAACATTAAAATTTCTTACAACATTCGCTGTTAAAATTAAAAAACTTTCTTATGAAACATAATAAAAAAAATATATAAATCTTTGAGTAATATTATGAAACATTAAAGATTACATGGCATACGAATGTCTTGAGCAAAACTAATATTAAATTATCCCAACTAATCATGAATGACGATGTTATAGTAAAGATCCAACTCTTTTTTTTTAAGTATAATTAAATTTGAAGATGTTTCAATTAAGTTCAATAAGAAATTATATCTGAATCCGGATAATTTCAAAGATACTTAACAAAAACATATTTGCATATATGTATTAAATTTAATTTTTTTTAAATCCAAACAAATGCTAGAATAATTAATTATGTTAGATATAAAATATAAAAATATATTTAAATAAAAATTCAAAATCACTTACATATAAGTGATCTTGATAGATGTGATTGTTAATTTTGTATGATCGGTTAATTTTTACAATCATTAAGTTTTCAATTGTCCTTAACTATTTATAAATTTCAGTCATACGTGTTTAATATTCCTTTTAATATTCAAAGTTTCGAGAAGAAGTCCTGCAAGAAATCTGATGCTCAAATCAATAAAAATTCAAATTATAAAGAGAAATAAAATTAAAATAACAATACCTTTTATCTTAAATTCACTTTTCTGTTTTATAGAATTTTAAATGGCCTTGCCCAAACTATTTAAAGTGATATTTTGTACTTTGTTGAATTTGAGATCGTAGCGTGTCTATCTTGTGAATGCTTACATGGTTAAAAAAGAATAAGGATTTTGATAAATATATTCAAATTTGATCACTCAATAATTGGTTGGTTGACTTACGTTAAATGACATGACTGATAATATATAGCACAACAGGGAATTAATTTTAGTAATTTAAATTTTTTTAAACGATCATATTATAAATATTTAGTATTCTTCTAAGTAATATTACACAGCCGAATTCATTTCATTAGTCTCTGATACTCAATTTTCTTCTCTTTTAGAAGTTAGAACATCTTAGTAGACAATTCAAACATGAATGGCTGGATGCACACTTAATATTTCAGTCACAGCCATTAATCAAATATTTAATCATAGTATAATGTTAATTTCAAAGATTAAATTCCTGTAATCGAGGAAAAAGAAAATCCAAAGTCTCTTTTCTGCGGGCTAATGCTTCGTTTCTTTTAACCATCTCCTCTTCTACCGTTTTTTTTTGCCATTTTTTTATTGTTATTCCGATACGCGTCCTTGTATTCACTGTTTCACAATTTAGTTTCTGAAAATATTAAAACTTAACGTTTTCAAATATGTATTAGGAAGCTAATTTTCAAACATTATCACTGCGACACGAGAATTCAAATAGTTTATCAGATCGGTCCAATCCCATTCACCCAACAACCTTCTCCATTCATATGTCCCATGTCAACTAAACAATAATTAATTGTGTTTACCATCAAAGTTAAAGTGAATGACAGTATTATGAGTGTATGTTTTTTTATTTATTTATTTCAGTTAGAAACTTTAGCGGAATTTAATTTAAGTTAAAAATAATAACCTATGGTAATTTTTAATTTATTCTTATAAGCTGCATTTTAGGATTTTATTTTAAGGATAAATTAAGGTAATATGAAAAATAATTAGGAGGTGTTTGGATATATCGTTGTTTACCGTACTTACCAGAGTGGCAGAAGCAATTATGTGAGAACATTGGATTCCATTCTCCTCTCTTCTTTTTATGCCACAACTGTAAACTGCAAATATTGACTTTCAAACCTTCATAAACCCAAAATCTAAGAAATAAAAGGTGAGAAAATTAATAACCACAAACAGTTTTATAAATATATATAAACAAAGTCCCAGGTGGCTACGAATATAAATTTCAAAATATAATTTATGGAGTTTTTATTTTTTTTAACTTACCCAAATCCAAGCATAGAGAACCAAGAAACAGAGATTAGAAAAGTTGTGATTGAGATTTGTGGGTTATATTTGCCTGCAGTAACAGCAACATAAAAGGAATTGAAACATTGGACACTCTAACACATGATTGTTAATGGGCATTTTGAGCACACTTTCCCAACAAAGAATAATGGATTTATGGTCCACTTGACTAAAATGAAAAAATAAGCACAATAATTATAAAAAATAAAAAGTTTACTTGATGGTTATAAGTTTTCAAGTCCAAGATATGTAAAAAGAGTCCCACTTTATTCTCAATTTTAAGTTGTGCAAAGTTAACTTTCTTTTCAAAAAATTATTTGTGTCGGATGTACAATGTGAAATTAGCCGAGGGAGAATATAATTTCAATAACTAATAATTATTTAACGAAATAAAAGGTTGCAACTTATCTTCATAGTCTTATTGTTCATTATTAAGATTCAAGATTAAGATGATATAGTAAGTAAGATTTCGATTTACCTTGATAGTTTATTATCAAATCGCAGCATAAAGGTAGTGTTGATTCCGAAGGTTTTATTCGTACCAAAACCAAAAAAAAAAAAAAAAAAAACAAATCATGAGTATTAGCGAATAAATCAGAAATTATTGTGTTTACCTTATATAAATTTATAAATATTTTCTCGTAATAAAAAATAAATATATATCAAATGATAATTTGATAACAAAATAATAAATCTTAATTCAAGTATCCATGACTAAATTAGCGTAATAATACAAAAAGAATTAAGGGTGTGGACCTTTAATTGAGGAAATGAATTTGTAAGCCCAAGAAAATAATCAAATGAAAAAAGATAATAACAAATTCCGAGTTTAAGAAAGTTATCACATCTTATTACTGAAACAAATTCATTCATTTATAATTTAAACCATAAATTCATTTTTTTAATTATTAATTAACGGGTTGAACACAATTAATTGATACTGGCATCTTAGAACTTAATCATGCCAAATATTTCATAAAAATAACCTTTTGTCATACTTTATTTATCATCAATTAGACTTTTGCAAGACAAAAGTTTTAAGACATCAGTGAATAATGTTCATAAGAAAACTTAATTTTAATTAATTTATCCTATAAAACATAATTAATTTTATTGGACGAGTTGAATTATTACGCATAATAAATGGTCAATTTATTGGTTAGTTCAATATGATTAATTGTTTTTTTTAGACTATATATTCTTAAGAAAATGTAATTAAACGTAGTTCGTTTTCCTCATTTATTAGATTATTAACTTTTTTTAATGGATGGAATAATTATTCTAATTATTAAAAGGTTTTTCATTTCACTTCTTTCCCATCATTATTTATCCATTCACAATAATATATAATTATTAAAAATATAACATATTTTAATATATTAATTTAATATCTCCTACAAATCGAGGAATAAATGAATGGAATAATTTGATCCAAAAGAGTTAAATGTTTTATTTTTTTATTTAAACTGAGAGATGATGGATTGAAATTTTAAATGCATTTTGAAAAATCATAAATAAGTCAAATAATTTTATCCAAACCATGCAAATAGTTATTTTTCAAGATGTGTTTGTGCTTTACAACATCAATACTTTCCTTGTGATATGATTTATTATATATTTAAAGCCAATACCACTTAGAACCTTATATCACTTGGTTAAGTTACAATTCATGAACTGTTATTATCTTTGCCAATCAAATATATACTTTTTTAACATACTTTGAGTAAAGGCATGTTTATCATGACTATTTTACCGAGTAGCAAACAAAAAGAAAAGTTGTCTGATTAAAAAATAATGAAAATATAATTGTATATTTTTATTACAGTAATAGCAATATTGTTTTTCAAATATTATTATAAAAAGACACACACATAATTGAATATAAGTATCATATAATCGATAATAATTATAAAAAAAGACTTAATTTTTCCTTATTTTATGTATATAATTATTATGTGTGTGATATAAACAATTAGGGTTTTTTGTTTTGTGCCTTTTGTTCTCTTCTTTTTGTAGAATCACTGCAAAGGTCCCATGCAATTATTTTCTTTTTATTTCTTCACAGGCTATCAGTACCCTGATTGAAAAGAAATCTCAGAAAAAATTAATGAGAAGAGAGAAGTTTCATAATATATCAATTAATTTCAAGTTTTTTAAACCTATAAAGAATCTATCTTTTTTACTTTCTTTTTCTTACTACTATTTACAAAAAGTTTATCTTCACATTATTAGTATTTTTTTAGTTTCTTCACAGAAGTAAAAAGTATAAACAAATATAAAGGCTAAGTTTGGTAAGCCCATTAATGAGTCCATTCCTGTAAGGAATTGAAATCCAAAACTGTGCAGGAAGCTTCACAATGATCACTTCAAAAGCCTATCCTCATGTATACACACTAATGCACTCATTACAATCTATCTCTATCATAACAAGTAAAATAATATTCACTACACAGTACTTTGCAAATTGGTAATGCCTCCCTGCTAATAAAATAAGAAGAAGTGAAGGATCCAGTGCAGTGTTGATGTATTAGAGTGGGAAAAAAGAGACAATATAAACAAAAAGGAAAAAGGATTTACAGTGTTTCCTATATGATATCCTTCAAGTCCTGCATGATGAGTAGAATCAGCACAGCATCTATTTCATAGTTTAGTGTAAAACAGTAGAAGGGTGACAGCATGAAGGGCTTACAGGGCTATATAAAGAAGCAGCTATTTCGGTGACACTATCTATCTATCTATCTATCTGAAATGTCCATGCAAAATGGTGCTAGAGAGGGCAGAACAGGAACATAGCCACTAAAATAGAGGCAACATAAGCCCTACTCTGCGTTTCAACCACAGCTGATGGTGAAGAGCCACTAGACTGTAGCCTTGATAAGTACATCATAGTTTTGTTTACCAGAGGAAGTGGTGCCCCATCTTTACGTGCTCCCAAAACTTTTTGGCTGTTCAACACCACACAACACACATGCACATGTTATTCACCATATGGATAGAAACCCTACCCCTACTCAAAAATCTAGAACATGACAATATGTACCAATAAAAGAATGTCTAGAACATGAAAAAAAAAAATCTAAATCGTCCATCTGTTTCTGTCTTATTACGGGATTTAAGGGTGTTATGTCGGGCACGAAAGAAAAAAAGAACACCAAGAAAAATCCAAACTCAGAAAGGAAAAGCGAGTTTGTGGGAATTAAGAACCTCCCATCTAAGAAAAGTTCAAATTATGGAAGCACGCCCACTTTTACATAAATACGTGCTTCATTGGAACATGGAAAGAGAATAACAACTAGTTTATAGCCTACGAATGTAATATTGTATACAAGTCCTAAGCCAGTGATCACCATTTTCTGCAGGTTAGAGTTCACCAAATCATAAAAAAGTTTAACAATATAACAATTACTCTAACTCCCTAAAATGGGGGAAGGGGATTAACAAAAGCATAGAGGCTCATGAAAATAATATGGACCACATAACATACAATAATCTAAGTTGGACAGCTCAACAGCACAAAGAAGAAGACAGAACATAGACAAATAAAGTAATGTCTGTCACTGTGCATTACTTAATCCCATTCTACATTAAAAAACCTTCATCTACCTAGAATATGTTTCCATTTCAATCATGCGCTTCAGCAAAAAGTCAGAATTACCCTTACTTTATACACCAAAAGAAGCTGGAAATGGTGAAATAGTAACTGAACCTGGTATAGGGCAAGGGGCAGAAAATGATCAAATAGTTGGCGGAGGCACATGTGTAGGTGCTGGTCTTGTCATCGTACGCGTAGCTATACGCGCGTGGGCACGCGTGCTTGAAGAACAGCGAGTAGGGAGAAGGACCACACGTGTCAGGCGTCGAGTACGCCTCGCTGCAGCAAAAACGAGGGTCACCGAAGGCCTCGCACGCGCTCCGGCAAGCCACGCTCCGGCGGCTGCCGTTCACGCGCGCCACCCTCAGATCCTTCGGACACCCGCCGTTGAGGTCGACGAGACACCCCGTGGCGCTGCACCCGCCCCGGGTGCCGTCCTTCGCCACGATCAGCATCGGAAGGTTGTAACCGTCGACCAGACTCACGTCGTAGAAGTCCAACCCGTCGGCCCCGTTTAGGGTGAACTCTGCCAATGTCGCCGGGGGCTTGGCACCGCCGACGCACTCTACTTTGCCGGAGCCGCAGTCCGCGGTGGCGCAAGAGAACTTTCCGTCCGCGTCTAGACCGCAGAGGGTCCGTGCCCATATCCGACCCGACCAAGATTTCGGGATCTTTAATGTCTTTGATTCTCCGGTCTGGAGGGCGAATCCGGTGGTGGGAAGCGGCGGCGAGGTGGCGCCGGAGAGTAATCCCGGCCATATCGTGTAGCGACACTTGTTCACAAGCTTGAACGATGCTGATTGTACCTCTGCAAATTTCAGCAACCCCATAAGTGCTCAAACGAATTTATATGTAAAGTTTTTGTTTTTCTTTAAATTTGTGGTTTTGGAAATTACCTGAGAGGAAAGATAATGCGAGAAGGGTGAGAATGATGAGAAAGAGAAGTCGGCGAGCCATGTGGAGGATTAAGAATAACCAAAGAACAGAGATTGATTCAGTTTCAAAAAACAGCAAATAGGTTCAGTTGGTTGTGTTCTTTTGGGTTCTTCTTTTGCTTTCCCTTTCTTTTTCTTCGCCACCTCTTTCACTTCACTGTTCCTTAAGCCGAACAATATCCCTTACCATACAAAAAACTTTCCTTTCCTTTTTCTTTTTTTAATATATAGTTTCCCTCTTACACTTGTCCAATACAACTCACGTGAAACTCAATTCCACCATACTGATATATCATCATCACATTAGGCAAAATTCAATATTTCTGCAAAATTCAATATTTTATCTGTTATTTAGTAAATAAAGAAATTAGCACATTTTTTCTGTCCTAACGAATTGTTTTAGTTATTTTCTTCTTAATTACATTATTTCTTACTGTTTGACTAGTCTTGTTATTGATTCTTTAAATTTGTGTATTCATTTATTGGTTATTAAGAATTCTATATAAAATAAGGTAAAATTGTTACAGTTGCGAGGTATAAGGTCTGTTTGCCTAGCAAGGAGGGTGACTCGGGAATGAAGTCTGGAAAGGCTAAATGTTGCTATGTTTGAACTGTAATGCTGAGATTAAGAGTTTTTATCAGTAAACAACTAGTTTTATTCGGGCTTCTGATGGGACAACATCAATGGACAAATTAAATTGGTGAGGATAATGCAATTTGGCAAATGGATGAAATTCGAGGATCAATTGTGGTTAGTTTGAATATTCCTTTGCAATGGCACAAGCATCTAAAGGTAACAGTAGGAGATTTCATTGAAGATAATGTTTGAATAGAGTGTTGAATATGAAAAAGGCACATAAGTTGTCAGAACATAATGGTGATGTGGCAGCCAGGTCTCAGTCTTTTATTACAATAAAATGGCAACAGAGAAGAATCTGAAGCACAAGATGTATTATTATTGTATTAAGGTATTGTCTTTGTGGAATGCGTGAAGAGAGTCATCAATCAAAACTTGCTTAAGTACCGAAGGATGAAGAACAGGATATATGTAACAGGCACTACAATGTGTGTTCTGGTTGAATCTTTTCTAATACTGAGGAGTTCATTATCCTGATAGCTTTTAAAATAACATTATAAAAAAACTGTTAAGATAATAAATAATATTCTAATACTTTATATAGAAATAACAAAAAATACAACTATTTTAACAATAAAAATATAATATTTTATTATAAAATAACAATTAAATGAAATTACTTAAACTCTTACGTGAAATAATTATTCAAAATTAGTGTATATATATATATATATATATATATATATATATATATATATATATATATATATTTTTTACTATATCTATTTTTTTTTTTTTTAATATATATTTATTTTTTTTTTATATATTTTTTTTTTT
>Ga0099825_1003046_pt1 | contig 22376 bp, 10 predicted proteins | sample SiratroredBW_FD_76838 | JGI IMG/M metagenome (GOLD analysis project Ga0099825, IMG submission 76838) | Root nodule microbial communities of legume samples collected from California, USA - Siratro red BW | ecosystem: Host-associated > Plants > Roots > Nodule | place: USA: California | collected... | reverse complement strand
TTATATTAATTATATATATATATATATATATATATATATATATATATATATATATATATATATATATATATATATATATATATATATAAATGCAAGTTTTTCAAAGGTGAGAAAATACAAAATTTAAATTTTATCATTTTAGAGTTGGACCTTTATCTTTGCATTCATACATTTCTTAATATATGCACATTTTGTATTAATATATTATTATTTTAAAAAATATGTTAAACTTATTATTATAACATGGGATTTTTCTAATTTTTTCTAGTTGGTCTATATGTTTCTTCTTATTATTTATTCCTATCTATAATAATATATAGTTAATCTTCCCTTGTTGATCTTAATTATCTTTTAAAATTAAGTAAAAAAGAATAAAGATAATTATTCATATGATACAAATAATTGCACATATATCAATAATATAACATACTACAAATCACTAACTTCTTTCAACATTATACCAGAGTACCACATACTGATTTTATATAACCACTATTATTTTTTTCTATACAAAGTATATTTTTAGATACAAAAAGTAAAAACTAAGTTAATTTCCATTTCATTTAAATTTATTGGTATTGACATTCAAATAAACAATAAAGAGTGTATTCGGATTTTATTGGAACATTTAAATTGTTTTTTTAATTTTCATTAAATATTAATTATAGAAGCACATGTGATTCAAAACTTGTGTATTCACATTTTTTTATGTTAAAATAACAAAATTGTAAGAAAATATATAATTCTGTCAAAATTATTTAAAAATATACGTAATAATGATTTTAAAGTGAATAAGTTATTTAATTAGTTTAAGTAGAAATGTAATGGGTATTTTATTAAATATAATTATATATTCTTTAAACAATATATTCATCTCTTTCTTTCAAATCTAGTTAGGTATACATTTTATCTCAAATTTTTGTTGATTTATAAGCCATAATAGCCTTTTCTTAATTTCAATTAAATTTAACTCAATTTAATTTCATAATTAAAACACAAACCTAGATAAAGTTAGCAGCTATAATTGTTTATTCCATTTCCTTACACCATTAGTGCAATATCCTCCTTCTCGTTCTTTATGCAGGAAAGTTGTTGGTGTTGTGGTATTGTTGTAATTTGAAGAAAAGCAAGGGGCAATGAATGTGTGACGTCAGCAAGATAGCAACCCCCACCACTAACTCATGGGGAAAGATAAATTATTGAATGCTTTTCTTTATCAATACATATTTATCACTTCAGGTTTTCAGTCAATTTTAGCATGAAATTTAAAAGAATTTTTTTAATGTATTATCAACCTACAAAATTCTATATTATTCAATAAAAATAAAAATATTAATTACGTAATTTAGTTTTATCAGTAGTCCAAATTTATGTTCAAGTAAGAGAAAAACTTTTTCTCTTATTAAAATACTGAACAGAAGGACTATAAAAGACATGAGAATCGAGTTACAAATGTTTAAACTAGATAAAATTTGAAGTAAAAACTTTCTTTTTTGAATATTGAAAATAAGATTGAGCTTGAAAGAAAATGAAGTGTTGGTAAAAAAAATGATGTTGAACACAGGAAAATTTCAAATCAAACAATAATTTTGCCATGGCCACCACCAGTGCTGTTGAAACCTGACCTCCCCTGTTCCACAATCCGACAAACCTTTCCCTGCTGAGTGGCTCCCTCTTGTAATATTCTCGCCCAAATCCCTCCTTTTTCTCAACCCTTTTCCCCTCCTCTCACTTCCATTTATTTTCTCGTAAGGGTCATCAGAAAGAGAGAGAAAAAACACCCCACACACACACAGAGCAGAACAGAGGAAGCTAAAGAAAGAGAAAGCACATCACAGTTCCACAGAACCTGAACGTAAACGCAGACAACAACGATCTCACTCTCACTTCACCTCACCAACTAAACCACACACACCCTTTTCTTCTTCTTGTTGTTGTTCTTCTTCTTCTTCTCTGCAACTTTATCTTTCTTCTACCATATTCTCTGCACAAATGGAGGTCATAGCTCTCTACAAGCTTGAGTCTCGTGGGATAGTGTAGTCCCCTCGAGGCTTTTCCTTTCGCCTTTGTGACTCTCGAGCTCGTTCTTCTTCCTCTTAGCGCTCTCTTTTTTCTCTCTACCTTCCTCTTTCTCTCTCTAGAACTTCCTCTGCCGGAGGATGGCCATCTCGTGCCGCAAACTGACCGTCGTGAACTTGGATCCGGAGAGAAAGCGAAGCGGGGGGTTGAGGACTAAACAGGCGGGGAGAGGATCGTGCCGTGGTAGTTAGTTTTTCGGGAATGTGCTTTTGCTCTCTCTCTCTTTCTTCGTGAATGAATGCTAGTGTGACTCCATTGCGTTGGAAAAAGGATAACTTTTTACCGGTTTCGGAACCCCTTTTGCGAGAAACCAAATGGGGTTTTTGCTCAAAGAGGTTTTGAGGACTCTGTGCTCAAGGAATCGCTGGTCTTATGCCGTGTTTTGGAAGATCGGTTGCAACAATTCCAAGTGAGTTTCAAATGCCTTTTCTTTGTGCCTTGTTCTCTCTCTCTCTCTCTCTCTCTCTCTCTACTTTTGGTTTGTGAGAAATTCAGGGAGAATCAGGTTGGCTTGTTGGGTTTTTTTTCGGTTGGATGTGATTTTGATGCTCGTACTTTCAAAGAGGGGATCTCAAGTGTTTAGATTCTATTTCTGGGGTTGCTTCGTTTTCGAGATAAAGTCCACATGTTAGTTCCTGTTTTGGAACTTTATTTGGGCCTTTGTTACCTCTCTTCGGTTTTGTTTTTAAGAATCTTTGTTTTTTTAAAACATAAGTTTGTTTTTTTTAACTAAAAAGAAGCTTATTTGCTTTGATTTGTAAAGGCACTATCTATTGATTCAGTACTTGTTTGATTCTGTTTGGTCTTATCTTCTTGTTTCGTTAATAAAAACCTGACCCCTTTCTTCTTGAGCTAATTTGAGACGGTGCTGGTTTAATCTGACAATCTCTCTATTTAATACTAATCACCATGATGCTTTGAGTATTCTGTTGAAAAATCTGTTGAATTTTTTAGCTCTAAATAGTTAAATTCCTGAATCAATTACAAGTGAAAAAAAAAAAAGGTTTGCTTTAGCTCAGGATCTTTAACTTGAAGCTTGTAACTGTGAAAAGAATTATGAACTATAATTAGTAGTTTGTGCTTGGCTTTATGTATTGTTTTACAGGTAGACCTTAACTACAAAAATGGAAAATTGCGGCTTTATTTGTTTTCTTTTCTTAATCTCCTGTAGACATTTTCTTTTGTTTTTCAACCAAACGTATGAATCCATTGTTTCTTCTCATCTAAATTTTGTATTTGCTTTCCCACAATGTTTTCTAACCTGCCAGGTAGACGCCAAAATATCATGCTTTGACTTTATGCCCTGATTGCAGCTATGGTTTATGTGTTTGAGTTAACTGAGTATGGTATACATGGCAGGCTGTTAATCTGGGAAGATCACTACTATGAACCCTTGCCATCCCCTTTCCCTCCACGAACTGTTGGGATGTCTAATTTTCCATACCGAGACGGGGAAGGGTGCTGGTTTTCTTCTGAGTCTCAACTGGGGATTCAGGAGGAGGATAGAGTCGGTGGATTGATTAACAAAATGATGGTCAATAATTCCGTCAGTATTGCTGGAGAAGGGTTGGTGCCTTTTCATTGTTTATCATTATCAATAATTTAAGTGTTTTTCTTTTCATTTCCATCTGACTCAAGTGCCGTCTTTTGTTGTTAACCAGGCTCGTTGGACGGGCAACATTTACAGGAAACTATCAGTGGATTCTTATGAACAATTTTAGTAGAGATGCGTATCCACCAGAGGTATGGAGTTGATTATATCCCCCCTGGATTTTGTGCTAATAGTTTATGATGAATATCTTGTTTTATTTTTTTCAAATAAGGAGGTTTTTTTCTGTTGGTCAAAATGAGTGTATATTAATGTAGTATAAGAAGTGAATGACATAAGCCTCTATTACGTGATAGAGTGTATATATTCCAAGAATGGTCAAAGGCTTGGAGTAGGTGAACATATGAACTTCTTTTTAATTTCTCTTTATTGCTGTCTTTTTTGTAGGTATACCCTGAGTTGCATTGCCAATTTTATGCTGGAATGCAGGTTTGTGATTTTTTTGATGTTTCACAGTAGCAGTTATTATCCTGAGTTGGATTTTAATTACTGTTTCTTAATCGTGGACTATTATTGTTTGCAGACAATAGCAGTTATTCCTGTGCTTCCCCATGGTGTTCTTCAATTTGGTTCTTTATTGCCAGTAAGTCTTTCTCAAGCTTTCTGTCATTTTAAAGAAACTTAAGACTTTGTCTCTAATGATATTGTGATGAGAAGTTACTTTTTTTGGATTACAAATAAGTGTTTCAGGTAAACTTAAAAGCCATATACCATTCATGGATCACACCATTTGTGGCATGAATGTGTTTATTCTTGAAAACTGAAAGAATGGCATGAGTTCTTTCGCTTAGAATGTGTCTATCCTTAAAAGTTCAAGATTGTGAACATACCTGAGTTTTCTAGTGACCGAATATACATGCAGCCAAGTAAGTTTGGCTTTTGTCTAATGCCCGGATGTTAGCTAATGCAGCCATTCGATCTTGTTACTGCAGATAATGGAAGATATTGGATTTGTGAATGATGTGAAGAGCTTGATCTTGCAACTGGGATGTGCACCTGCTGCCCTTCTTTCTGAAGACTATTCAGCAAAAGTTTCTAATGAAAGACTTGGTGTACCTGTCGCCATTGATCCACCTGTCGTTACGTCTAACCGCACTCCCTCTGCAGCTAATGGCTCCAACCAACTAACCAATTCTACTCTTGCTTCAAGGCCTGTTGCTCCATTACCTCATCTGCCAAGGGGAGAAGTAGATAATTACCAGGATTCTGTATTGATACCTCAAACCTTTGACCCAAACCAAATATTTGATAGCATTTGCCAACCAAAAGCTCAGCCAATGATCAAAATAAATGCCTATGACCAACAGAAGAATACACTGAAAACAGCTGAAGCTAAAGTGATACCTGCAAATTTTGATTCATTTATTCAGCAACATTCTGCTTATAATGCCAGATCTGCCTTCAATGAATTAGTCAGCTTCAATCAATCAAATCTTAGTTGCAGCCTTAACCAACAAACATCAGGTTTTGGCAGACAGAGTCACGTTAATCACAACATGAATCCATCAAGTGCCTCAAATATGCCTCAACTGAAAACAGGTGGAGGCAAAATTCTTGAGCAGAATCAGAGTTCTGGTAGCAGTTCACTGTTTGGAGGAATCCCACTATGTGGTGGGAGTAATATTCTGAGGACAAATATGATTAACTGCTCTGTTTCAAATTCTCCCAAAGTACCCACCTCTGAATTTTCTGGAACTCACAAGATTGGGTTTGGACTTCAAAGTAACAATTCAACTACTGATGCTGGGCGCTGTTCTTTGCCTAATCTCTGTAATCAATCAGTTACCAGTCACGTGAATCTAGAAAACTCTGCTCAGATCCTTCCCATTGATTTAAAGCATGCTTGTGATGCTTTCGTTTCCACTGATCAAAGGGTACATGATGATTTGCTTCATGCCGCTCTTAAGATTCCATCTCTTCATCTTGATGAGCATGAGCCCGTGGGTGATCATATCCCTGGTTTTGTTCAAGATTGCCTCAATAAAGATCAAAATATGGTGAAAATGAATGTTAAGCATGAAGAGGCCTATACTCAACTTCCATCAGGGGATGATCTCTTTGATGTTTTAGGTGCGGATTTGAAAAGGCGACTACTTAATGGAAACTGGGATAAGTTGCTTACCACTGATTCAGAGGCCAACCGAGAGCGTCTAGATAAAAAGGCAGCATCCATGAATTTGCAAGGTGTACGGCCTGATAATAACTATTCAGTTAAAGATGCAATATCAGACAGTGGCATCTTCTCTGGAACAGGCACTGACCACCTCTTAGACGCCGTTGTTTTGAAAGCTCAATCTGCCCCAAAACAGAGTTCTGATGAAATGTCTTGCAAGACAACATTGACAAGGGTTAGTACTGCCTCCGTTTCCTCTCCTGCCTGCAAGCAGGTTATGTCTGATCATGTCCTGAAGGGAATGTTTGATTTTCCAAAGAACGGTGCGAAAAAAGCTGCTGGGGAAACAAGTTCTCTCAGGTCTGGTTGCAGCAAGGATGATGCTGGAAACTGCTCTCAAATGACTTCCATATATGGTTCTAAGCTTAGTTCGTGGGTTGAGAATGGCACTAGTCTGAAACGTGAAAGCAGCGTTTCAACTGGGTACTCTAAGAGACCAGAGGAAGTTTGCAAATCAAATAGGAAAAGACTTAAACCTGGAGAGAATCCTAGACCTCGACCAAAAGATCGCCAAATGATTCAAGATCGTGTTAAAGAATTGAGGGAAATTGTGCCAAATGGAGCAAAAGTATGTAGCTTTTTTTGTGCTCCCTTACATCTCAGTCCTGAACTTTTTGTTTCATTGTCAGATCTGGGTGCTGATTTCATTTTCTTTAATTTCTTGTTATAATTCAACAGTGTAGCATAGATGCACTTCTGGAGAAGACCATCAAGCATATGCTTTTCCTGCAAAGTGTAACAAAGCATGCTGACAAGCTGAAACAGACAGGGGAATCTAAGGTATAGATACCATCCACTGCTTTTTCGTCAGTATGTTAGATTCATGCAACTTATCTAGTTATGGTCTGGCCATTGTTTTCGTTTTCACCAGCATTGTATTGATATTAATGAGGGGAAAATAGTGAGAATTCATTGTTTCCTGAATATGCAGATTGTTAGTAAAGAAGGTGGATTGCTATTAAAAGATAACTTTGAGGGAGGGGCTACATGGGCATATGAGGTTGGCTCGCAATCAATGGTTTGTCCAATCATTGTTGAGGATCTTAATCCACCACGTCAGATGCTAGTAGAGGTAAAAATTGAAGCTTTATAATTTTGTAAAAGTTCCTTTATCCATTAAATGTAGGTGTTGCCTTAATCTGTTGTTGCTTGGTTTTTGCAGATGCTTTGTGAGGAACGTGGTTTCTTTCTTGAAATAGCTGACTTGATCAGAGGATTAGGCTTAACCATCTTGAAGGGAGTTATGGAAGCTCGTAATGACAAGATCTGGGCACGCTTTGCAGTTGAGGTAATACACTGTCAAGGGAAATAAATCATCATAATTCACAAGTATTATGAACATGTTGTATAAGTCAGTATTTTAGGGGACTACTGATTTTCAACATTATATAGTGTTTCTCAAAATTTGCATATGATTGTGGTAGTGACCTGAGAAATTTTGGTTTGCAGGCAAACAGGGATGTGACGAGGATGGAAATATTTATGTCACTGGTTAGACTTTTGGATCAAACAGTGAAGGGTGGTGCATCTTCATCAAATGCAGGTGATAACAACATGATGGGGTATCATTCATTCCCACAAGCTACTCAGATAGCAGCAACTGGTAGGCCTAGTAGTTTGCAATGAACATGAAATCCACTCTAAAAGACTTAAGGTGAACATAACTTCTTCTAACTAGTGTTTCACCTCAGTTTAGTTATTGAAGGGCATCTCAAATGCATTTGCATTTGTATTATGTACATGCATGTTTCTTCCAGTGCCTTCCAATGCCAGTGTTGGCTTAGATAACTTGCATCCTTTTTTTTTTTTTTCTTGTGATTAATGCCATTTGTCACCAACTGGGATAAGGCTTGTGTTGATGTTGTTGATGAGCAATGCCATTGGTGTTGTTGTATAGAAATTGTAGAGGATCAAGCTCTTGCACGTGTTCCTCTTTTATGACCATTTTTCTCCATGTTTTTTTCTTTCTTGGAGTGGTGATATTGGCTCTGTTATAATATACAATTTGTATTAATATCAGCTTTGTGTGGTTTGTATACGATTCTATGCTAAATCACTGTAATCATGCATGCATGAATGGTTGTGCTAACTCAGAATTTTTGAGATCAACCTCCCACCAAGCAAATCAAGTCATCTAACTGGGTTTTGAAACTCTAATTAATTATAAAATCAATATTAAATGTATGTAATCTAATGATAAAAATCAAGCCAAAGATTGAATAAAATGAAACACATCATTAATCGGTGTGAGATTAAGTGATTAATTAATTCCTTGTTTAATATTTCAAAATCTCCCTTCTCCACTAAGATATCATTTGTTGTGGGAGTTTTTGAGAGGGACCAAAATGATTAACGTGATTTTGTTAGAAACTGTTAAAAGAACCGAAATTCATTTCTTTCATTTTTATATATTTTTTTATAAGAAAAATATAGGCGAGTTGGATTTCGAGGCTGACAACAAACCTGAGTGTTTACTCACTTAATGTAATCCACTATCAAAGTCTTTACATTGACAGCAAGATTCAATCTCAAATTTTTTAAGATGTGAATTTGATTTTGACGAGTTTTTTCTGCACTTTAATACGTTCATTATGTATCTTAATAAAATATTTTAATATTAAAATTATTCTTATATGAGAACCGGATAATACCTTTATTTGACTATTATTTGAAAAAAAATTCACAACTGGATGGAGGTATCATCCGGTTCTGATTTTGATTTGGACTATGAGAATTGGATAATGAGAACCGGATAAGTTTTATTCGGTTATTATCTTAATTTGGAAATGAGAATCATATGACACTTTTTTTTATCCAGTTTTCGTATAAGGACAATTGTGATATTAAAATTTTTTACCCGAATCTAGGAAGGAAGAAGGTATTAGGATAGAGAAAGAAGTTTTCATTATTTATCAAATGGACCCATCTGTTTTAATTACCATTCAAAACCTTTAATACACTAAATACAAAGTCACATTTATTATATATATATATTTATTGAATTCTTTTAGTCCAGGAAACTTCCAAGCAATTGAATTTTCAACAAATACTTTATTAAAAAGTTATTGAGAACCAATTTAAAACGATATACATCATTTTTTACTATAGGCCACGTTGATACTACCATGGTTTAGAAATCATTGTCTAGATTATGAACAAGCAACAATTTTTAATTGTTGTCTATATAATAAGTTTTATTTTCTGCCTAACCAAAATATACACTCAAAACGTTACCTATTTTATTGTAAGCAACAGCTATTAAAGTATTGACAATTATGGATCGGGTAGGTCGTAAAGAATGTGGATTTTTAAAGCAGATGAAAGTGTGAATATTTTAAATGATATTTTGTTTTTAAATGTGAGTATTTTGAAGCACATTAATAACAATTAAAGCTGCTCACTCTCCAAACTGAAGAACACTCCACCTCCAAACACAGTCGCCTGTCCTCCCCCTTCAATTTTCCCCTTTACCTTCTCATACTCCTAAGCAAAAAGCTCCTCTCACAGTAAAGGGTCTATTGAAGGTTGGGAGAAAGTGCTAAAATTGTTTTATTTATTTTTTATTTCTTGATTCCATAATAGAAGGTGGTTTCTTGCCCAAAGTAAATTTATTTGGGCTTTTCTTGTACACATCAAATGTTTTACATTACTACATGTTAACTTTACAGGTTTTGCATATTAGAAATTTGTACTCAAGGGAAACTACTGTCATGCTATTTTTAAGAAGTCGAATTTATATTTTCAAGAAGTCGAATTTATATTTTCAAGAATTAATAGTTAAATTTTTACTTGTAGAAGATTTTTAGACTTAGACTAAAATATTCTAAAAAACATTTAAAATAAATAAAAAATATGATTGATTATTAAATATTTAGAATTTAATCAATTATATATATATACATGTATACTTACATCTTCACATCTTATTTAGTTAGATATATATGTATATAATTACAATTATTGAATAATAAATACTCAATAATCAATTATATATTTTTTATTTTAAATATTTTTAAAATATTTCAATCTAGTCCTAAAATTTGTAAATACACGTTGAAGAATTTTTTATAAATGAATCTCTTATAGGATTTCATCAACAATTTGTCAATCAATCTTTTAGAATAATAGACTTGATTTTTTAAGAATATTATTTTCTTTACCTTAAAAGAGAGTCGTGTTCTTTTTCTATGAGATGATTTGTCGATATTGTGAAGTTAGAAAAGTAATTCTAAAGATGAACTTTGGTTCTCTTTAACTCTCAACTAAAAAAATAAAAAAATGATTTTAAAAATAAACCTTTATTCTTCTTAGACCTAAATTGTAAAGTTTATTTTGATATACTTAATAGTTTTACATAACTTAAAAGTCAAAACAAAAGACAATTTAAATACAGATTTCTTTTTTAACCTTTTAAAACATCTTTCAAAAACAAAATCTCCAAACTTTAAAATAAACAATATCTCAAATATTCAAATATAATAATTAATTCTAATAATATCATTATATTATATTATCTGTAATATATTTAAATTTGGAACAGGAACCAACACTCATTGTTATTGAGTTGAGATTTAAATATATGATCTAAAGCAAAGTATGTCTTCTGCCACACTAATTTAATTATAATTGAGAAGCTTAACAATAAATTAAAGGATAAGTGTGACATTAATGAAAATAAGTTAGTAGACGCAGGTGGGAAATGGATGTCTCAATCAAATATGTGTCTGCTTAAAGTAAATATTTTTTAGGTTATTGTTAAAAGTGAGATCTCCTATCATAGTGCTTGTCGTTATCAAGTTTATACCAAAACCCTATGCGCCGATCAAGCATATGCCTAACCCCACTTTTAGAACCACTAATCATGCTGAACCATCTTCATTGAAAATAACAAAATAGTGGTGACACATTAATATTAATATATATACGTAATATTTGTTATCGAATGAATTTAACGTCAAATTCTTACATAGATCTCGTGCAATATTTATTTAATGGAACCCCATGTGAAATTCATCTAAATAAAGAATGTCACTACAGATAGTATCAAGGAATATATTGTCCACAATCCTTTTTGAAGGTAAGTAAATCATTGAGCAAAGTTGTATGGCAAGCAAGCCCTAGCTTGAAATCTAAGATTAGATTATATGCTGTAATGTTCAGTAGATGTTTCTACCATAAATTCAGGTGTCAAGGAATCAGCAACATTTTTGTTTGGATACGATGGTTGATCCTCCTTCTCAACCGTTTATAAGTATTCTATGCAAGTAGTGTCACAAAATCCAAGTTAAGTATCATAAAAAAAAAATATCACGAATTTATTGTAAATATTAGGTTAAAAATATGTCATAATCTTTTATATGAATTAACTAAATTTATTGGTACCAATTCATTTTCCTGATAAATCTTCGACGAATCTTCCTCAGACTATCTAAGAAGTTCTACAAAATCTTATTACTATCACACGTCATATCATGTAGTATGCCAACTTAGCTAAATATAATAATATTATAACATGAATAGTAGTATATATACAGTGCATGTTATAAAGTAAATATTTCCTTATTCCATGAGCAAATAAAAATTTCTCCGTCTAACACGATCATGTGTGTGCATTAGTATGTTTTGCAGCAACTTTTTGAACGGTGGATCCTTGAGGAGACAGTAATAAACTTCCAAGAAACTTACTGAATAATAATACGAAAAGATCGAACAAGTTTAGCATGAAAAATGGCAAAGGAAAATCGTTGGTTGTTTGATGCACAGTTCACTCTCTAATGACCACCCCACATGCACATGTCATCGAATATATCAAATTTTCCCTACATATATGCACATTTAGAAGTTTATAGCTAGAGGGGAACTGCAACAACAGAAGAACAATGATCTAATGTGCTCGAATCTTGGTTAATGACCACAATTTGATTTCGGCAAAGAAACTGAGATGGATGGATATGATTCTTTTCCTTCATATATATACTATACTGATGGTTTGACACTTGTCATGTGATATCTCATTCATTTCACAACTTTATTTGACAGTCATGTGGTATTGATGGTTTGATACTGTTTTGGCATGTCAATCACTTGACAATTTTATATGTGACAATAAGTTGACAATAATAATACTTTTTTAATTTAAGGTATTGATTTGATTAACTTTTATATTGGAGGAAAGAAGTTTAATGTGAAGATGAAGATAAATTTAGGTTTATGATTCTGTCTGTCCTGGTTCATTGTGTGATGATGGGAATTTCACAGGCAGTATTTTGGAGCGGTTGTTGGTCTTCTGATGTGGTGGTTGGTGGTTGGTTTCTTTTTTAGATACCGGCATGGTTATGATTTTCCTTGCCGACTCACCTTTTCTGTCTAACTTCTCGCTAACCTCTTTTTTCCTCAATCCCTGCCTTTAGATGAGAAATCATAAAACTTTGTTTTTTTTAATCTGTCCCAATAACTTCTACTTCTATTCTATTATTTTAGTCACTCAATTTTACGTTCCGGACATAAAACTTACTTCTTTTTTTCTTCAAAATTCATTTAAAATAAAATACGATAATACAAATTTAGCATCTGTCACGGTTGTCAAACGATGGTATTATTTAAGGGTTGTGAAAAATATCTTTTTCTTATATATATATATATATATATATATATATATATATATATATATATAAATAAATAAATAAATGAAGTGAAAATGCTTGATGTTTTAGCATATACAAAGAATATATTCAAATAATATGCATGTATGTTCTATATGTCTACACTATTTATTAGTGGTTGTGTTCATAACTCCAGCTGCATCAATGCTCAACCAACGTTGTTGGTTTCACGAAACTCACGAGTTCACCGGTATAACGTGGAGCCTCGACCACAAACATGTTTTAACGTACAATGGAAAGAATAAAATAGATTAAGCACAAGGCATCTTATCCCATGAAAGGTATATAATAAGTGAAGAAATTATCGAACATGAGGCTTTACATCATTTCTCAAAAGGAACCCTTTTATGTGATTTTTACGTTCTATTGTTGGGAATGTTTCCTTGTTTGCCTTTGTCACAATATTGATTTTTATCAGTGTCTCTAATACATATCCAACATTTGATCGCACATGTCAATTTTATTCCAATTATGGCACCGTCAAGATTTTTTATTCTTCGTCTTGTAATTCACTTAAACGTGGGAGATATTTGTTATTACTCAGATGCTTGGATTTTTTTTATATATTTTTTATATTCAATGTTTATCTATTCTAAAATTGTGTTTTTTTTTATCATCTTTATATATTAAGAATAAACGGATAATTTCACTATAAGGGATTGTTTTTTTTTGTAGTGTTAAAACTTAATTTTTAATATACCATTGATAGGTAATTTTTGCCGTAATTGATATTATAATTACAAAAATTTCACAGCTCTAATTATTGATTAATGTTATTAAATAATTCAAATATAGTAACAATTAATTTAAGAAGAAAACTGAATATTGATAATGTAAAATAATTTTACATTCACATTTAATCACAAATGATTATAAATGGTAAGATTGTTATCTTTAGTTATATTTAAAAAGTTATATTAATGGTGATCAATAATTAGATGGCTGTGTAAAGTATTTTTTGTTTAAGTGCATGTGAATAATATGGCTGTTTTAACCTAATTTATATTTTAATTAGATTTCAATTTGACACAATATGTTTAAGTTATGAATATAATAAATTATCCCCCTAAAAATATAATTATGTTTCTTAAAAAGTATCGATCTTTATTTTATCTTTCTCTACTATTTTTATTTACGTACACCACCAGGAACTACGACCTATAATTAATGAATAATTACACACCTCATCATTTATCAAACATTTTCATTTTTTTTGGGAAAATAAACTCATAGCTTCTTGCATGAACACAATCCAGCCTACAAAAAAACATGTCAACTAATTTGTTTCTCAAAGAAAACAAACCTACAGTTCCTTTTCTAGTCAACTTTAAGGATTTAATAATAATTTATAAAAATAAAATTCACATTTCAATAATAAATATTTTATTTTGCAAAAATGGATTCATTAATCACATATGCTAGTTGGTTTCATGTCCTCCATTTGACAGGTAAATAACAATACTGATGGAGTGAACGAAAAGGAAGTAACACCTTTGTTTTTTAGTACTAAGTTTTACATATTCTTTTAAGGACTAAGAAGAACCACACAATTAAAACGAAGTCATGTAATAATTACAATTATTTCATGGTTTTAATAATTGATTAATGTTATTAAATATCTCAATCATCAATGTTATTAATTTAATAAATATTTGATTGAGCATATGATATTTGATATTATTCATTTAATATCAATGAAGAGTAATTCTCTCTGTTTCTTATCTCTACAATACAAAATCAAGAATTTATACATAGATATACCCTTTATTCGAGTTGCACATAATCCAAAATATTCTTCAACTAAATTGTGCCATAAAACATGCTAAATTACCCCACATAATTGTGAGAAAAGGCAAATCTTTCTCCTGCAAAATTTTGATACATAAAAACTTATGGATTAGGTCTGTTGACATATTCTTTTTGTGTATCAACCAAAACTTTAAAGCTGGATGCACAAATTATGATAGTTTGGAAGGAATCCTTGGTAGTGGGATGAACTACCTATCCTAGATAGTGAGTTATTACTAGCTGTATCACACGCCTAAGAGGCAAGAATCTCCCTTAAAAGTTCGACCAAAGACAAAATCTACAAAAAGTCTGTAGATTTCAACAAAACTGGAAGAGATGAGAAAAAAAAAAAAAAAAGATTTGAACAATAGTGTGTCCTTTCAAAATTTTAATAAAAACTATACCATATCATTATATCTTTGTTAGATCATGAGATGCTCGATCGATTTATCATGATCTGAGATATTATAAACGGGATACGAACAATACAACTGAAGTCATCATCTCCATATATGTTGGAAGATAAGGAACTATTTTAATTTAAAATAATTAATAAGTAAATATAAGATCTTAAATTAATCTAGATTAATATTCTTGACATCTTCATTAATTATGGACGTCAATAAACAAAAGTTTTGTAACATCCACTATCAACTAGTATAAATAAGAACATTTTTTTTTTATAATACTGTTGTCACTTTAAGAACTCTTAGTATTTTACTAACTTGATAGTTATAGTGTTTTTACAAGTACTCTTCACTCCGAGACACTGAGAACACTAGAAATACTGAAACACCAACAGAAATGTTAGACTAAAAATAATCTTACTTGTAATACTTAAACCTAAAATATTTTGATAAGAACAAAAATGATAAAAAAATAATTTAGATTAAAAATTTAAGTTTAAGTTAGAAGTTTCACCTGAAGTAAAACTACATAACTAGAGTAATATATAATAAAAAAAATCATTATATTTTAAATACAATGAAATAAAACATATGTTCTAGAATACAACTTATTCTCGGCATGTATGAGTAAATGATGTATAATCACTGTGTTAAACCATCCAGTTTAATAAATATTATTTTGAGAATAGTATATATGTGGTCGAAATTTAATTTAATTTTTTCTTATAAAAATTTTATTAACTAAATAATAGGAAATACAAATTTCAGTTTCAATGTCACCTTCAAATGATGAGAGCCCAACTTAATAAATTATACCTTCGCTTTCGCTTTCAGGTTGTTTTCATTATGTTTTTCATTTTCATACTTCAGTTAAAGCTCTACCTATAATAGGGAAAAGAAAAATCTGTGCGATACCTTTGGAAGTGGGAATAAAAGATAGAAGAAGAATAAAATCATGAAAAAAGTTATAAACTTGCAATTAATTATCTTAATCACGTAAGTTTAGCTCACGAATAAGGCATAGTTTTGTTTTTATTCTATATATAATAATTTGTATTGCACTTTTTAAGACACTTGCAAAATTCCTTTTAGGATTTCATGATAATTCCTAGTATCTTTTCTCTTATTGTTCGAAAGTTTTAGACAAGGATTAACTAAAGCATTTTATTTTCCTCCCTTTTATTTCTTCTCTTGCATTCAAATACAAAACTAGGAGCCAATTATGAATAGGCAAAGCGTTTAGAGTGTGTTTGATTCCTTTTAAACAAATTTAACTCTAATAATTTTTATGGGTGAAAAGGATTAGAGGGTATTTAGTTGTCTTTTTGTTTTATATATTTTAAACTATTTTAAATATAATTTGCAAAACTATTTTTCAAATTGAAAGAGTAAAGAAGCTAGTTGTTAAAGTGCAAGAAAGAACATAAATAATATAAAGAGAAAAAAAAACTTAGAGATATGTTTTAGTTTTGAAAACTTAAAAATGATAAATATTTGCTTTTGAAAACTTTTTTAAAGATTACTATACCATGCTTTTTATTTTATTTTATTGAAAGTAAAGTATAATTTTTAAAGATAGAAACCAAACAACTTTTTAATTTTTAGTGGTTTGTTAGAAACATCATTACCCACACTTAAAAAATTGTCATACCAAATTTCTAAAAAATTAATTTTTAAAAATTAAGACGACTCAATTATCAAAAAACCACTTATACAAGTTTTTTCATCAATTATAATGAAAGGAATAAAGATGTGATGGTTATTTTATAATTATTTCTATTATTTTTCTAAAGAAAAATAGGTTGTGAATTATTAGGAAAAGATGGAGTAGTATTTAAGATTTTTGTATATAAATAACAAAATTTGAGAATTTTTTTTCTTGTAATTCTTGTCTAGGGATGTGTAGAATACGAAAATACAAAGTAATATAAAAAATTGAAAAATAAAAAAAAAGAATTAAGAATATTGATATAATTTTTTTTACATTAGTTTTATTTTATCTGGATTTATATTTGTTATAGTCGTTGAAGTTTTTTTATCACTTTTGAATAATTCAAATAGAAGATATTTTTTTCCTTCGAGTTCCTTATATTTATACTTTTATATATTTTCTTATATGTCTAATTTAAACGGAACTTAAAGTTATTATTAATAAACCAGTACTAAATCTTAACAATTTAATATAAATATTTATAATATAGATTCTTGAGAATAACAATTTATATGAGTTATGGTTTTTAAACCGTTAAACTAGACTTTTTAATTGGGTATTTTCTGATGGTGCATATTTATATAATTTTTAGGTCATAAATAGATTATTTTTTGTACTTCTATAATTTTATTTTGAGTCTAAAATTTACTTCCAATAAGACGAAATAATATTCAATTCTACTATTTTAAATATTTATAATTACATATGACAATTACTTAAATAGAAAAAATTCTTGAAACTCATCAACATTATTATAGAAATCTAATATGGGAACATGTACAAGAAGTTCAAAATAAAGTTAGAGAAATATTAAAGAAAGATATAATTCTAGTGATGATTATTCCAACAAGATTAAGAGTAAGAAAGTATGTAATATTTTTTTAACTAAAAGCTTTCAAGTAAAAACTCTTAGCAAAATTTTGTGATCAAAATTACATTTGTTTGTTTATTGGGAATTTTTTAAAAGTCAAAGTATCTTTGTAAATTATTTTGATAGGTGTTATCTTCCGAGATATACAATGAACCTTTTATAGAAAATAAATTTTAAGAAAATAAATTTTAAGAATTTGTTAATTGTAAGATATAATTAATTATATTGTTCTTAATTAATTTAGAAATACAATAAGAACAATCTAATATATTATTTCAGTGATAATTAATTATTTTTGTGAATATTTAAGTAATAATCAATTATTTCTGTGAATATTTAAGAATGTTAGATATCCAAGTGTAAGTCTAAGTCTTACATTGAGTAAAAATAAGAAAGTTGAGTAACATATAAGAAACCCACAAACCTAATGTCTTAAGGTTTTGGGTTGAAGGTGGTGTCATTCCCTTGTGTGGGTTGGCTCTGGTCTCATTTTTGTTTAATCTTCCCATGGTTTCTCCTCTTGATTTTCCCATCAACTAGCATAAGAGCTCATCGATTTTAGTCTTATGGTTTGGTGAGCAATAGAAACTAACACTAGTATAATGGTTATTTTGAATGACTCAAATTATAATATTTGGAAGGAGAAAATGAAAGATTTGCTTTATGTGAAAAATTTTCATACACTTGTTTTTGGTAAAGAGAAGCCTAGTAATATAACTGATGAAGGATGAAATCTCTTGCATAGACAGGTCTGTGAATATATTAGAATGTGGATTGATGATAATGTGTTGAACCATAATATTGGAGAGATAGATGCTCGGGCTTTGTAGATTAAGCTTGAACAATTATATGCTAGAAAAACTGGGAATAACAAGATTTTTTTGATAAAGCAACTGTTAGCTTTGAAATATACTGATGGAACATTAATGACAAATCACTTGAACAACTTCTAGGGAATTATGAATTAATTATCTGCTATGGATGTCAAGTTTGATGAAGAAATTTAAGGACTATTGCTTCTTGGCTCCTTACCAGATTCATGGGAAATTCTTAGAACTTCATTGTCCAATTCTGCTTCAGATGGTGTCATCTCTATGGATCTTGCCAAGAGTAATGTTTTGAATGAAGAAATGAGAAGAAAGTCACATGGTACATCGCCTCATTAAGATATTTTGGTTTTTAAGTATAAGGGGAGAAGCAACAATCGTGCTCCAAAAGACAAAGATTAAAGTAGGAGCAACTCTAAAGGCAGGTACAAAAATTTTGAGTGTAACTATTGTCATAAGAAGGGGCACATAAAGAAATATTGTTTGAAGTTGAAAAATAAAAGTGAGAAGGATAACAATGACAAGGATAAATATAGCAGTGATGATGAAGACAAGATCAATGCAACTTCTGTTGACTTTATTTTAGTTCATGAGTTTGAGTTTGCGAATCTTGTTGGTAGTTCAACTAGTTGGGTGATTGATAGTAGTGCTTCTTTTCATATCACATCCAAGAGAGATTTGTTTACTTCTTATACTCCTAGTGATTTGGGCAGTGTGAAAATGACTTATGAAGGTGTAGCAAGATGCATTGGTGTTGGACAGGTTTGCTTAGAGATGTCCAATGACTCTAAATTAATTTTGAAACACGTGAAACATGTTCTTGGTATCCGGTTAAACTTATTTTCTGTTGATAAATTGTGTTATGAAAACTATAACAACTCATTTTTAGGTGATAGTTGGAAGCTCATTAAGGGTTCCATGGTTGTGGGTAGAGGTACTAAGCACTCTACACTTTACATAACTTAGGCTAAAATTGTAAAAGATGTTATTCATGTAGCTGAGTTTGTTGATGAAACTGACTTATGACATAAGAGGTTATGTCATATAAGTGAGAAAGAGATTTTAGTTAGAAAGAATGTATTGTCTGATGTTGGAAAGACACATTTGCATAAAAGTTTTCATTGCTTTGGTGAAAAGCAAAATATAGTATCTTTTAAGAGTCACCTACCTTTAAGGAAGTCAGAGATAAGTGATTTGGTTCATTTTGATGATAACGCTGGATTTGTGAGGACATCAACCTAGTTGATAAGGATGTGCAACTGATTGTGAGGACCTCAACCTAATTGATAAAGATGTGCAACTATGTGTGCTTAGGAAGTCCAGATACCATTTGTTGGGAAAATTGAGGAGGGAACACCGGGAAGACAAAGAAAAATGAGAACTGAGTCAGACCCACACAAGAGAATGACACCACCTTCAACCCAAAACCTTAAGACATTAGGTTTGTGGATCTTCTTTTTTATATGTTGCTTAACTTTCTCATTTTTACTCAACATGGGACTTAGACTCACACTTAAATACCTAACAAAGACAAACTTTAAATAATCAAGACTTATAATAATCAATCAAATCACTTAATATCAATGGAAGTAAAATAATTCATCATTCCTAATATATATTTTTACAATTTACAGTATAATTATATGTTAAAATTTTAATAGATTAATATGTAAATTTAAGTAAGTACGTGTAAAACATATTCACTCACGAGGACTAGTAACACTGATTTATTATTATAAGTGTAAATACATATGTGGTAGCATATGTGTATATAATTTTTGTTTTCTAATAAAAGATTATTATTACAAAATATTGTTATCACAAGAATTAGCTAGCATAGCAAACGAACTATTACCATATTATTGTAGTAAACAATTATAAGAAAAAAATATAAACTAAAAGTGAAGAGTGGTATAGATACTAGTAGCTTTGTTCTTGCAATGATATTTTTACTTGATTTTTTTTGGAATATTTGAAGATATTTTATTGGTTTTATCTTTAGTAGGCCAGTTCATGAATATAATGAGAATTATACATATAGGTTATATTGACAGTGAAGGCTCACATTTAATAATACCATATGAGCATGTTCATGGATTTGAACTTCTCATAAGTTTATTTATTTATTTTTTAACAGTTATCCAAATTGGACCATCCAGTTTTTATAGTCAATATATATTTTTCGTGTTATAAAAAGACTATTCTTATTTATAGGCTACTTTATTTTATTTTTTATTTCAGTGAAAAACAATTTGGGGCAATTATTATTTAGAGTTTCTAATTACACACGGTCAATGATGACCTTGTCCTCCAAAGTATAATTAACTATAAATTAGGTTAAGTTTTTTTACTAAAAGTAACATATTTTAAAATTATTTACTTAAAAAGGTTAGACTTTTAATGATTTAAAAAGTAATTTAGTTGACAGTTAAGCTATGAAAAAACAAAAAGACAACAGATAAGGCAAATGGCTTTTATTATGTAATTTCTTATATAAAGTTTTTAATCATATGATAAACTATAAAGATTAAATCCAAATAATATCGCAATAATAATAATAATCTTGTAGTAGTGACTAATATATTGGTTTCAATTACGGAAGTTACGAGAGAGAATATATAGAAATCAAAATAACATCAAAACTTATATAATTTCAAAACTTATATCATATAATTTACAATAACAAAAGAAATTGATAGAGAGTTTGTCATAAGAAGATTATTAGATTATATACCTTTGCTTTATTTTTCTATGGTGTTTCTTATGTGAAGAAGGTTTTGACAGTGGATGATGTTTCTTCGTTTGAATTAAGACGTCAATGGATGAGATATTCATTGGAAAAATATTAATGATTTCTGACTAGGAGCATTATTGTGGGAAAGTGTTGCTTATGGTGTATGTTTCATGCAAAGCAACTTAGATCTCGTTTTCCAAATAGTATGAATAAAGCTCGTTAGAGTTTATTTAAATTTGTAGGGACCTTACAAGGCTTGTTTTTAGTGTGTGACTATCTCTCTCTATATATATTTTTTACTTTTTCTAAAGAATTCGAGTGAATTTATGGTACATTAAAATGCAAGTTTAACCTATGTTTTGGTATAGTTGAACATCAATTTGAACAAGTGATAAAATGTGTGAATAGCAAATTTAATTGTTTGTATTGTTTTCAAAACAATGAGATTATGTTTTAGGCTTCTTGTATTCGGACTCTAGAAAAAATGAGATTATTGAGAGAAAACATCTAACACATTTTAAATGTGGTTAGAACTTATCAAATTCTCAGGAGAATAGGTCATGTTGTATATGAACTTGTCTTACTTCCCTTTTTAATTAATCTTCACAATATTTTTTCATGTATCACATGTATTTGATCCAAGCCACATCTTAAAGTCTTACTCTATATCATTGAAGGAAAATCTATCTTTTGAAGTAGAACCAATCAAGATTTTGGATTCCCAAGTCAAATGAAATATCACTATGATAAAGGTTTTGTGGGATATCGCATCTTGTGACTCTACTTGGGAAATAGAAGAAGAGATGAGAACATCACATCATGACCTTTTTATTGGTGAGCTGATTTTAGAGGACGAAAATTTTGTAGTTGGGGAATAATGTGAAAACCCCTTCTTCATCCTTGCATGCATTTCCACCCATGTTCTCTCTCTCTCTCTCTCTCTCTCTCTCTCTCTCTCTCCTCACTCTCTCATGTCAATTTCAAAGACTCTCTTTCTCTCTAAAAAATTTCTTTACACCATTTATCAATTTCAAATTCAAGTCGCACCTCTCAACAACTAAGGAATCAAGAAATGATTTTACCCGATCAAAATCTCGATCATATTAAGTTTTTGTTTACCCAAAGGATCCTTTATTCTCTATTTTTTTTTTCTTAGTTTATGTTATCTATCTTGGTAGTGAAAATTGAGAAACTTGTTTCTCTCAACTTAATTAGAGTCATACTAAAATTTGATTATGTTTTAATAACCTACTCTAGGTTCTTAGGTTTTTGAGAGTATTGTAGTGCCTTGGAACTATTTGAAGAAAAACCTTCAGTTAAGGAAAGTTAGTCTTAAAATTTTGTTATAGTACACTAGGTTAGAGTACTTGATTGTGAAATAAGATCTGATTTTATTATGAAAATAAAGAGAAGAACAAAGATGAACAAAAGACATGAGAATGAATATATGCTCTCTGTTTTTTCTGTGTATTTCATTCAAAATAAAGAACTGAATATATACAAGTACTGTACCCA
>Ga0099825_1003045_pt1 | contig 22381 bp, 8 predicted proteins | sample SiratroredBW_FD_76838 | JGI IMG/M metagenome (GOLD analysis project Ga0099825, IMG submission 76838) | Root nodule microbial communities of legume samples collected from California, USA - Siratro red BW | ecosystem: Host-associated > Plants > Roots > Nodule | place: USA: California | collected... | reverse complement strand
TTAAAAAATTTTTTTTTTTATTTTTTTTATTTTTAATTTACTAATGCTAATGTTTTTTTTTTTCTTTTTTTTTTTTTTTTTTTTTTTTTCTTTTTTTTTTTTTTTTTTTTTTTTTTTTTTTTTTTTTTTTTTTTTTTAAACTGTGTTGGAATTAAAACTAGACGTTTATCACTCCCAAGTTATGTTTCGTGGTATATGTTAAAATATGCCTTCTGTTGTCTGATTCATATGTACATTGGATAGTGCTTCTTCCTTGACGTGTTCTTTTTTGTCATTGTTTGAAATTTTGGGATCGATTGCTACTTTGGCATACTCTATCAGCTTGATGGTTAACTTGTAAAAAATAATATCTTTGAAGGTTTCTTAGCAGTTGTATTGACTCTGGATTTTCTTTGACTACATATTAGAGAACTGTTATTATGGAATTGTGTTCAATCAGATGGTTTCAATGAAAGTTAATATTAGAAAATGCTTAGCAGACTGTCCGATCTGCCTGGATTCCTGAACTGATTGACTTGGATTGTTTCTTGATCAAACGAGTCATGTCACTCACTGGTGCTTATTTTGTGTAAAAAACTTTGGGCTAATGATGTGGAATCAAACAATTATTCTCTTCTCAGGCTGTCATCAATCAGATGGTGGGAAGTGAATTTTCATATAATTCAGCAGTGCAGAGTGCATTTGTTGTCTGCACTGCTAAATAATGCTACCACTCCTGCTTATCTGAACTTTGTTTTTGCATTTGGTTTCTAGTATATCCTTTATTCTCCATGTGTTTGCCTTTGTGTATGTTGTTGCAGTTTATTGCTCTCGGTTACTGCTACTACTTACAGTTAATAGTTTCATTAAACACAGCCAAACTCTAGCTCAACCTGTTAACTTCTTTTCATTCTGCATTCATATTTGAAGTATTACTATTTCTTTAGCATTCCTAAAACTACGCTCGTCTATCACAAAGGAGAAATCCAATCTTTCTTGCTGCTGTTTCTACAGGGACGGTTTGAAATTCTATCTTTATCTGGCTCATTCATGCCCAATGAAAGTGGAGGAACACGAAGCAGATCCGGTGGCATGAGTGTATCTTTGGCAAGCCCCGATGGACGTGTTGTAGGTGGGGGAGTAGCTGGTTTATTGGTGGCTGCAAGTCCTGTGCAGGTATGTTTTCAATTTATAGATTTATTCCCTTTAATCAATGAAGTATGCATAGGCTGTAATATGCATGCTTCACATAATAAAGATTATTTAATGGGATTTATGTTTGGCTGAAATGTAACAACAATTTAGTTTCAACTTTCATGTATTACATGATAATGTAGTATTCAATTACAACTTAATATGATTCTGACCATTCTATTTTTCAATTGACTGATATGTATCAGGTAGTGGTAGGAAGTTTTCTGGCAGGAAACCAGCATGAGCAGAAGCCAAGAAAACAGAAACATGAAGTTATATCAAGTGTGACACCAGCAGCAGTTGTTCCCATCTCAACTCTTGATCCAATACCAATTCTATCATCAGCAACTTCCATCAGAGCTGAAAGTTGGTCTGCTATGCCAGCAGAGGCCAAGAATAAGCCAGCTGACATTAACGTGTCGCTTCCAGCAGGGTAATTAATTCGTAGGGTTCACTCTATCTGCATTTACATATGCATTTGCTGCTGACAACATTGTAATGGGAGGATTCCTAGTTGTTGGTCTTCTATCCTTGTTTGTTGTGTCTGTAAGCTTCTTGACTGTGTATCGGGACCATCATTGTTTTCAGAGGTTTACCAGGTTCATGTTCTTGTAGAATTTGAGTTGAGTTGGCTGATTAGGTATGCTTTTAATGCAGACATTGTGTCATGAAGAACACTTTGATGTCATAGTTATTCCTCAGAATCCGTCTTCCTTTGGAGTGATAGATTGTGCAATCCACGATATTGCTTCTTATTAAGACAATTAATATTCCTAATTTGAGAATCATCGTTTCTAACTAATTTACACTATGTAAGATTCCTGATCAGTTAATAATTTAAATGTTAGTCTCCATGTTAACCAATAATAGTAGTAACATAAGAGACCTTGTTTTCTTCTATATTTCAATCTTAGAACGTATTCAATCCTTGTTACTATAAATATGCTGTGTGCGTGTGTCTAAACAAATTCTCAGACAGCTTAGCTTTCTTTTTTTCTTTCTATGATTTAGCTCTCTTCCGAGAATCTAGGGTGTTTTGTCGTCAGCGGCCATATTCCTGATGCAGCTTTGTCTTATGTATAGATAAAGGTGCCATGAAGCTGGGTTTGGCATTTGATTTGGATTACTTTAATTTTGTCAACGGCCATAATGTTGGGGCACGTAAAGTAAATATATTGTCTTGTATTGTATATATAAATGTTTGTTGAACCTTGGTTTGACATCTCAACTCTACTCTCAGGCTGGTTAGCACTAGTTTTTGTTTTATTGTTTTTCTGGGTAATATAAAATTTGAAAGGAGGGGGATTTGTTTGAGAGTGATATTTTGAGCCAAACCCACTACTTGGATTAGTTTAATCGTGCAAAGAAGTAACTTGTTTGGTCCATGTCCCCATCTGAATCTATGTCACCCACTTGGCCTCTCCCACTAGCTAGTTCGTGTAATTATATTGGATATGCATGCTATGCGTGGTGTTCATACAGAATTATATATATATATATTATCAAAGCCATTTAAATTGACCAAAGGGTGAGGGAGAAGATGTTAGATTATAAAAGAAATCATTTCTTAATCCTCAACCACTGTACGGAGATGTAGGGAAAATAGTTAATGAAGAAGAATGAACAAATCTAACACAACAATAAAACATTATGAACACAGAGAAAGGAATCCCAAGTAGAAAAGCGGTCAGATTCAATAAACAAAGTCTCAAAATAGTAAAAGCAGAAAATTGTAGAGAGATTCACAAATTGGATCGTCGACTCTATTTTTCAAATTGGACCGTGACTATCTAGCCGTTGTGACTAAATTTTGTAAATGCTAGTACACAATTTTTTTTTAAAATCATTTTGTACTTGAAAATTAGTATAAACATGAAACCAATTTATATAATTTTAACTTCATTTGAGTTATTCGTAATTATATTCGTTCTTGTCAAACTTCTAGTCTTCAATTCATTGAAATGAATATTAATTTAATTATTAAGATTAGGTTTAATTAAGTTTTAACTCCATTATAAATTTGACTATTTTTTATTATTAATTTTTTTTATCAAGTTTAGGTGGTGTAACAAAGTCACTCACTCACGTAACTAAAAGTTAAATGGTAGAATTTCATTTAAAAAATTAAAAATTTTGAATGTTTAATTGACAAAATTTTAATAGAATTTAATTAAAAATATTCAAATTCATTAGAAACTTAACTTAATTAAGTCATAAGATTATAATTAAAAAATCAACCGTTTCCTATTAATAATTTTTTTTAAAAAAATTTAAACATTTTACGTATCTACCATACTCAATGACACTATGCAAGTAATATAGGCTTCATTTATCTAGTTAGATATACTTCACTTATCAAAATTATCAAAATCCTCAATTTTTAATGTGGTTACCACCCTTAAAATTATGTTTAATTAAGTTCTAAATCCATTATAAATTTTATTATTTTCTTTATTATTATTTTTATTTTATTGAGTATTTAAAATTTTTATATCTTTCAATTAAATTCACATTATATAATAAGTTGTTTCGAAAAGTTAAATAGTAGAAACTCAACTAAAAAATATAAAAGTTTTGACTGTTCAATAGAAAAAAAATCTTTAATAGAATTCAATTAAAAATTTATAAATTTAGTGAGGACTTTAGTTAAGCCTTAAGATTATAATTAAAAAATCAATCATTTGCTACTAATAAAATTTAAAACATTTTCAACATGTATGTATCTACCATATTCAATGACACCCTAGATGTAGTATAGGCTTCATTTATCAATGAGATGCACCCTAGTAATCAAAGTTATCAAAATCCTCAATTTTTAATGTAGTTAGTCTAAATATGTGTTTAGGCATTCTTTATCCATTGTGGAATTCCTATAGCATTATTAATTGGTTTGAAAAGTATAGGAGAAATATTTATTAAAGAGTGTCCTAAATCTTTGGTGTGAGGGAACAACACAAAATTCTCATTCAATGAAAAATACGTCTAGTTTGTAAAGAGAAAGAGACATCTTTAAAATCTTGATAGAATCGAATTTACCCTGCAGCTCAAAAGCTTAATAGAAGCTACAAACAAATAATTAATCAATGAAAAAAGAGTAAAAGTTTAGAAAAGGAAATTATAAATTTACAAGTATGATATAAGAAAAAAAAATATTAAAATTGAAATGTTAAGTTATTGTTGAGAGGCGAACTAAAATGGAGTTCATATTTCATGGATAACTTTAAAAAGAAACAAAGATTTTGTTTCATGACATACTTATCATTTTACATCAGAAGACTTTGTTTGACAAAAGTTTGGCAGTGTATCACTTAATATAATTAAATAAATAAAAAATAAGAAGAGGATAAATATATACAACTACTTATAATATTATAATAATATTGATTTTCCGGAATTACAATAAAAGAATGTTAACTAGCAAAACATTTGAGATAAATAAATAAAAAATAAGAAGAGGATAAATATATACAACTACTTATAATATTATAATAATATTGATTTTCCGGAATTACAATAAAAGAATGTTAACTAGCAAAACATTTGAGATAAAAGAAAAAAAAAATTGATCGAATATATTTAAAGATGAGAGAATAATAAAAATTATTTTTTTATGTCCATTTTTACCATAAAACTTTTTAATGTCATTCTTTTTATGAAATATGATGTATTTTTCATAATTATTTATTCATTTTAACATATTTTTTTAATTATATATTACATCTGTTAATTCTAACACTTAAACTAGGTACCATATTACAAACTATATCTCCAATAACAACTTGTCTTCATCTTTTAAAATAATAATCATGAATGATGTGAATTATAAATCCACCTCATATACTGAAGCATCCAAAAGTGAAAACTATATTAAAGTTATGTAAAATGATATACAATCTTTGAATACTAAATGATAACCAACCTTTCTCTCAACAAAATTGTTATTGTTTGTAAATGGATTTATAAGATAAAATATAATTTTGATGGTTATAGTGACAAGTATAAGGATAGACTTGTTGCAAATGAGTGCACTCAATTAAAAGTTCTTGATTATACTAATATTTTTTTTCCTATAGCAAAATTAACTATTGTTCGTTAATAATACTTTTTCTCCATGGGGGCATGAAGAAGTATACCTACAGCTTCTTTATGGAATATCACACAATTCTTGAAATCAGGTTTATCGTCTTCATAAATCTCTTTATAGTATCCAGCAGACAATGGTATGTAAAACTTTCTACATTTCTTACCTCTAAAAATTACAAACAATATTTTACAAATCATTTATTTTCCTTAACTTTGCAGGTTCTAGCATAACTATCATTCTCATTTATTTAGACGACATCATCATTGTTGGAAACAATATTGATGAAATATCCAACGCCATTGCTTAATTAGATTAAGCTTTCAAAGTTCAAAATTTGGGATATCTCACCTATTTCCTTGGTCTTGAAGTTTCCAAAGTAGCAAAGGAATCCAAATATATTCTTGACCTTCTTGTTGACAGTGGCATGCTTGCTTCAGCTCCCGTATCAACATCCATGGTTTACTCTACTAAAGTTTCTCATGACGAAAGTGAACCTTTATCTAATTTGACTATCTATAGACAGTCCATTGGTTGTCTCGTCTATTTGACTAATACACACCCTAATATCACGTATGTCGTCTATAGTCTTAGCTAATATACTCTCACCATTAGTCATCATTGTGCATATCAATGTATCATTCGTTACCTGAAGCTTACTTCTAGCAAAGGAATTTTCTTCAACAAACATAGTAGCACTTGTTTAAAGGTTTTTAGCAACTTCGAATGGGCTTCTTTTCCTAATACTCTCGATCTATCACTACGTATATCATCTATCTTGGAAATTCTCCCATTGCCTGATGCTCCAAGATGCAAACTACTGTTTCTAAGAGTTTTGCTGAAGCTAAATATAGGGCTTTGGCTTCTAATACTTGTAAGGTACATTTGCTTACCTATAATCTATAAGACTTTCGCATCCATCCTACTCAACCTACTACTATACACTGTGACAATCAATTTGCAATCCAAATTGTTTCCAATTAAGTCTTTCATGAATGTACCAAACATATCGATATTGTTTGCCACATCGTTAGAAAAAGCTAAATGTTAGGTTGATGAAACTTCTCCCTTTGTCTCCAATCTTCAACAAGGTAACATTCTCACCAAAGTTTTACTCCCTCACAATTCAATAACCTTTATTCCAAGCAGAACATGCTTTATATACATTAACTATTAACAATTTGTGAGAGACTCTCAAAATAGTGACATTATTAATAAGTCATATAAAGAAGATTGTCTAAATATTTATATAATATTATCTATAAATGTTATTATCTATAGACGCTTCTCACACCTCTTTTATTTTATAGATAAATTTTGCCTAACTAACTTCTCTTTACTTTTGTTTTATATTGCTGTTGATTTTTGTTCTTTCGTTTTTTTTTATGTATATATATTCCTTTATTTTCTCTGGGATTGTAGAATGCAGTAATATGAGTTTCTTCTTCTATATATTTTTTTCCGTTGCATTTTTTCTTCGTTCTTATTTTTCTATCGTGCTTAATATAAACTGTTTTTCAAATTGCTTTGTAATCCAATCAGAATTTTAAAACCACCATAAAATTACTATCAGTATATTAATATCTATATTTTTTATTGTATAATATTATTTATTATATCTCTTATTAAATGTCAACTAATATAGTGATTTTTATTTTATCGTAAAAAAATAGTGATTTTACTTGTTGTTGCCATAATTTTTTTTATAATAAATTAACTTTGGATTTAAAATTGGTTTTAACTGGACTTTATTTAAAATTAATTTTACTTAGGAGTCATATAATGCATAGTTAAGTATAACGGTAACACGAATGTGGTACAATCTTATAAACTATGTTAAGCTTTAACAGCTTCAATTCCCAATTCATCTGTCTTTGCCATATATATCCCAATGCCTCTCCTCAATCCAACCCTTGTACACCATCGCAATGAAGCTTTCAATTCTTGTCTTCAGATTATCATCGAATTCTTCTTCCACTTGCGTTACAATTCCATCTACATTCTCTACACTTTCATCTTTAATATTACCCACACATTCAAAACATGCATCATCACATTCATCAACTTCATCATGCATTGCGTTCTCTAAAAATCCACCTTCTGCTTCTTCCCCTACTTCAGAAAAAGATGAAGGTAATGAAGTTGAAATCTTGTCAACTTCTGCTAAAGATGGCTTGCGAGTACCTACGAGAATGGCGAAAATTATGGTGTTCATCACAAAAAACACTTGAAAAGAGGTTAATGACCTTGAATTGTGAACGGATATTCCTACTATGCACAAAATTACAGGTATTAGTATCCTATCTAGATTCACATCCATGTCTATAGAAACTATGTAGTGATCGTGCTTTGATGTAATTGTGTACCAACTACGAATGTCCTAATACATATATAGGGAATTTTTGTTCAATATTTTATGAGGTTTTCTTAACAAAATGGGTAGGGATTTTTTCTTGGAAAGATCGATATAGTATGTGTACTTGTGTTCTAAGAAATGGAAGCTTCCAAGCATTCGTAATAAGAAATTATTATGCATTTAATCTCTCCTTTTTACACTGTTGGATACTACTTCCGTACAAGTTACAGCGCCCTGCAGCTGGCAAAGAACGTTAACGTGTTGTTTATTGTGGGGACTTTTTCATACACAAAATTCCAACGAAACTAATACAAATTAGTAGTTTTACTTATTCAAGAGTACAAAACAAATGTTTTATATACAATTGTTTAATAACATCAATTAAAATCACTTTATTATTTTTATTGAATTAAATTAATACAAAATAATATTTGATTTTGTTTTGATTTAAAGATAATAATATCCTTACCACAACAATGCTCTTAAGATAATATTTTTTAGAACTTAAAAAAAAGTACGATTGGATTTTAATTCGACTATAATAGCATCGTAATCATAATCAAATCATTTAATACAAATTTGAAATAATTGCAGTGGTTATAATTTAAAAATTAAATATGATTTTATTTAAAATAGTACACACCCGAAATACAGTAATTTAAATTTGAAAATTTTTTTAAATCTCAAAAAAATATGTACAATTCCTCAACACAAAATTGTAATCTAAAATAAAATTTTCACGTTTCATTACATTTGTCTTTAAAACATACCATCTAATTAGTAGTTCAATAAGAGAGTCTTGATATCCTGCCATCTTTTGTATACAATCGGATTTTTATCAATTTTAGACACTTTTGGATCCAATTTGAATCAGTTCAATTTTTTTCGACAGTTAGTACTAACTCAAACCAAATTGAATTAGTCACGTTCAAGTTAATATAACATTGTATTTATTATTAAAATGATAAAACTGTAAAAAAAAAGGAGAAAAACGAAAAATACAAGATATGAAAAAAAAATCTTGAAAATAGTTATATTATCTGTACTTATGAGTTGGGCTCGATACATGTAGAATAGTTAGATTTAAACCAAAACAATTAGTTAAAGGCAGTTGTTTCCTGCACCCCATTATTAATAAAAAAAAAGTATAAAAATGTCCATATATATATATATATATATATATTATATAAAAGGGGGTTTAATTTTTTACTGTGATTGATTTGTCGGAGGAGATGATGTCAGTCGTCGGAGGTAGAGCAGCATCACCATCTTTATAGGTGAATTTCTATTTCATTTGGTCTTTTTATTTTTACAAATTATGAAATTTTATTTTAATTTGCGACGATTTAGGATGAACAACGACATTCTGCAATGCTTAAGACATTAATCAAATTGCATGTCGTAGTTTTTTTTTTTTTACATTCCGAAAAGGTGATTTTGAAAATCTTCTGGAAAGTTTTTTCCAAAACACAGTACAACACTTTCAAAAAATCCTTTTGGAAATACAAAAAAATACTTTTAAAAAACTCTTTTTGAAAAAAAAAAAACAATTTCAAAAACTTATTTCCGGAATGAAATTGCCACAGTTCATTAACTTCCTAAAAACCTTTTTCAGAAATTTTTTGTTTTTGACTTTCGAAAAGTATATTCCTAAATACACTTTACACCAATTTCAGTCATGGATAGAATTAAAATTTTAAAATTTTGATGGATGCAGGAAGCAATTACCTTAGTTGAAAACACATCAAACCAATTAAACCCATAAATATAATCCAACCTGATTTTTTATTTTATTTGCTTGGATTGGATCGAATTTATCAAATTAACCCAGCTTTCGATTATTCACACCGATTACAGCAACCATCCCTACCATTTATCTTTGCCATTAGCCGAATCTTAAGTACATATTTTCCAACATATTTCAAAATAATTAATCGTGCTATGTACTTAAATCACAGATAAATTCATTAATTCCAATAAATTTCAGTCCGTAAAAATTATGTGTATAAGAATAAGTATAGTTAAATTTCTCATTGTTAATGACACAACTATTTCATTATTCAATGATACAAAAACCTTTCGTTCTTTACTCCTGGAACACGTGAGAAGTTCTTCATAAATGATTTGTTAAATATGGAATTTCTGAACAATCTAATGGGGTAGATGCTAACGGTTATTATTTAGGTACAGAGAGGGTCTGAGCAACTACGTCTGAGCCACCTTACCTTACTGCTTTCGATTAGATTCGAATTCATTCACTTCTAAACAAGCAATCAATATCTAGACAGCAGGTTCTAACTATTCAAATATTAGTATATCCAAAAACTGAGGAAAAAAATATAACACGAGAAACATTTTGATTCAGCGATATTACTCAGTAATGTGGATTACAAATGTGTTCTTAACCAAGACCTGTGCCTGCATCCTGGCGAGGAGCGTCAGCCTTAATACGTGGCGGCCTGACAATTCTATCAACGAGCCCATATTCAACAGCTTCCTGTGAGTTGAAACGTTTCATCCTGCTCAGGTCAAATTTAATCTGAAGACAAGCATTCATTACAAATTAGTTTCTATGCCAATAAAACTCGTAATATGAAATTGTGATATGAATACCCATGAAAGCAGGAATTAAAATACGCACAATCAAAAAATATTTGAAATACAAAACTGAAAGAGGCAAAGAACAATTGTTGAAAAAGCACAGGCACATCCTTGTTTAAAAGGAGTATGTCAAAGAGTCTCTTTGGAAAATTTTTTGTTTGAGCATTTCCAGAAGAGAAAAATAAGAAAAAAAAAAGAAAGAAGATTTTCTATAAGTTCAAATTTATAAAACAATTTTTAGAAACTCTCTGGTATAACTTCTCTAAGTTCTTATTTTAACTTTTGCATAAGTTAATTTAGCTTCCGGAAAATTTGAGTTTAAATTTTTTTTCTTATTTTTTCTCAAAAAATTGCTTCTGGACAATAATTTGACTTCATCGGCAAAGTAAAGCTACTGATTTTTCAAGACTTTTTCTTGTCTTGCAGTAAGTTGGGCAGTCAAGCAGACATACAGTCATGTTATTAAAACCAGCACAGAAGTCACAAGCTCATTTAACTCCATGAATTTCATTGTTGGAAGTACTAACCTTCTCAAAAGGCTGACCTGTTTTCTCAGCCAGCTCATTGAAAAGGTAATCTCTGATTCTAAGGAGTTCATTTGCTTCATTACGAATGTCATCAGCCTGACAATTTTCATGATGTTAGCATCCAAAGTAAAAACAATCCCATTCATCATCTGAGAGGTGATATCAACGAAGACTTACCTGTCCACGAGCAGCTCCAGCTGGAGATTGAAGGGCAATTCTTGATAGAGGCATTGTAGAACGATTACCCTTAATACAACAGAATATCATGAAAAGATTAATAGATCGCCAGACTCAATCAATGAACTAGAGAGGTCAGTCGACTCAATACAATGAGCTAAAGGCAAAATTGCATGAAATCAAATAGACGTTAATGTCACAAACAACACAACAGAATGGAGCAGAAAGAGGAAGCTTAGGAGCAAAAATTTTGATAGTATTAATGACTGAAAAAGTAATTCAATGTTCATTACTATCTTTTTGTCATTCTTTTATTTAATTGTTTGATCCCAATTCTGTATGGGATATATCCCCGTTCTATTTTCAAACTGCAAGACTTACAAGGTTTTTCAATTGTAATAGAGTACCACAATTGTTATTACTGATAAAATGGCCATTCATGAAAGATGATGATACGCTATAAATATAAACAGTAGTAGATGACAAGTACTCGCTAATGTCATCTAATCTTTTCCATTTTTGCTTCAAATGATTGTGATGTCAAGACTAATTTTAATCATATTAATGATGGGGAGGGGACAAAAATATATCATGTATGATATAGAGATAACTCTCCTTTACACAAGTCTAAAGTCCACACAACATTGCATATATTTGTTTATGTTGGGAGTAGAAATTTCTAATCATATAAAGTCACTAGGATAGACTTGACTTTTACGAGTTGTATCAATAGACACTGATTATGGAGTACCTTTTCACCAGCAGCAAGGAGAAATGCTGCAAGATTATAAGCAAAACCAACACAGTGGGTGGCTACAGAACTTTGCAAGCTCTGCATGGTGTCATAGATAGCCATGCTTGGTGTAAGCTGGAAAATTCGCAAGCGTAGGCAAGTTAAAAACCATTACTAATTAACAAGATGAAGCAAGAAAGAGAAGGATTTAATTGAACGATCATTTAACACTTAATCAAAAGACTTACATCACCACCAGGACCATTTATGTACATATAGAGCTTCTTGGAGTTCTCTATACTGTCAAGATACAGCATAGTCGCCAATATTTGGTTACTAAATTCTTCATCTATCTCTTGTCCAATGAAGATAATACGTTCTCGATACTGCATCAATAATGCACTAGATTTTGTACTAATCAATTTTAAAAAAAGAGATGAATACCTAAAGGAAACTTGAGGCTACATATGAATCATGACCTATACCTATGTGATACCAGCATCTTTTATGTTTGAAGTGTAAAATTAGTAACATACACCAAGGAGTAATGACTTACAAGGGCATTCCATAAATCAACCCATTGCCAAGTTCCTTCACCAGGTGTCCTATAGGGGACTTTAGGAGTCCCTATGGGCATCATTCGAATACACGCCCTTGATGGATTGTGGTTAGCATTCCTGAAAACATGAAAAATCATTAGTTTGCATCAGTCTGTCTCAAACAACATACAAAATTTGTGGCAAACTGTACAAATCGTGATTATCATGCACCCCCAAGTAGTGCAAACCACGTAGTAAAAATCCATACTTTTGCTAGGTCAAAGATTATTAAGAATGCTCTTCACAATTCATATTTCTATCGAGAAAAATAATTAAGAAATATTGATAGAATACCAATCGATATATTGAAGAACATGATTATTAAATCACAGAATACATAGAAAATATAACAGAATTTGCTGTCCCAGAGTCTAAGGCTCTTACATAGATGAATTCTCTATCCAAATTACCAAAAAAGTAATTCACAAATCCTCCTACATACCTAGACATACCTATATAATTGTTCCAAACATTCTGTCCTTAACTCTCAGCGTGGCAGTTACAATTCAACATATTCTAATAATACATAAACTCCTAATAATATCATTATTGAATATATTTTAATATATAATAAACTGTTAATATATTACTTACTGATAATAACTATCTTAAATGTCACCTAAGCCGAAAGTAGGAAACCGGCTCTTCCACGTTATCTTAGTCCACTTCATATAGCAATTACTTCGCCATCTTCACTTAGCTCTTATTATATCACAAAATTAACAATCTTAATTGCTTCTCCGCACATGGACATTAGGGTTGAAATTTCTCTCCAAACCTGAAGCATAAAACCCTTGCTTTTCCTTTCTATCAATTTGAGGTTTGTTAAATGGTGGAGTCTTCCCTTTTCTAATCCTGACACCAAGGCTGCAATAAATTTTCCCAAAGTTGAATGTACCATAAATTGTCTTAATAAATTGAACCAATGAATACTTGAGCTTTCCGTACTTAGTTTTGCCAATTTAATTTTGACACCCTGACTTGCACTCGGAACTTCAAAATAGGTTTTAGCCCTTGTGATCCATCAAATGGGGTCTTCTTCACTAAAAGTAGGCAATTCCACCATTTTTAGTGCCATAATATCTTCATCCAAACTGTGATGATAATCCAAATTAGACCCATTTCCTGCACAATCTCTATCATTGCAGTTAGAACTTTCATTTTTCTCCTCTAGATGTTTGGCAACACCTTCATTAACAGCTTTTCAGTCATGAAAATTTCCATAGATCCTATCTTTTCTTCAGAAGGAAGCATCGATATTGGTCTCCAACAAACCCAATAGCTCAGTCACATTAGTCATTGTGAAATGATGAATTCAATTGCTACATAACCTCCACCTTCGAATCCGGCAAGAAGGACCAAAGAAATAGAATGATGGATGTTAAATTGAAGAACAGTATTATTGAATGGCACAAAATAAATAGAATACAACAGAATTTGCTGTCCAGAGTCAGAGACTCCTTCAGAAAAGAGTTCTCTATCCAAACAAATTACCAAAATACAACACACCTATCCCCCTATTACCAACATATTTAACGACATAGTAAGAATGTAACAGCTTCTAACTTTCTGCCAAAATCTTTATACCTGCTCCTAACTCTCAGTTGCCATCATACATGATATATCATGTTATGGCCAGCATGAACTCGGTTGCTGTTTAAAATAACTTACTAACCAATAATAATAACAACAAAATAAGTAGGATTTGCTTCCTGCAGAAAGAAAAACTGTATGGGAGTGGAAGTGCTGCTTTTGCATATTTAGGGAATCAGAGTCTATAAATATACCAGGCACAGTAGCAAAACAATATAGCAGAAATCAAGTACATCAACCGGCAGAAACATTACAAATACATGATTTACTTCTCTTAAAATAATGAGCTGCGAAGAGGATAAAAAGGAAATAGAGCCGATTCCTTGTTTGTTATCCATATCTAAAACAGAAGCAACGAACATGAGTTGGAAATGGAGAGTGAAGGATTACCGACACTGAAGAGTCTTGTGTACTTTTCCATAAAATTCAGCGGTTGCGTTAGGTTTTACCGCTCCAAGAGAACCTGCAATGGAAAACGATGAGCCAGCAAGTAGAGAAATAAAAAGATTGAAAGATAACAAGAAAAAGATGGAATGAGACGCACTCGCTGATTGAAGTTTCAAACCGGAGTACAGTTTTGTGGCGACACTGCAACGGCAAAAGAGATAACACAAGAAGCATTAGTTACATTACAGAGTGAATTATATAATTTCGAGGAGAGTGAGAGAGAGACTGTGACCTAAAATTGGAAGAGGAAGAAAGACGAGGTGCAGAACCGGTGGTGTAGGGGGCAACCGCCATTTTGAAGCGATTATGAGCGGATAGGAACCCACCTTTGTGCTCCAAGAACCAAAAGACGGGTTACTTGCAAGAGAAATGAAGATGAATGAAAATTACAGACGATGCCGTTTTGATCCTCTTATGGTAAACTAATATCCCGTGAGGCTTTGAAATTTTTTCATAGAATATATAGTAATTTTAGAATTAAATAAATATTTATTAATATTTTTAACTAATTAATTATTAAAATTTTAAGCAATATTTTTTTTATCTCACATCTTGAATCACATTGGAGCTAAATGATCTTGTCTGAATAATTTTTACATTTAGAGAGCAAAATCATTAGACTAAAATTTATATCAAAGTTACGTTTATTATTAATTGATGTGCAAATAGAAGTAACTAACATATAATCAAAATCTATCTTGTGAAGTATCGATTATAGAATATTTAAATAAATTATGTAGATTATATAAATTATTGAGATGAATATAACATTTTTTATGAAATTGTTTTAAAAAAAAAAATCGTAGCAAGGTATCCTCTATATTAGACATGATAGAAAAATTAGTCATGTTATAAATTTTCTCCTCAATACTAAGTACATATAAATAGATGTCTAGTACCACAACAAATAAAAACAAAAACACTATTGGACTATAAGGTCAAATTTCAAACCAAATCAATAATGAGTAACACCTATAATCACATAAAATTAATATATATATATATATATATATATATATATATATATTTATCTATACGAGAAATAATGAAAAGAAAAATTGAATAAACAGGAAAATTATATGTGTTTATTCATGGAGAAAGTGGTTACATTTAAGCGTAATTTAGAAAATACGTGTCTAATTATTATTTATTACTAATATAATAATAATAAATAATATAAGTGAAAAAAAATCCCTATTTTTAACAGTCACAAATACAATTTTAAAAGTCTAAAAAAAAATGTTCTGTGAGAATTCGACTTCTTCCAAGGTTGCGAGAATTTCAAGATGTGTTTTAATTAAAAAAAAAAAAAAAGTCTTAAAACAATGGGACTGCAATGGCAGGAAACGTTCACAATTATATTTATTTATAGATATATATTGTAGATAAACGTTATATATTTTTTACTTTAAATATAGTACTTTTTATAGAAAAACAAACTTATTTTTTACTTTCAAAATCAGTATTTTTCTTTCTCTTAATCCTAAATAAGGTTAAATTGTAATTTTGTTTTGTCTTTTTCAATATTTTAGTTATATTTAAAATTTTTCTAATGTGATTTAATTTTTAATTTTACATAAATTTTACTTTTTAAAATTTGGTTGAACTGAACCTAGATTTAACATATTTATTAATTATCATCAATAAATAAATTATTTAATTAAAATATAAAAATAAAATAATAAACATATAAAATATATTTAAAGAGAACCAAACTACACAATGATTGAAAATATAAATATTGTAATTTTCTTTCCGTCATTTGTGTCTTTCCTTTATTCCCTAACAAAAATATTCAAGGTCCGAAAAATAATTAAGAAAGTATACTATTCAACAATTAAAATTTTTATGTATTTTTAATATAAAAAAAATACAATATTAATCAATCTAAAATTATTGTGAGTATAACTTTTAAGGTAACTAATATTTTAGCTCATGTAATGCAGGGGATACATATAATTAAAATGTATGGTAGATAACTTTTTTTGATATATAAATTATATTTAAGGTTTATGGTAAATAATTTTATATTGTGATGCATGTTTATTTTAATCATTGATATTTTTAAATTATTAAAAATATTTTAGAAATAGAGATGAAAGTGATAAATTGAAAGATATACACATTAAAAGATTGAGAAAATACTCCACGATACTCTCAGTATTAAATAACTAATTAGATATTTAATTGAATTAAAAATATCAATTATAAGCAAATATCTTTTAGGAAATAATAACAGTGTAATATATAAATATATGTAATTTATAAGAATTATCTGAAATTTAATTTTCAAGGTCATCAAGGAAATATCATATTATGCAACAATTAAATTTGTTTTCGATAATATTAAAATTCAAGTATATAAGATCACACATACCCACCCACCCAGAAAGAGAGTAAAATATAAATTGTGATACATATCACTGGTAGTCGGTAGTGTAAAAGTTAGGATAATTAAATGATTTTTCATATTATATATAAACAATGCTCAAGTTATTTTAAGAATAATTTTAAAATAATTATTTTTTATTTTAGCATTCAATTTTGTTCTTACCTTTTTTTATTCGTAAAAATTAAATAAGTATTACAAAATTTACAACTACTCATGCATCATATTCAACCCATTGACACATTATTTTTCTTATATAAAGCTTCCTAAAAGTACCACACATTTACCGGTTAGATCAATACAAAAAGAAAAAACACCATTTAAATCCCTAAAACTGTGATTGTAATTATTGATATTTTCTATTCGAGACTTATTTTCAATTTCCTTAGTTTTAAACATTAATGTGACAGTTCTATACTTCCAAATACTAACATTCTGTTTCACCCACACGAAGTAACTGGTCTTTTAATGAATGTGAGTTTTTAAATAACTTCAAATTCTAAGCCTACAAGCAAGTCATAAGGCAAGATTTTGCAATTTGAATTTACTACAACAAGCATGAATCGAACAGCAAAATAAAACTGCTTTGAAGTGTGTTATACAGATCCAGATATCCTATTGTCCATATCCAACAATGAAACAAGCCAGCATCTTATATGGGTCATAATTTGTGCCCTCAAGTTGCATTGGTGACCCCAGCCATCAATCATCATGATCATCCAAAGATGTGTAGATCATCCTGCACCAAAAACCACTAGTTAGAATAATAACTTAACAGCAATTCTTTTTAATGAACATTGGCCCTTTCTCTGCTAGTCACCATACCAAAATAAGGATAGGAAAAGGATAAAAACAAGATAGAAGAGTTTGACAAGCCGTAGCTTCTTTTCCTTAGGGAGCAAATTGAATATCTCTGTAACATCAATCAGGTGATGTCCTTGTCTATACCTGAACAAAGGGAATAAAATATGTAATTAGCAACACCATACTAAGCACATTCCAGAGCATATTAAGATATTAAGGATGATTAAAGCATAAAAACAAGTCATCCCCTTTAATTCCTCTACAAGAAACCATTAACTAATCAGAGTAGCTGGGACACACACAAATGCTACAAGGTAATGTCGATGAGAAACTGATACTGAACTCTACAACAGGAAACTCCTGCTTTATTTGATAGACAAGGGGCATCCAAGGTGCATAGACTGCCCTAAAGAACTCTTGTAACAGGTAACTTTTAACTTGAGTTACTAATTTGGATACCAAATCATACCCTTAAGTAACATTGAAGAGATTTATGCAGCAAACACATCTAAAAATGTAGCCTGATTATCAATTATATAAATAGATAAAGCAAGTTTCAACTACTGAGTTCATTTTTGTGTGGTGGATCATGCGTATATCACTCCTTTGGCAGATTTACAATATTAGGGATGTTAAGGTCTGTTTTCGAGTTTGGTTCAGTTTGAGAATCACACTACATTAAATCCGCCTTCTCTAATCCTTAAAAATTACAAACCAAACTGAACCACTCGTCCCTATTTCATTTGGATTTTTGAATTCCAACAAAAACTAAACCAACTATAATAACCTTTTACCATACATGGATTAAAGTTAATAACATAGAGTTCATAGTTCTACATCTAGATAGGTAATAGAAGATGGAGTATACAGAGTGAGATTCATAGAAATAAAAAAAAAACAATTTGGGGCCTATTGGCTTCATCATACAAGAAAAATTTAATCCAGCCCTTTTTTTCCAGTGAACCAAAACCATGAAAAAGAATGAACTTGCTATATAGCAAAAAATTTGGTTAACCGGTTTGGTTTGATTCTCTTAACAATCCTATACTCAAATGAAAGTGCAGAATAATGCAAAGAACCCAAAATCCAAACCCTCACCCAAAGTACTGCACTTGCACAAAATATTACAGTTCATAACATATAGGCTGCTTAGCAACTCCATGAAGTGTAAACTGAAACGTTATATCAATCAAATTGGCTGGTTTCATGTCATGAACAAGTGACTCTTTTCCTGGGTAGTCACACTAATTCAATGCCAAAGAATGCAAAGATTAAAATTTCTAACTCAATCTGTCATCCACTCTTAATGTACAGACATGGATTACTTTCACTTAAATGTTTTCTTAAAACCATAATATTCATTAACCAGTATATTTCATATCAATAAACTTCGGTTATTTCTAAATTTGATAGAAAACTTACAGTCTCAGATTGTAGTAGAGGTAAGGAGCACAGAACAATGACATTATCCAATGCCCTGTGACAAGGTAGAAGCCACATAGTACACCTACTATAATATATTCAGGCAACACCACCTTGTTTATTCGAGATGAGGAATCATATGGATTTATATAATCAAATTCTAGGTCTGCCAGGCACATTAACTGCAACAAATGTTAAACAATATCACCAGTCAGATTATACCAACAATAAAAAAGATGACAAAACACACCAAACGCAACCAAATTCATAAGACTTCTGGAGAAAATATCAATGACAAAACACATTCTGGTGGTAATAACACTTAACAATCTTCAGAAGCAGAAACATAAAAGTAACAAAACATGGACATAAAGCTGAATGAAGCTCCTAACTCCTAAAACGTACAATTGATCAAATGAAGACATGAACACATAAAACATAAGAAATTAGGTCCTTTCCAGTAGATAGACCTCTTTTCAAAATTATAATAAACACATATGTAACCTAACCATACCTGCAGCAATCTTTGAACCCCCCAAGTCTTATTAAAATTAAATGTTCATATATTTGTTAATTGTGTATCATAAAGACTGACACATTCATTCTGTTCGCTGAAGTACATCTTCTGAGGAAATACTCAAACTAGACCCTTACGTATAAAGATAGTGCGAAACTTTTTTACACCAGATAAGAACCCATACACACATAATTTTTATCCCAAGTATCTTCTCTTCAAATTGGTAAGTACTTTTTTTTTTCTTCAACTTTTTTAAAATACGAATCGACTTCATTTTCTTTTTACCCATAGCAATCAAAACACATGGAACAATCAAACATACAACCCGTTGAATGTTTGAACTAAAGAACCAATTTTCGGAGGATGGGGCACTTTAAATTGCTCTAAAGTTGACTTTACCAAGAAATTAATCAGAAAAGAAAAAACACAAGCTAAAAGCATGAGTTAGGGCTTTTGGAATTGACCTGGTAAATGACGAGTACAATCAAAGCAATAAGGATAAAGAAGGAGATGAGCCACGCGAAGATATCAGCCATGCTCCCTCTCTTCTCCCCTTTCTCCGGTTTTCGATTTCAGTGGCAGCACAACGCGTTCGAAACATGCGATGTTAATTAACACGATGGTATCTACAAAGAGCTCGTGCACAGGGTGCACCGCACGAGAAGGAACAAAGGAAAGAAACCTGGGAGGGTTTGGATTCTGCAGACAGACAGACACTCGGAGAAGCTAAGAATCGTGTGCCAACTTAACCATTAAAGGGTCCTTAGGAGTCCAACCGAGTAAAGAAAGGAAATAGTAAACCCTTTAAAAAAAGAAAAATTGAAAACCAAAGATAAATGCTCTTCATCTTTAATCTAAACTTATTACGTCGTTTTTATATTTTGTTGAAGTAGTTGTTGATTTCTCCCACCTTCCTCGCTTAAAACAATTGTTTCTAAATTCATACCAATAATCAAATTGGTGAAAGAATTTATTAATTAATAATCTGTTATTTTTATTGTTATTTTTATTAAAATGAAATATAACATGAAGATTTCGAATAAAGTACTGAATTTAAATTGTTGATGAAAAAAAATATAATTAAAGAGATTTACTTTAAATATAATTAGTCAATTTTTTTATAAAGGTAAATATTTTATCTCAATATAAAGTACTTCAAAAAAATCAAAACACATTGAAATTATGAAAAATAAATTAAGATATGTGATGAAATGAAGAGAGAACTCACAAGCGTGATAAAGATAAATAGATAAAAGAATAAAAAGTTTATAACTAAATTACAGATGTTTATTTTTTTAATTTATTATAATTTTTTTACTAAATTTTAGTTAATAATCAACATTTGTTATGGTGTAAGATATAATTACAAAATAAGAAGATAATAAGGAAAATAAATAAAATCTATCAATCAAATTCTTGAATTGAGTGAGTGGTTCATTCTTTATCTAGAATTTTTTTTCGGATGTTTTATAAAAGGAAGATATGATTATATATGGTTTAATATTTGAAGATTTAATAGAAGTTTGGTAAAAAAATTTAAAGTGAAAAAATAAAGCTTTTGTTAAAGAGGTGCTATCTCCAAGGAGAATTAAGAATAGTCTAATTCAATTGGATAATATATATATATATATAACACATGTTAGTTATATAGAATGTTTTTTACCTACTAGCATATTTTTGTTTTTTATTTATCTTAATAATATTTTTTATTTTTAATTCTGGAAATAACATTCTTTAGTTTTTAATTTGCGAAATAACATTCAATTGTGATTATTTATAAATTTTTAAGTATTTTATTTTAGTTTGTAGGAGTTACTACCAATTAGTTCTACATCTAAAATCAACAAACAAATTTTACTTTTATCAAATATTAAATTTTATTTTTATTAAAAATCAAATATTATCTCTCTCAAAAATCAAAATTTATGTTTATCAAATATCAAATTTATCTTTATTAAAAATCAAATTTTATCTTTATAAAAAATTAATTTTATCTATATCAAAAATCAAAATTTATCTTTATCAAAACTCAAATTTTATTTTTATCAAAAGATTAATTACATTTTTCTCGAAAATCAAATTTATCTTTATAAAAAATCAAATGTTATTTTTGTCAAATATCAAATTCTATTTCTATAAAAAACCAAATTCTATTTGATCAAAAATCAAATTCTATCTATATTAAATTCTAACTCTATCAAAAAAATCAATTTATATCTCTATTGAAAATTAAATTTTATCTTTATCAAAATTTTATTTTATTTTTGTTATTAATTATTTAGATATTTTTTTAACAAACTAAAAATACAAATTTTAGTTCAAATAACAATTTTATAATTTATTATAATTATTTCTTCCAATTTCAATTTTAATATAAAATATAGTTACAAAATTATTATAATTTATTCTGCCAAATTTAAATTTATTACAAAAATATAAAATAAAATAATTTATCATTTATTTTTCTATTATAATTAATTAGTTGAAAATACCAATAAGATATTTTATTTTATTATTATTTTTTAAAATTTTAATTAAATAATTTGATATTATTTTTATCTTAATTTTAATTCAACTAGTTTTATACACAATTAAATTTAAATTAATTATAAAAATATAAAATAAAATAATTTATCATTTATTTTTTTATTATAATTAATAAGTTGAAAATACCAACAAAATATTTATTTTTGTTCTTTTCGTTTTACTTTTTAAAAATTTTAATTCAATATTTTTATATTATTTTATCTTAATTTTAATAAACTTAATTGGTAGTAATTGTTACAAACTAAAAGAAAATAAGTAAAAATTCATAAATAATCACAATTGTTAGTCTAGTGAAAAAAGTCTATTTTGGGAATTAAAAACTAAAGAGTGCTATTGAGATAATTAAAAAAAAAAAAAAAAAAAGCTAGTGTGGAAAAAAAAAAAAAATATAATATATTTTTTATATTAAATAATT
>Ga0099825_1003043_pt1 | contig 22382 bp, 10 predicted proteins | sample SiratroredBW_FD_76838 | JGI IMG/M metagenome (GOLD analysis project Ga0099825, IMG submission 76838) | Root nodule microbial communities of legume samples collected from California, USA - Siratro red BW | ecosystem: Host-associated > Plants > Roots > Nodule | place: USA: California | collected... | reverse complement strand
TTTTTTTTTTTTTTTTTTTTTTTTCTAAAATATCATTCTGTTTTATAATCTATTTAGTAATTAATTGGTTTTCTATCTTAATATAATATATCTCATTAAACTTTAACATCATTTTATATTTTTATGTTCACATGTCATGCGATTTTTGGCCACCCTGTCTGTGTTTTGAAATTGTGAAGAAAAAATCATGAATGCTCTGCCCTTTTTGGAGAGGAAAAATAGCTGTTTTCTATTAGAGCAACATCAGTTTTGTTACAAGTATTTAACCATATGATTATTGTCAACTCAAGGTTACACAATTTCTATTACGTCAAAAACACTCAAGGAAGTATATACTTGTTCATTGTACGCATGGTCATAATCGTACAGGATACATGATCATCCATTATCTGATGCGCTCAATGTCAATGTCTGTTACTCAGGTCAGTCTAGTTACGATATGATTTTATATCTGTTAAAGATGCAGTTGAAGTTTTTATACTTTTGTTTTGATTATTCTGCAGGCAATCAAAATATTTTCTGATGCACGCCCTCCAGGAATCTACAAGCCTGACTACATTGATGCATTGTATGCTTTTTATCATGAGAAAAAGCCTGAAATGATGGTTTGTCCTCCTACCCCTGAGTGGAAGAGAACTCCTGAACTTGTTGATCTCAATGGTGAAGCAGTACCAGATGATGACGATGACGAAGGAGTACCAGATTCTCCTTTGCATGTATGGACTATACAGAAAGTGAATTCTGATATTCTGGCCTTTATTGATATGTCATACTATATGAATAGGTTGTTGATCTTCTATTGTGTTTTCATGTTAGTTTTGTTTCCTATTCCTTGGTGATTCTTCTTATAGGGCTGTCTCCAATTCAAGGGTAAGACCCATGCCACATCAACATGCTTACGATGGGGTTCCTTATAAGACTCATGTCTTAAACTTAAGACCCTGATTTGTTATGACTCCTGCATTGAAAATGCCTTAAATTAGGTTTCTTCTTGAGATGCTCATTTAGAAATGTGAAACTCCTTTGAGATCAAGTCCTTTTTCTAGTTAGCAATTCTCTATTTTTGATTCAAATGGGGTGAACCTAGGGATTTCTCCTGGGAAAAAAACCGTGGTTTAAGAACCAACCTTTAAGACCTTTTGAAAAAGATGTAGTAGTATAATTTTTCGAAAACCTTTTTCTTGGGGTGTGTGCATTTGTTGCACTATAGTTGTCTGATTGTTTATACATTCTACCTGGCTGAAGCTATGAAGCCCGGATACTGACACGGATACAACACAGACACCGATACGTAGACATGTGTAATCTTCAAAATATAGGACACGGGGACACGGATCTATACATTACATCACTATGAATTATAATCAATATTTATGTATTAAAAAACCATCTATGAAGCCAAATATAACAAAAATGGACCTAATTCATTTATCTAAACTCCAAAAAATGAAAAGAAACATGTATAATCTAAATATTCTTGATTATATATAAGATTTGTATCTTATCTCTGTAAAAAGTTTATGAGTTTTTAGAAAATAATTGTATTATTCTGTTTTAAAATTGTGTTAGAACTATCTTAGAATTATCATATACTTAAAAAATTGTCATTTGAATTGGACACTTCATCAATACGTGTCCTACGAGTGTCGTACGGGTGTCAGTGTCCGATACGTGTCAAACACGGATACGCCACTTAAAATGAAGTGTCTGAGCTTCATCGGGCTGAAGTTCCTTTGCAATAAGTTATCTAATATGTTGGATTCCTGTTGGTTGTCTTCTTCAATTTAGCATATTTTTTGGTTTTATTTTAAGGTTTTCGAAAGAATCAATCGGTGGTGCTGTTAGTCTTTTTTGTTCTTTGATGAACTTGATTTGAGTAGAATGAAACTGAGATTCTACCCTAGTTTGATTAGTAGCTTCTCAGTTCTTTGTGGTGTCCATCTCATGGTATTTTCAAGGGTTTTTCCTGTTCCTTGCATAGAGAATGGACATTGTTGTAACATTCTTGACTTGTTTTCCTCCATGGTCTATTTTGCAAATTATTGTAATCTTCTCCTATTTGTACTTCCTTCTTTTCATATAATAGATTCCTCGACCATAAAAATGGACTATGGAACAATTATTTTATGGGAGTTTTTAATAAGTCAGTTGTCTCTATTTTTCCACCATTTCATCTTTTCCTGATGTTAATTTTCACTCCTACGTTCATCATAGAATTCTTGTCATCAATGAATAAGGCTTTAAGTGTGAAACTTTTTCTTTAAAAATTTTGGTCTGTCTCAAATACTGTATATTTTACCTCATTGGATTCTTGAACCAGGTTGTTAATTTCTTTTGTAAATTAGATTCTTTTGTCTAAAGCTAGTTAAACCTTGATATATTTCATATTCTTCCAGGAGATTCTTGAGACTGACACAATAATGACAAATGATGATGTTTTGGGAGATGAGATACCTAATGATCAGCAAGATGCATTTCGTCAGTTCTGCTTTCAAATGCTTAGACTTGGTGTTGGGGTAAGTCTTTCAAATGGTTTTCTTCATGTGAGAGTTTATTTTTTTTATTCTCAACACAGAGATGTAATTAGGATTTTCAAATAACTTCACTTCTGAATCTTTTATTTTTTATTAAATTACATTATTATGAAGAAATTAGCGGGCATGCATTTGCTAGTTGTTTTATTATTCTGTACCGTGTTTTTGTGATTACATTCTCAAGCTATTGTGTTGTTGTTTTGTGTGCTTAGACATGCCCAAGATTCTTAAAACATGATGCTGGGGAGAATCAGATAGGGGGATAGCAAATTGTGGGATAACATGGATTGCAAGATCCTACTGAAATGCAAAATTATACTTAAACATACATGCATATGCATACATATATGTACATGTATGTGCTTAATTATAATAAAATGAGAAAATTAACATTAAATCACTACCAACAAACACTTAATTAAACTTGAATTTGTGCTTAAGATTCTCTACTACCACTAGCTTGATGTCATTTTTCAGAAAGCGAAATCAATCTAACTTAGAATAAACTGAGAGAAGAACACAAAGTCTCACAATAGAGAAGGACCAGGTTGCACGACAGAGAAGATCCAAGGTTGACATGCAGCCAAAAACCACCACCCTGGTATAGTCTTGTGGGTAAAGAACTGCACCAGAGAAGCACAGCTTAAAGCTGAGGGAAAACCCCAAAATACAGTTGGGAGAAGAGGGAGAGGTTTGTCTGAGTTGGGTAGGAAAATGAATCATGTGAATGTTGTCTTTTTCCCCTAACCGGGTTCCATGACCTTTCCTGTCAGACACCATGGATCCAGTTTAGAGAATATTGGTGATCTCATGTTTCAGCAAGCTAAATAATTTTCCTACTCTAGTCCTGTGGAGATTTTGGCATGCTCATAAGATCATACAATTCAATGACTAAATGTGATTTTGACAACCTTGGACATGCCATTATTATCTATATTCAAAATGTTGTTATTCTATATACATATTTTGGAGTGTAAATTACTGTATAATTGTGGGATAAACTCTTACTCTTATTAGTGTATCTCTTCTTATATAGACAGTATAACTAACTCTTGACTGAGCTCTGCAGTATAAATATTATTTTGAATCAATTGCAGAAATTTTTCATTGTAGAAGTTTCTCTACTTTCATTAAAAAATCTTATTTTCAAGCACTGTTTCTACGTTGTGTAGCATGGACTCAACGTCGCTTGTAATCTCTAAAATACATGACACGGTGATCTATATACATAACATACATACATATGTTATTGAACATCACTACATATTATTTAAAATGACAATCAAGATTTATATATTCAAAATCATCTATAAAAAAATTAGTGAAATATAACATTTCACCTCCTTAAACATCATTGAAAAAGAGACTATAACCAAGGTTCATTTAAAGACAAATTAACAACTTTATAGAATTCTACAATATATAAAGATACAATACAAGAATAAATAAAAACGATCTTACTAATACATACATATAATCTAAATATTTATGATTATATAGGATCCACTCATTTCTATAGTCACAATAGAAACTTATACAATAAGTTTGAGTTTCAAACCTATAAAAAAAAGTCACCATGTCTACCCTCATTAAAGTTGTGTCAAAGCTGTGTTAGAGGCCCAAAACATTTTTTTTTTTTAAATTTGACACTTCCATAGAGTGTGTGATATGCGTCATACGAGTGTTGTATGTATATCGGTGTCCGATAAGTGTCAGACACAGGGACATGCCATTGAAGAGACGTGTTTGAGCTTCATATGCTAGTTTGCTATACTTGGAGCCTCTTTAACCATACTGTGAAGTCAATAAATCCTTTTTAGTTAGAATATTTATAGACCAAATTATTTTTCTATTTCCTAAAATTTTTTTGTACAGATTTTTCAACAAACTAATTATCAAGAAGGAAAGAATTACAGCTAGGTCAAACAGGTGTTCTGTCTTTTATTAGATGCTCATGTTTTGTATGTCATCCTACTCAAAATGATTGGACAATTTTTTTGAATAATTTGTGAATTTTGTTTCTGTGAAGCTCCTTATAGTTTCTACATACATTTTTTGTTCTGTAAATTTTCTACTTTTCTGTAGGTTTATCATTATTAGGTTTTCCTTGTTCATGAAATCAATCAGGTATCTACGTTCTTGTTGAATTATGTATTCTATCATGCTTCGTATACGTTTATCTCAGTAGTTAAGATAACATGATTCGATTCCACTTCTACATTTTATGGCTTGCCTTGATGTGTTTGATGTACTTCTGATATTTATTTATATATTACAATTTTACTATTTCTTATGGTACAGGCCAGAGGGCACATGCAATTTCCAGGGTCACATCCGGTTTCTTTAAACAGGTCCAACTTATCTGTGCCAATAATGCATTATATTTTAATATGTTATAATAACCAAACATTAAACCTTAGGCTGCAAGTTCTTTAGCTAATATATTTTCATACGAATCAATCATATGATTATGTTGGTGGTTAGCATTGGGTTTCATATGTACATTTCTGTCCTTTTTAATTTAATGTCTGATATCGAGTCATTTTTCTTGTTTCCTCATGAGGCCCAATTAAGGCACTTAGGCAGTTCAAATTGGCATAACTTCTCAGGCTTAGTTGGGACTTGCCCCGTTTGGTTGTCATTATATGACTTTTGTATCATTTGCATCTGTTTCTGTTACAGTACCAAATAGGCTTGAGGAACCAGGGAGAAATTTAGGCCAACAATTAGCTCATGGGCCTTGGATTTGGCAAGTATATAGAAGAAAAAATAGGAAGGGAATACGGGAAATGTTTGCGCTGGCAGAGAGAGAGGAAAAAGAGAGTTAGTTATTGATGGGTGTAATGGAATCAAATAGGGGAGGAGAGAGAGCTGTGAGGCATATTTGGAAGCATTAAGTTTCTTACGGAACAGAGAATGCATTTTCTCTATGGGAGCCTAGCTCTGGGACAATAGTGATTTTGGTACTGTATTTTCCTGCATCATTCAATTGTATTTTCGTCTTTTCCTTCATTTTTTCATTCTATATCCTGTTATTTTATATGTGGATTCGGGTTTGTGTCAGTTTCTTCACAGCTAGAGTTACAAACCACTGCTCCAATGGCCTGATCTGTCCAGGAGAAATCAGATTTTAATGCTCTGTAATTTAAATATATAGTTGTTTCAGAATATACTGTTACTTTAACGTTTTATGTTTGTCTTGTTTTGCGGTTTTGAGGAGGCTGTGATTTGTGCTGTTATATATGTAAGCCTTTAATGAACCAAATTATGATTTAGAGGGGATTTTGCAGAGTTTATCAAAATATAAATGCTTTCAAAGTTGTCATTTATTTATACACTTTGTAGTTTTGCTAATATAGTGATCATATTTATTGAATGCTGGAGTTATTTTCAAGATAAAGTTCCTTATTGGTTTGTCCTTTTATCTGGATATTTTAATTGTTAAATGTTAAATTTCGTTGCTTGGTATGCAGAGAAAATTTACAACTGTTACGACAGCGGTATTATTATGCAACATGGAAAGCTGATGGAACAAGATATATGATGCTCATAAATGTGGATGGATGTTACTTGATTGATAGAAGCTTCAATTTTCGAAGGGTCCAAATGAGGTTTCCCTGCAGGATTACAATTGATGTATGCGTTAACTTATAGGGGGAGTTTTTGATAGTGTTTTAAGTTGTTTTAAACTAATGGTTCACAAACTCATGTGTATATATCCTTGGCTTCCAAGGGCGTAGCTGAGAAGACGCACCACTTCACATTACTTGATGGGGAGATGATCATTGATACTTTGCCAGATTCAAAAAAGCAGGAAAGGAGATACCTCATATATGATCTGATGGCAGTCAATGGAGTATCAGTAATAGAGGTTTGATTTTTTTGGTAGCTGCACAATAGAATGCTTGATGCTTTTACTTCACTTTTGACTAATGTTGTTTCATTCTCTGTGCTCATCTGTGCTGACCTTTAGCTGTTATTTATTTGCTCGATTGAAAAATACTCAAATTATTATGCAACCCAACTTTCAAGTTCGTGCGGTTAATTTGGCTAATTTCATCCTACTTTTTTACCAAGAACACTCTGATCTGACGCTGAGCTATTTTGGTTTTGAAGATGAATTTAAGTTTTTCTAAACAAACAACCTGCTATTAGGTGTTATTGTCGGGAATAAATTTAAGTGGGATGAAAACGGGAAATATAAGTTGAATGCCAACTAACACAGCAAACCATCTTCATACTTTTACGTGTGTGTGTGTAGAGCTATAGATATAGATAAAGATTGCAAAAGAAAAACACGAGTGCAATAGAAGATTATTGAGATGACAGATTCTGGCTGGGAGAACGTGCTCCTGCATAGGCTTTTGAGAATGCATAAAAACACAGCTTTTACTAGACTTTTTCTTTCTTTTTATGTGACAGCAGATGTCACTAGACAGGTAGCCTCTTTTCAACAATTATTTTGGGGGAATTTTTAATAGGATGTCTAGTTCTTTTTGGGTTTATCATGTCAGACCCTAAGCCATAACCACATTTAAAACTTCTGTGTGGGTCAATAAAAGTCTGATATATTTGGAAGTAGAGTAGGCTGTTTGTGTTATAATGGAGTAAATCATGTAATAAGGTCATTTGTGAATCTTCACCTAACAACTTAAGTGTTAGTAGAGTTGGCTCTTGACCTAATTGGTGGCTGAAACTGGCATAGAGGGGCCATCCTTCGGAAATGCTCTAACAGCACAGCAGATCTAGAGGTAGCTGCTTTACTGGAGAAATGTGATGAAGGATTTATGAAGTCTGTTTAGAAAATTTGAAATAAACTGTAGACTATCCAAAATTAGTATGTACAAGAGATGCAAGATGTGAAAATAGAATACAAAAATAAGAAGACTTGGAACGCAATGATAGACTTATGATTGTGTGTACATAGAGACAGAGCGAGGGACCATGTTGACGTTTAAATTTGTTGCTGCTGCAACAAAACAATGTGGAAGAGAATGGAAAGTTAATCCCAGAGTTTCTTCTTTTGGCAAGAGACAGGACTAAGTCATGAAGAGTTGCTGCAGATGGCAAGGTAGAGAAACAGAGAGCTAAGGGTTGTCGTCCATGTCATCTATTCGAGAAAGAACCAATAGACATTTGAAGGGAGTTTATAGGGCATTTTGACTCTTTGAATTAATGTTGCTATGGCTGCTATTGGTGTCTACTACAGACTATCAGTCATTGATTGTGATTGCATGCATCACTACAGACCATGATACTGAAATGCTCTGCTATGAGCTTTCTGGAACATCCAAGTTCCATTTTCTTTTGCTGATATAGCAAGTCTCAGAATATATGAAAATATTTTATCTTATCTTAAGAGTGTCTTGGGACTAGTTTCCATATTTCTCATTATCTCTTGGGATTGGTACCATATGTGTCCTTATTATCATGTGATTTTGATCACGTGCTTTAAGAGCTACTCGTATTTTCAGTTTTCATAAATGCCATATGATATGATGTATGATCATATAGACTCCAAGCTTATCATTGTTAAACTGTCATGCCTTATATAAATCAGGTTCAGTTAGCCAATAAAATAAAGCACTTAAAATGGCCTAACAATAGTGGCTAATTAATGATGGCTCCAAATTATGAATGGGGTTTCAAAATTGTCAAATGGCCTGATATAAGAATAGATTGTGTTTTTGGTTGACAATGGCTTGCCAATGGAAATAATTTGGCTGAATGACATGGAACTTTACCGTGGGAGAGGAGATGCATTCGAATTCAATGAGATCAAAGATGTTGGCATTAGGAGATAGCAATGTGGAAAGAGATAGTTTCTTAACAATATTGTTTGCTTGCTAATTGGTTAATGTCTGGCAAAAGACACAGAACCTTCTTCAGGTTATTATTACTCACCACCATGTACCACTTCATACATAATCAAGGAAAGTGAGTGTCAGTCTTGTATCAGAATATTTCCAGCTCAGCAAAATCATTGTTGGAAAACTCATTTACTCTAACATCTCAGAAGGTGAATATCCAGCATGGTTAGAATTATTGGCATGGGTATATCAAAGAGCAATTTTTGGAGCCATGTCTGCTTAGTATAAACCTAATGGTAGATTGATTGTTCTTGAGCCACACACATAGTGATGACTACTGATTACAAGGTATCACAGAAGAAAGGTTCCAGATTTTTGGAGTAGAGAAAAGCCAGAAGCAGATGAGGATTGAGAAGAGGCGCCCCATGTCCAATTGCACATTTGTCCAAATACCTCTTGTAGTTTTGATGGTTTGCACAAATGATGGGTAAAATTCTCAAGTTTAGTTCCAACAGGAAAGAATTGATTGAAGAGTGTTTTTGTTAAGGGTGACTCAGAAAAGCCAAAGAAACCGAAAATATAGAAAATTACTGAACCAAGAGGCAGAAGTTATAATGTGCTGAAATGTTTGAAGGTGTAATTAAAGTGAGAGTTGGAGGAATCCAGCAAATAAAAAAGATAGAGATGCAAAATGGAGTTGAAAATGTACTCCATCACAACGTTGAAAATTTGCAGAAATAGATGAATAAATAAGACCGATCTAAATGATGGTTGAAAAGTGAAGGGAAATGTTGACGTCATCTACATTTTATACTTAAAGGTTTATATATTATAAGTAATTGATACAATGGTGAATATTTTAGTCACATTTTCTCAACAGATGAAATTTACTTAAATTTATTCAACACTGGATTATCTCAATAACTATGTTTTTCTAAATTATTGTTATCCTTAATAATGTATTCTCTTTTATGCTTGTCAATTCTTTTGATACAAAGTGTTGCTAGCAATGTATGATTTAGTCCAAACTTGTCCAGCGACCATTTTATGAACGGTGGAAGATGCTTGAGAAAGAAGTGATTGAACCAAGGAATCAGGAACGGTTCCAAGGCAGAAATTCTTACTATAAATATGACATGGAACCATTCCGAGTATTCATCTCTAACCTTTAAACTGGGTATATTTTAAGGTTTATTTTCCTCTGTTACCTTTATTGATAGGTTTAAAATTATCAGGTGAGGAGAAAAGATTTTTGGTTGCTCTCTACTGTCACAAAGCTTTTAAAGGAATTCATTCCCAAGCTTTCACATGATGCAGATGGTCTCATATTTCAGGTGGGTTTAATCTCTTTCATTGTATTAAACATGTGGATGAGATTAGCTCTTTCAGGTGAATAACTTATTTCTGGCTCAGTGCCATGCTGGCAGCTGGCAACTGGCAAGTCGCCTACTTTTTGTCATGTGGTTTGTAGCCTTAAGATGATTGGTTCTCTAATACCAGGGTCTACAATTTACTGCGACTTTTTCAATGAGAATGGATATCCTCCTAGTTTCTGTAGTGTTCTTAAAATGACGTCCGGTGAAAGACAAAATATGCCTAGACTAGGTCATAGAGGATAACAGTTACCTAGACTCAGTCACAGTCCAGATACACTGGTCCATTTATTTTATTTTCATTCAAATCCTCCTTATTAAAACTGAGTGTTTTCTTTCTCTTTTCCTTTTGTTATTTAAGTGAGTGGAAGTTGTTACTGACAATACTAGTAAGTTGTAACCAGGGTTGGGACGATCCTTACATACCTCGCACTCATGAAGGCCTCTTGAAGTGGAAATATGCTGATCTGAATTCAGTTGATTTTCTTTTTGAGGTGGTATCATCAAGCTATTACGTATCTTGTTGGATAATACTCTTTTGATGTCTCTTGCTGCAATTATTGTTTGGTCTGGTCACTTGTAGTTTGTTGCAAATGCTCCCAACTAATTTCGAGCTTTGTGTTGACAGATTGAGAATGACTGTCAGCTACTTTTTCTATATGAACGTGGCAAAAAGAAACTCATGGAAGGGTATAGGGTTGCATTCGAAGGTCATTAAGACATTCATTATTTCATTATATCTGTCCATCTTGTGCAGTTCTGATGTTATTTAGACTATCTACAAAATATCTATTGTATGAGAATATGTTTATTCCCTAGTTTTATTGTGTTTCCTTTCATTTCCTTATTGTACTTTTGTAGTAGCTTTACCTAGATTGTTGTAGAAATAGGATCATTTGTTCAGTATCTAGTAGTACATTGTAACAGCCTGGGTGAGTGTATTTATCTGTCCTGTACAGCTGTCAATAACTGTATCAAGCTCCTTCTTGTGTAAGCCTTAACAGTCAGTTACATTTAATTGGGAAGCTTTTTGTGTAAATACTGTTTGTTACATATTGTTGTGACATTTACGTATTTAATAAAACTCACAAACTTTAATTTTTATTCTCTCTAGTCCTATCACAGCATATCAATATAATAGAATATTATTTGAATTCTTTATTCTCTCTGTGCTTCCTTCTCACCTAAGTGCTACAGTTTCAACAACAATGAGATTTCAGGTGTCACTGTAGAACAGGAAAGGGCAGAAGCACTTCTAGAAAAACTATAAAAAAATCAGTTTCTCTATAAGCTAAACTTAGCTTGCGCATAAGTGAAAAAAAAATTAAAAAATTACTAGAAAATATTTACAAATTAGTTTATGCTTAAGTTAATTTTTAGTTTATAGAAAAATTAATTTCATTTTTTTCTTTTTTATTTTTCTCTCTTAGAAGTACTTATGGAGAAGTTTATCCAAATTTTTATTTAATTTGGTTGGTGTTTTCTTATCCTTATAACCAAATTCTAGCACCCACCAGAAAAGTATATATAGGAAGCAGTGTCTCAGTTTTGCAGGTTAATGCTTTGTTAATACTGTTTTACATGCACGTTTGTGGTCTGTTTTTATGTTTGCAGCTTGTTTGACTATTGTCAGTTGAGTGATTGCTTAATGGAATTTTAAAACCTGCAGAAGGTTCGGATCCCTTACATTTTTCTGGAAAGATCATTGAGTGTTCTTGGGATTCTGATAGACAAGAATGGATTTACAAGCGAATCAGAACAGATAAATCAACTCCGAATGACTTCAATACATATAGAAAGGTTCTATGCCAACACCTTTGCCTTTTCATTTCCCTTGATCTATCGGTCTGTACTTGATTTAGACCATTGGGTTGATCTATTACAGGTGATGCGAAGTATAAGAGACAATATCACAGAGGATATCCTATTGAATGAAATAAATGAGATAATTCGCCTTCCCATGTATGCCGACAGGATAAGAACTGACAGCAAAGCCAATCACCATCCCAACATGGCCCGGAGAAGGTAATCGATCAGAAATTCTGGGCCTGTGATATTTCATGGTGGTAGAATCGTATGTTGAAAGTTTATTAACATCAGGTGTAGACAAGATCAAATGCCCACTGATATCTGTCCTTGGCCATCATCCAAAGGTTCTTCATATTATGTAATTAGTCAGTCTTAGTTGATACTTTAGTTGGTACAGGTCAAATGTAGGCTTGAATCCATTTCCTATTGTATCCAAATGTAAAGTTAGGTTTAGGATCGCAGTGTATATTATGTTATAGTAGTGATCATGACTGATTCAAAGGGTAGCTGTTTCTTGGAGTTAAGCTCCATTACACTGGTTAGAGTTTTCCCTGCATGTAAATATTAACTTGGGAAATACTAACTAGCTTTCCATTTTCTCCAATGCGGGTTTTATTCTGCACTTTTCCTTCTGAGTCTGAAGCAGCTTATTCTTCTCCAGTAGCCCTGTAAATCTATCAGATATTATTGCACTATAACGGTAGGGTTAGAGGGAGAGGCACTTGTGCTTTAAAAAAGTTCAACGGGGGGAAAACAAATACTCAATTCAAATATTTTCATAATAATTATGACTACTGAAAATAATTTCGGATTTTCCTTGGGTAACATTAACCTCAAAAGTGGATCAAGAAATACCTTTCAAGTGTGAATTATTTCTTTAAAACAAGTTGAATTAAACATGCACCAATTTTGTGCGTAACAGGTAGAATAAATTGTATATTTCTTAAAACATAAAATGGTATAATTTGTCTGAAATTTTGTGTTTAAGTAACTAGAAAGTCACCGATGGGCTTTGTTAACTTATTCTTTATGTACCCAAAAGATAAATTGACCTGGCTTACATAAACATACTTCACAAGTTAACAGGGAGAGAAATTTGCAGTAATTATCTATTAATTGAAAAACAAGTTTTCAAATCACTTTTTAAAATGACAAGTTTTGATCACTTTATTTAGATTTTATAATTACTAAAATATCAACGTAAAGATAGCATACTGCTACAATAAACTTGTGCCTTCATCTTGTTAAATCCACCAACATTGAAATGAACAAATGAAATGAAGCGACACACCAAATATACATGAAACATGCATAATTTTTATTCCAAAGGAATCACTACATCATTATACAAATGAGAGGGCTTGATATTTTTATCAACCAATACACAGCAAGATTTATTTAAGTCATTCTAGTAAATATAATGCTCAAGAGTGTTGTTCTTGCATCCTCTGTATTCGGTAAGCATGAATGTGGTATCAAAGTTTTGACCAAAAAGACTTCAAGCTCAAAACACTAAATTAATATTATGTACAGCAACCATCCTAGATAATTTAAAAACAACGATTAAATGCAATCCATCGAATGAAACAAAACGCCGTCTGTGGGAATCGAACCCACGACCACATGGTTAAAAGCCATGCGCTCTACCAGCTGAGCTAAGACGGCTTTGCTTAAAAGGATTAACTATTGTTATTTCATTTTTACATTTAATTTTTTGATTCTATCCGCATTCTACAATTCTCAGCTCTGCTAAAACCCTGAACGTGAGAAAAAAAAAAAAACTCGAGCTTGGAAGAAGATAATTATGAAGTGAAACCCACGAAATGATTGTTGCTGCGCCCTCTCGCTCCTACACTTATCCTAATCTTTTCCAATCTTTCTGTCCAAAGTTCAGTTCTTTGCAGCAGCCGTGCAGGTTGAAGCTGAAAAGGCTCACCGGAAAGAATCGCATTTGGGCATCCATTGGTAGTTACGAGGTGGGTGGAGGATACCCAGAAGTGGAAAAGGATGAAAAGAGGAGAAACAGAAAGTCCCCTTCAGACCCTACTCTAACGGAATCCTTCCTTAGAGGAGGGGAGCAAGTTATATCTGTTTTGGAAGAAATGATTACCCTTGTGCGTTACTACCACTGTTACTCTTATTACTAGACAAAGATGTTGCATTTCTATGCTTTAGATTTAAACTTTGTTGCATATAAGGTTGCTGTTATTGTCTTCTTTTTATGAAACCAGATATTGTAGTTTTTTTTTGTAACCACAGTTAAAGACCATACTTCTAATAAAGACTGGATAACAAGCGTATTTGGACAAACAAACATCATGGGAAGTATTTTTAGGATAGAAAAATAAGAAAAAAAAAATGAAATGAACTTATCTATAAACTAAAATTAGTTTACGTATGAGTTCAAAATATGACAGTTTTCACAGATTAGCTTATACGTGAGCTAGTTTTTGTAATGGACAGGTTTATTGCATTTTTTTTCTTTTTATTTTTCTCTCCTAGAAGTTCTTATGGAGAAGTTTGGCCACTCTCGCTCGAAACTGATATATTCTTTGTTATTGTATGAATTGTTACTTAATTTGAAGTTTAGTTGGTGTCTTCCAATAAAATGCAATATGTTCTAATTATTTTTTTTTCATCTTTCTGCTCTAGCTAAATGCTTCTATAGTTTATTTGTCATTGACATAGTGTTGATATACTTTTTTGATTTAGGGTACTCTCAAAAGATGTTTTTTGTTGCATTTTTTTCTCTCCGTGTGGCTATGCATGCTTGTCACACACATTTTCTTGGTGAAGATAACTGATTATATATATGTGTGTGTGTGTCAGTTTTTGCGCAATTATGAGCAGTGTTTGGTTTATCTTCTTTTTGCAAATATTTTTTGTTTGTGGTCCTTTGCTTGATACATAGTGAATCCTAATGTGTGATGATTCATGAGCTTGTATTATGTGTACAAATTTGTATTCAGTTGGATGACATGGATATGGATGAGGAATCTGAGAGAGTAGCTGTGGAGTTGGCTGCACAAGGAGTTATAGGAAAGAGAGTTGATGAGATGGAGACTGATTTCATGACAGCCCTTGACTACATGATTCAGCTTTGTGAGAAGGATAAGGATGATAACGTATGGTTTTTCTTCTTTCAAGAGATTATAACTTGTCTAGATGAACTCAGAAATCCATGTGTTCTGTTCCGCCAAGAAAGTTTTTGTTTGCAATTATATTTTGAGGCAAATCTACAGAAGAATCCCTTGTAAGCAGAAACAGATTAATGTTTTCATTTTCTAAAGAAATTAATCTTCACTATTAGTATAAAAGTTTATACACTGTCAATCAATTAGATTTCACCTTAAGTATGAATGCTAAAATAATTGTCAGGATTGCTTAACTTGTGTAAAAGAGTTAACTTGTTAGAATAGGTGAACTTGTTTGATTTGTTTAACTTTTTGTTTCACTACTGATGTAAGATACATGATATTGTGTGTCCTTCAACCACACTGCCCTTAAATTTTACTTGATTGTTGATAGTATCCTTTAATTGATGATTGCTATTGCATAATTTTCTATGCTGGTGAGCAGTGAAACTTTGATGAAGTTGTGCTTAGGAATAAAGTGCTTATGTATTTCATAATATTGCATTTTAGCGCAAGGAACTGCTGGAAGTGATCAAAGAGACAATATTATCACATCTAACAAAAAAATGTCCGCCCCATGTAAGGAACTTCTTTGAGCTACTTCTTGATAATTTTTCTGACCAAAGGGTACCTCCTGATTACACGTGTTTTAGATTAATGTTGAATTTTCCCCTTCATATTTTAGGTTCAAGTAGTTGGTCTTCTATGTAGAACTCCAAAAAAAGATAGCCGGCATGAGTTGTTGCGTCGAGTTGCAGCTGGTGGTGGTGCATTTAAAGGTGAGAATGACTTGAAGATTCATATTCCCGGGGCAAATCTAAATGACATAGCTAATCAAGCTGATGATTTGTTGGAGGTATTTACAGAAACTTCAATTATATAAATCCACTGAGGTTGTCTACTGAACTTTAAAATGTCTAGTACTTATACTTGGGTGACGATTTGATTGTTTTTATACTGGAGGACGATTGCAAAATGTACTTGAAGACCTTGGGATTGGTCTAAGTTGGACTATCCTCTTTTACATGTCTTGATTCACAAAATGCCCAATACCATCTTATTATTGTGTATTTTCATTTTTGCATCTGCAAATCCTACTAATCAAATTACTGATACGTTTTTTTTTATCTTTTGTATCATATCATTGTGTCTTGTGTTTTACAACTTATTTTTTTGACGATTTAGGTGAAGTGGACTTTATATAGAAGTTGAGTTAGAAGATTCCAAATTTTGGGGGCCATAATGATATATATTCTCTTAGTTATTTTTGTTTTGCTATCAATTTCTGTATATTAAATTATTTTCTTGTCTCCGGGAGCTGCTTCTTTAATTCTTGTCAAAACTGTTTGGTTAATTTTTGGTGTTGTGTCATATTTTGGCAGGCGATGGAAAATCGTCGCGTTATCCCGGACCGAAAACTACTTGCAAGACTTGTTTTGATTAGAGAAGAAGCTCGCAATATGATGGGAGGGGGAATTTTGGATGAAAGAAACCACCGTGGATTCTATACACTTCCTCAGCCTGAGGTATTTGAAATATAGTTTCCATATTTTGGTCTTAGCATGGTTGTCACTTCTACTGAAATATTACCTAGCACAACATTTCAGTTTCACAAGATACTACTGTTTGTTGCTAAAAGGGTTGGGAAATCAAAACTGCATAGATATATGATCTTTCTGTGTCAGAAATACTATCTTGGCATCCTTAAAACAGTTGACAGTGCAGGTGGAATTCTTGACCAAATTGGTGGCTCTAAAACCTGGGAAAAAGGTGCTTGATATGATAAGAAATGTAATGCAAGGAAAAGATGAAGGTGCAGACAAGTATGATGAGGAGGACACTATAGATTCCGAACCAGTTGAGTTTCTAGGAAAGGTGGGTTGAATTGCATCCTTCTCATGAGTTATGTAAATAAGGGGTGTGTTTTGTTATGTAAGTTATAGACACTTAAAAGCCTATTTAACTTGTCTTGGATGATATGCAGCCAGTTTTAACGGGGGAGAAGACACTCCCAGTACGCCCTGGCATGTTTCTTGAGACTGTATCCAAGGTGATGCTACATCATTCTTTTTGTGTTGAATGTATTGTTTTGAAGACAAGTGGGCATAAAGTATTTTGTCCAGTTGAAAATTTCACATGTTGGACACATGTTCTTTTTCACCATGATACTCTCTCACATAGTTCTTGATAAACACTCTGATTGTCACATTAGATTTGAATGATCTTTATTTGTGTAATTCATTTCAAACTAATGTTTCTCAATTCTTATTTTTACAGGTTTTGTCTGGTTTATATGCTGGAACTGACTCTGGCATCACTGCACAACATCTGGAATGGGTACATTCTTTTTCTCAAGTTCATAAATATTTCTATTTTCAAGGTCAATGTACCTGTAGAGTATGTACTATAAAAGCTGAATTGATTGTGCCTGAAGAACTGTTCAAGTCTTAAATACTCAATTGTTACTCCTATAGAGCATTATTGTTACTAGAAGCAATGATGGTTGGTGGCATGATGCTAATGTGTTTGGTTTTGCTGATTAAATCATCTTCTAAAGTAAACAGGCGTGCATATGATCACTTTAATCAGTTTTTCTCTTGTTCTTTACCTTGCTTTTCAGGTTCATAAGAAGACACTTGAAGTTCTTCAGGAAATAGCATTTGGCTAATTCTGTCTCATGATTTTTTTTATGGTGAGGTGAAGCATGATGGCCCTTTTTGTATCCACTATTTTTGCCTTTTGTGCTGCCAAAAAGACTGGTTAGGCTGTTCAGGGACAATGTAAAAACACTACATGAACTACTCATATTTGCAAAAAATGACAATGTAAATTTATCATGTAAGATCAAGAATGCCAGAATCAAATCTCTGAATTTTAATTGGATTCTTTAGTATAGGGTTTATTACTGCATCCAAATTATTGCTTGTTTTAAATATTAGTAGTTCTATTACAATTTTGTCTTTCAATTGTCTTGGTTAAGAGAGGAGGGGGAATATATATCACCTTCAACCTTAATTCATAAGGGAAATAGAAATAGAATATTTGAACATAGCCAAACAAACTCTAGTCCAAGGTTAAGAGGTAAGAGTGTTTGCTTCTGAACTTCTCTTTGTTTCTTAAGAACAACTATGATGGAGTCACTGAACTTTAAATCAAATAATACTTTAGATTGAATAATACTTCATTTAGATGCAATGATTAATTAGCATACTTACGTCAAAATAAGTCTAAATCTCATAAGATTATCCAGAATGATGATATTGTAGGAGACTTGAAGTGAAAACAAGTTTGAATCACAACCTTCATTCAAGTCATTTGTCATTGTTCTTATGATATATTCAGAACTATTTTTGCATAATTAGTTCAGGTGATCTCTCCTGAAAGTGGCTTAAAAAAGGTGCACAGGAGGTAATAAACGATTATGTTAAAAGTTTAAATTTGCTTATTGGTGCCGTTGTTTAAAGACGTGGATTTATGTGAAATTGGAACATGGCAGTGATACAAAGGCTTTTTGTCCCAACAAATACAAACGGCGAGAATTTGAGGTAGTCATTTGCAATATCTTTTGAAAGGGTGACGTAGGAGAAGTACGTATAATAATTTAGCGAAAATATGTTTAAGATTTTTCTATTCATTTTAACAATTTATTTTTACTTTTCATTTAAAAAATTTAATTATTACAAATAAAGGTGGCGAGATTAAGGTTCTAATTGATGTGGTCGTTATTAATAATTTATTTTTTATTATTTTTAGTTCAAGTTATATATACCTGCAGGTCACGGTGAGATATTAATACTTAATAAATATTTATTTATTATTTTTTTCAGTTATAATATAATTTATATGTTTAAAATATTTATTTAATATAAATTTTAATTATATACAAGTAATTATTTTTTTTACAATATACAAAAGTTTATGATTAATAGAGCGAGAAAAGGGTGTATACTAAAATAAAAGATAAAACATGTTTTTGGTTATTTTAGAAAAAATTCTAAAATTTTATCTTTCAATTAACATTTATAGAGAAAGAAAAATAACCTAAATAGTTCTTGAGTAATAAAAAATAGATCTTTAAAAAATAGAAAAACTGAAAAGAGGAATTAAAATCAAACTTTAAAACGCGTTAGGCGGCTTATATTGAGATAATGAGAAAATTATATTTATCTTAAAATTAATTAATTTTAATTTGTAAAAAAAATAGTTTTTTCTTTCACTTCTAGAAAAGTATATGAAAACAAATGACCTTCTACCTTTGTTCTTTATTTTCTTCTGTTAAAAAAAGAAAACCAAAATACAAATTCGTTGTTATTACCAAATACCCAGTCCCATTTGAACTCAAACCTAAATGCCCAGTTGTTCAGTTGAACTCAGCCGCAAAGGTAAACTAGCTCCTTCTCTCATCGTTGTTCTTCGCGCATCAAGTGAAGGTATGGTCTCCAAGCATAAAAAGAACCTTTCTTTCTGCTTTATCTGTCTCAAAACGAAAGAGTGGAATCAATTTGTTTGAAACTTTAACACCCAGAGGCTATTTAACCCCTCTAATATTATTTATTATCGTTTTGTTTCATGCAAGGCTTCAACAAGATTCTGGGTTTGGCTCGTTGGCGACAAGACAGATTCTTTGGCTAAGGTTAGTGAATTTTCTTTCATCAACAATAACGAATAAATTAAAAGAGGCAACAGGGTTGTCCCAATGTACAAAACTGAAACATATTAAAGACAAAAACAAAAGAACAATATTATAAGATTTTCACAGTAAAGTTGATGACTTTGTTTAATTTATTATCTGTGTTTCCTTCTGTTATTCTGCACCTGATGGAAAACTCTTTAATCTGTCAAATTCCTGTTACTGCTTTAAGGCATAAACTACTAGAGTTGTTTTTAATTCAATTCTGGATTCGGAATCAATTTTTCAATGCGAGACTAAAATTGTTTTTATCTTGATTGGTAGTTTTATCTTTCAGTTGGGGTTTCATTAATTTTCCTTCCCTTGGTTGGTTTGTTTTGGGCATATGATAGTTGGATATATTTTTTTTTACTTGCTATGTTTGTTCTCTTTCTTTTACTAACTTTTTTTTTTTATTTTATATTAAAATTTTAATAGCAGTTCAGATCTTATAGTCATCAGTTTGGCCACATGAAGCGCAGACGCATGAAGAAAAGATTGAAACACCCTGTTGAGCCGGATAAAAATTGTGAGACTGGGATTGAAGATGTTGCTTGGCTTTGCTCCCTTTCAGAATCTGAGCTTGTAAGTCTCTTCACTTGTTCATTCACGATCACATTTCATGATCGTTTTCTTTGTTTTAGACTATCTAGGTTGGTTGCTTTATATAATGTTAGTTTTGTGCTTGTAAGTGTTTTGGTCAAAACTTTGATACCAGAAGTCATGCTCAGATTTTCGGAGAATGCAAGAATCACATTTTTGAGCATTCTCTTGATATAATTGTAATATTATTAGGGTAGGTAGATGGGTGACTGTACACAGGGGACGGAGATAAGATATCTTCACATTAAAAACAAAATTAATAATGATAATACTAAATGTAATAAAATAAATCTTGTGGTTTAATCTCCTTTGTATAATGCTGTAGTGATTCCCTTGGAATAAGATTTTTGCACGTTCGATGTTTATTGGGTGTGTCCCTTCATTTCACTTGTTCATTTCAATGATGGGTTTAACAAGATGAAGGTGTAGTTTTGTATAGCAGTATCTTATCTTTACAGACCTGTTTGATTGAAGAGAAATGCTAGAGACTTTTTAGGATTCAGATTTGTCATTTTATTTGGGAAAGAATTGCATTTGTGGATTTTCTTTGGTGCTTGATATTTCCTCACTATTATCTGGAGATTAGACAGCCTTACTGCATTTTTTAATGTTCCTTTTATGCTTTAGATTTTTTCTTGGGTATAATTGCACTTTGAGTTTTGAGGGTTTAGGGTGGGTGACAAAGTCTGTGTCTTAGACCCAATAGTTCATTAAAGAATGACTTGTAATATAGCCATGCCTTAGATCAAGTTATATGTGCAAATCTAGTTTCAGGTATACCTGGTTACTTATGGCTAGTTGAGTTATTCTTGTTTCTTGAATTTGGATGTGTTCGTTCACTTTCGAGTGCTATTTCTCTTGTAAAAATTTGTGATGGTCAAAATTTGAAATTTTCAGGACATGCTGGTTGGCTTGAAATTGTTGATCATCCAGCGAGCAAAAATGATAGGTTGTAAGAAGATGGCTGATAAATTCAACCTCAAAATGATTCGAGCTATTGGTATGCATTCCTTTTTAATTTGACTGGATTGCACTGTTATTCTGTTCATATAACAAGAATTCAAGAATAAATTTAATCAACATTTAGGATGTTCTTTGCTTCTTTTCATCCATTGAAATCATTGAAGGACACTGGCCTGTCCTTGGCTGTTGTGTGTGTAATGTTGCATACATACAATGAAATGCTATGAAATTGCTGTCATACTTCATCATTTGCGCCATCAATTTGAATTTCTGTGATTTAGAACCGAAATTTAATTGGATTTCACTGTACTCGTTGTGAATTAATTGAAATTCGTACTACCATGTGCATAAAATTCAATCCACTTTGTGTCCTTTGTAAGACATGATTTTGTAATTACCTACAGTTTCTAACTTCTAATGGACCTCTGTGCAGCACTTGTTCTAATGGAACATCTAAAGTCACAGCTAAAGGAATCATCACTTATATCCAATACTGCAAGATCAGCTTCAGTTTTAGATGCTTGCAACCTATTGAAATCTAACAATGAGGTTGATGTAAATATTGACGAGCTAAATACAAGTCTTGGTGCTGATATACAAACATTTCTTGTAAGGTATGTGTACCAAGGTTATTTATATTTATGAGAAACCTCCAAATATAAGTGTCTCTATGGTAGCGTGAACTGTTCTAGCGGTTGTCCATAAATTAGGAGAAATTATCATATATAGAACTAGCACATGTACATGGTCCTGACCAATCTTTACATGCCATACTTGAGATTTTCAATTTACAAGAACGAATTAATAACCATCATGCTGTCATGATCTTGATTAGTCTTTATGCTTCATCATGTAATTAAGTTTTTCAATTTACTAGAACGAATTAATGAGCATAGACTATGTGTCATGTTGAAATCAGTTGAGACTATGGCAGTACTAAGACCATATAATAATTTCCTGAAAATAGACTGCATTTTCAATTGATTTGTGATGAAAAAGATTTTGGATTAAATTGAATGTTCTGAAAAACTGCTTTCTGTCCAATTGACCACCAGCCCTTATGAGATTTATTTATTTTAGCAATGTTGATATATTATTTTTCTGTGCAGTCCACCACCATCCAAACGAAAACGAAAGAAACAAAAAGTTGGAAGTGCTGAATGAAAGATTTGCAGTTATTGGAGGACCTAAAATTTTTGGCTTATCTTGATCGCAACACCTCTAGTTTTTGCTTTGGAAACTCTCATTTTGAGTTTCTCCCCGATTGCTGAATTTGCATACAAGAGTAATTAATTAGGCTGCTCATAGTGTCAGCTGGGAATTTTGTTTTTCATTTCTAAAATGTAATTTTAAATACTCTTTCTTAAAAATTAAACATTGTTCATGTATTATATATATATATATATATATATATATATATATATATATATATATATATATATATTATATATATTTATATATTATAATATTATAAAATATATATATTT
>Ga0099825_1003037_pt1 | contig 22396 bp, 6 predicted proteins | sample SiratroredBW_FD_76838 | JGI IMG/M metagenome (GOLD analysis project Ga0099825, IMG submission 76838) | Root nodule microbial communities of legume samples collected from California, USA - Siratro red BW | ecosystem: Host-associated > Plants > Roots > Nodule | place: USA: California | collected... | reverse complement strand
AGTTATTTGTTTTTATTATTTATTTTTTTATATATTTTTTTAATATTCAGATTCTATTGTTTTAATTTAGATATTTTTGTTATTTTCTTATTATTTTCGTTTTTTATTGTCAATTATTTATTTATTTTATTTTATTTTGTAAAATCACTACCTTTTCTTTTTGAGTCTTTTTTTTTGTAAGGGAAAAATTCAAATTTTATTTAACTTTTATCATTATTAATACTTATATTAATAAATGTATTTTAATGTTATTATTGATTTTTATTTCTTTTTATTTTTATCATTATGCTTTAATTTAAAAGATTATCCGGACAAAATCGGGTGTTGACAAGTGTGATATCAAAAAAACTCACTAAAACAACAAATCTTAAAACGAAAAAGTATTAAAGTATTTCATTTATTTTAAGATTAAACTTACTCACTTATTCTTAGCAAAATAAACAGCATGGCATTAAAAAAAACACTAAAACAACAAATCTTAAAATAAAAAAAATATTTAATTCATTTCAAAATTAAACTTATAATTTATATAGGTCATCATAAACTATTGAAGTCAACCTTCCCACAAGTCAGATTAATTATGATAGTCATGGCTTGGGTTCATAGACCATAAAACCTTGAGAGGATAAAATTAATGGTGATTCATTCTTTTTTATCACTAAGAAAGAAATGGAATAGATAAGGGTGCCAACCCTCGTACATCATGATAAATTACAATAAAAAGACAAGAACTAGTTATAATATAATTTAGACAATAAATACTAAAAATACTTAGATAACCAACGTTTCAAACTCAAACTTTACTGTGAAAAATAAAAATACTTTATACTCATGACTCAACTAGACTCACGGGTCCAGTCAGGTTGGATAGATTCACTTGATTTGTTAAGAAAAGTTTGAATTGAGTTGGATGTAAGATGATCAGTAATATACTAATATTAACTTTTTATATTTTTTATTATATTTATTTACTATTTTTAATTATAAAATTGTACTTTAAGTTTTTTAAGACTATGATAATGTTTAATAGTATTTTAATAATTTATATATTTATTATATATCTTTGACTAATTATATAAGTTCATACTTTAAATTGTATTTATTATTTTTTAATTGTGATTAATATTTAGTGAAATAAATGAATCGTATTGTTATAAATAAATGGATTGAGTCAATTCATTTTAATTTTACTGTGATAAATATATCAAACATTAGGAAAGCAAAATTATTATATTTATATTTTATAATTATTAACTTTTTATATTTTTTTATTATATTTATTTACTATTTCTAATTATAAATTTGTACTTTAAGTTTTTTTAATATTATAATAGTGTTTAATAGTATTTTAATAATTTATATATTTATTGTATATCTATGAGTAATTATACAAGTTAATACTTTAAATTTTATTTATTATTTTTATAATATAATTTTTTAATTGTGACTAATGTTTAATGAAATAAATGAATTCTATTGTTATAAATAAGTGGGTTGAGTCCATTCATTTTAATTCTACTATAATAAATATATCAAATAAGTTAGGAGAGCAAAATTATGTTTGAATCAGTCAATTCACTTAACTTATCAACATTTAGTTTTTTTATCACCAAAAAGTAATTTATATTAAATTTACTCGTTTTTAATTCAACTCGTATGAATTGACTATTAAGAGAAATAAAATAAAGAATTGGACTATTAAGAGAGAAAAAAATAAAATAATTTATTAAATCCAAGTATATATGTTTGTACAAAAGAAAAAGTTATATACCATAATAAATATACTATCAAGTATAATAGAAAAGCAAACAAAATAGTTGGTTACATAATATCTACAATATCTAACTATATTTGATTCTAAAATCCATCTCAAAATTAGAGAATAAATGTTAATGATTTCTAACTTACTCATGAAATGAATAGCAAGAAGGACATTTGTGAATATGTCACCTATTTGATGTTCATTTGTTGACATGAATGAGAGTGTTTATTGACCTAAAAATAGTTAAGTACATAGTCTTTCAATTAATCTTCTATGTATATATAATCTTTAATAAGGTCACCACCATTAAGGTTAAGTTTTAAGATGGGCTATATAGGTAGTGTAACTAATTTGCTACCTAAGAAGTCAATATCATCATGCAAAAACAAAAATATATTTTCATTGGCTTAAGGAAATATCCTTGTCAAATTTAGCAATTTCTAAGCCTAAGAAATATTTGAGAGGATCAATGATCTTTAATATAAAATATAAGTTGTTAACACAAGAAAAATAATACCTGCTAGGATGATGTCATCCAGAGTAGACCAATAAAATGGATAATGAAAAACCAAAATAATGAGTAAATAGAAAGTAATCATTTTTAGACTGTGTAAAACCATGTTACAGTAATGTTGAGAAGAACTTGCAAATCCATTGTTTGAAGGTTTGTCTCATTACGTATATAAATTTATCCAACTTGCAAACTAGTCTTTTTGTTCTTGTTTTGTAACCTTGGGAAATATCCATGTATACTTTCCCAAATAACTCATCATTTAAGAATACATTATTGATATCTAACTGTTATAAGCTTCATTTTTTGTAACAACAACAACAACTAATAAGACCACTACAAAAGTTTAGCCATTAGTGAGAAAGTATATAAGAAATCAGTCACAACCCATTATGTGTAGCCTGAAAAAATATTAACCAAGCTTTGTATTTGTCGATCCAACCATCGACATTGTATTTCAATTTAAAAACCTATTTACATCCTATGCAATGTTTGTCTTTTGATAAATCAACAAAAGACTAAGTGTCATTATCTTCTAAATCTTTAATCTCTTGACATCCATCTACTTAGGGTAAGGAATTGTTTGATGATAGAATTGAACTTAAGTAGCGAAAATTTGATCGATAAAGATTTTCTATTTTGTGTTGAGTTTGTTCATAGAATAAATTTTTGAATAAGGGTGTGTGGTATCAAAGCACACATAATAAAACAAATAAGATGGTTTCTTGAATACTCTAGATGATCTCTAAACATAGGCTTCAAAACCATCAACATTAGACATTAATGTTCCATATGCATCATTGGGCTCATTAGAGTTATAGACAACAAAAAAAAGTATTTAAAGGCAAGTTGTTGTAGTAGGCACAAGAATTGTCGTATCATTAATGAAAGAGAAGAATCTCTATAAGAAGTTATTTTCTTAAAAGAAAAAATTGAAGAGAACATCTCTTGAAAAAAAAAATATTTGGTTTATACGGAATACAATTTGTATTTTTTGTAGCATATAGGATAACAACAAAAATTAATGGAATGACATGATAAGTAAATGTGTTTCGTGAGGAAGGTAAAACTGTTGTATAGACCAAACATCCAAAAGTTTTGATATTCATGTAGAACCTAGTAAGGTGATTTCTGTTGTTGTACTAGGCAACAATGAAAACAAACTCCTACATAATTGAATTAACAAATTTGATTAAAAAAAATTGAGGCACATTTAATAAAAGTCGATGTTTCTTTCAGCTATTGAGTTTTGTTCAAGTCTATTCACATAGAAAAATTGACGGAAAGTGTCTTGTTCTACTAGAAAAGAAACAAGAGCAAGTTCTTTTGTATTGTGAGACCTGAAACATTTAACCTTGGTCCCAAAGTGAGTTTTAAAAATTTGAAAAAATGTTTTATAACCTTAAAAGCTTGAGATTTATGTATGAGTAAAAATATCTAAGTGAATTTACAAAGATTAGCAAAAACCTTTGTCATCATAAGTCAACTTCCTATAAGACAGCGTGTATAATCTTTCACTAAAATTACCACCAATTCTAATATAAAAAAAATAACTTTTAAAAAAGGTAATTACTATGCGCTATTAAAACATTGAAAGATATCAAACTAAATTTAAATTGATATAGATAGAAACATTATAAATTATAAATTACCAATTTAAGAGAAGATTGAATATAATAATTATTATATGAATAACAAATTGATTAGATAACATAATAATTTTATTATTTACATTTATGTAAGATTGAAAACATGAGAAAAAATGAACGAGGATTAATAGTGATAATAATAGTGATACATGAATTAATAATCTATTTATTTTTAAACAAATGATTAATAAAATTAGTAGGAAAAACCAAAATTATTGAAAAAACAACTATCATCAAAGTAGACGTAATCATATAACTAAGATACATTACAATTTTGATCCCTAACACCCATAAAAGAAAAAAGAAATATTGTAATGAATATAGAAAAAACACTTCTAATGCTATATCAAAAAATACAAAATTTATTAAATCAAGATATTATATTTATAAAAAAACTATATATAATAACAAATATATTGCCAAGTTAAACAGGAAAAAAACTAATTATATAATATTTAATTATGTTTAATCGTAATAAGGGTTAATTCACTTTTAGACCCTACAAAATCCTAACATTATTATAAAAGTAGTAGTTGTTATAAGAGTGAAAGCTGAATAATTGATTTTCTTTTTTTTTATTAACTTTTCTACTAAAAAATATTTAAATGTTATCTTATTTATTTTTAAAACTAAATTTTATGTTTATTTTTAATCTAAAAACAGTTAATTTACAATATTTCATTGTAAATTTCTGTGAAAGACAATCATAATTTAAAGAGAAGAGAGTGGGTGACCTTCTTTTTACAAAATAAAAAGGCGTATAATTTTTTAAAAATTATCTAAATGGATAAAAATTTAAAAGAATATAAATCATTCAATTAATTTTATTATATATATATATATATATATATATATATATATATATTAGACTGATTTCAATTTTTAGTTTTCTTAAAAAATTAAATAAAAATCTTAATTGAATATACTACTTCAATTCTTTCAATAGATTTTAAAATAATTTACTTTCATTTTATTTTATAAAAATTTAAAATTAAAATAATCTTTATAAATACTATTTTTATTTAAGGTGTGCGTTTGGTTCTGAGCGACGATTTGGTGCGACTCATAAAATCGAAAAAAAGTTAGAAAAAGGAAACAAAAAATATTAACAGAAAACGAAAAATAAGAAAAATGTTTACCTAAAACTTTATTCTCTTTCAGAGAAGATTTGCAAATATTCAAAGCAAAAGAAATTTTTCAAACCTTTTTATATAATTCTTATTAATATACTAATATTTATATTTATATTTATAAAATAATATAATAAATATAATTAATTATATAATATAATATAATATAAAATAAAATATTTATTTGTAATAATTAAAATAAATTTATAAAAATAATAATTTAATTATATAATACACCGTAATAATATTAATAATTACTAGAATAATAATAATAATTTTAATAAAATTATAAAATAATAATAATAATAAATATCAATAAAAACAAAAAATATTAATGATAAATTTATAAAATAATAATAAAAATAAGATAATTAAAAAAATAAAATATTAAAAATAAAATATAATAATAAAATCATAAACAATAATTATAATAACAAAAATAATTAAATAATAATAATAATAAAATTGAAACTATAACAATATGTGAAAATAAATTTATGAAATAATAATATTATTAACAATAAAAAATTAATTTTTATTTTAAAATAATTAATAATTTTTAACTTTATCAATTAAAATAATAAAATTTATTAATCACAAACAATAAATTAATTATTTTTTATTTTAAATTAATTTAAATTATAATTTTATTTATTAAAAAGTTTTTCTTTTAATTACACACATTACATTATTTATAAATTTTTATAAACTTTACACTCAAATTTTACTACTCTTTTTTAATCCAAACAATCTAATTTTATACTTAATTTTTTAATCCAAACAATCTAACTTTATACTTACTTTCTTGTCAAATTTACTCTCTCAAATTCACCTTATTCCAAACCAACTCTTAATGAATTAGTCTTTTCAAACGAGATTTATTTATGTTTTTGTGTTTTTTAAAATTTTATTCAGTTCAGCAGTTTCAAACAAATTACACCAGGTTGGTCACAAAAATGGTGAAAATATTCCCTAACCTTTATGGACTTTTTTTAAATTAATCATTGAAATTCACCTTGAATCACAGTTATCGAGCTAGCTAGTCTAGCAACTCAAAAAATATGGCACCTTGTGGAAGTTGAGTGGTAACTGAGGGGAATCAGTTCTTTATCTTTTCCCCTTTATTCTACTTCAATTTCGTGTATTGAACAGCATCAAAGCCCAACCCGTTTGAGTTCTCCCAAGGTAAAGTCCTCTTCTGTTATTCTCGTGCGCCTTAAAGCTGTAGAGACAAAACCACTGAGATTGTGCCCACTTCAGGATGGAGAAGACTTCACTTAAAGTTCGATGCCAGAGGATTGGGTGCAACGCCACCTTCTCCGAGGACGAGAATCCCGAAGGTTCCTGTAGATACCATGATTCGGTACTCTCTCTCTCTCTCATAACCCTCTTATCCAAGTTTCCACCTTTATCGCAACCCATATGCACTCTTCCCCATTCACTTCGGATAATTGTGTTCTATAACTCTCCATTTTTTATTTTTCACCTAATACCCTGCCCTAACTTATGCTCTTGTTTCAATATCACTTGATTTAATTAACTGCCTAAGCCTTCCCACAATTATTTTTGCGGTCAACCCTGTTCTTCTGCCTTCTCGCTTGTAATTCTTTATCCCAGTATGTTAAAGATTTTGGTTTCTTTAAGCTTGTGCCTTTTCTTGTGGATTTGGCTGTGTGAAAGTTCGCGTTAGAGCAAATAGCAAGAAATCTCCATCACTGATGAGGAAATTAACTCGGTGATATTACCTATGGCCTGATACTACATGCACGAGCAGGAGTGCAATAAACCCATGAATTGCTTAATATGGATGCTCGTTTGATTTTCTCTTTAATTGTTGAAAGTTGAGAACTTGAGATATTCCACTTTGCCTTTCTTTTCGAAGTGGTTTACTCATATTAGAAGAGCTAAATTTATTCTGTGGAAGCTTTTCTGTGTAGTGTAGTGGTTCAGTTCAGCTTGAGTGGCACATCTATGGTTGTACTTTAGTACTTTGGTCAGGGATCCGTGTGATGCTAAAACAATGTTAGAGCTGCTTGGTTTTTCATACCTGAAAACTAGGGGTGATTTAGGTTAATTAATGACTAAGGTAGTCAAAATCGAGATCTTACTAAGGATTGACAAGGTTAGGTAGGGAAACAAGTTGAACCATGCAGCTGAGAATGTGACCATACATTGCTGGATTGGTACCATTGATCTCCTCCTCGCAATAGTGTGAGGCATTACATTATGTATGCCATTCCTCGAGAAAAGGCAGGAACCTTTATAGGACCTTTAATAGACATGTTAAATTGTGTTATCCATCTAGGTCACGCCAGGTCAGACGGTGTAAAACTTGTCGTGGTTTTTTGAGTTCCTATCTGTCCTAGGACTCCCCAATGAGTGTGTTCTCCAGTGTGAATAGAAGTCATGTAATTGTAATGTGGATATCTAAAATGCAAAACTATATTTAAAGACACATGGATGCATTAGAAGTAAACAAATAAGCAAAATCACTTTAAATTGCTAAGAGCCACAAACTTACAAGTCATGTGAATTCCATATTTTGAACCCTATGAATGACACCAAGAGAGATGCTTCCTACTTGAAAAGTACCTGTACTGTACCCCTTCCCCCCTCGTTACCCTCCCCACTAGTTCCTAGTTTGTTTTCCACTTAAAAACATTATGAATAGCAGAACAGATTAGGGAAGTGGAACCGGCAGAGATCAGAAACTTGAACCCAGGGTCCTAAAAAGTGGAGTAACCACACCAAAACAAGTCAAACAAGCAAGCAAAGTAACCAAATGTTGAATGCAGAAGCAGAAGAAATCCATGCTGATAGTAGAGTGTATTGTGCTGAAATCAAAAGCAAAATAACCGACTAGGGATTTGGATTTTTTATGTTCAATCAAAGGAGCAAAAAAAATTAGCAGTGCCAAAGGTAAAGTGTTGGGACTTTAATGTAATGGGTCAGTCAAAAATGGATTAGATTTGTTAGGTTTTTTCTTAAGAAATGAGTCTGAGTAGGATCTGACAAATCATCAATCCTGCAATCATGCAGTAAGAATGCAATTCAGTCCTACCACTTAAAGTAAAATGAGGCCAAATATGATTGGGATTGCTGAGGCATGGGAAAATAGTAAAACTCTATGATCTTACTTGTAAGACTGTTAATTTAATCACCATGCTAATGACAATAATCAATTTATGACTTGGAAATGAAAGTTTCAAAATATAATGTATTTCATTCAACTCTCAATTGAAAGTATAAGTATGCGCACATATAATTTCGAGATTTTAGAAAGGGAATTTACATTAAAGTTTTAGGGGAGAACACCACAATTGTGGACTTTTGAGATGTGAGATAATAACTGGTCCTTTATCATTTGGTTCTATTTTTTTCTTCTTAATTAATGATACAATTGATTCTATTTTTCTTTTGACAAATGTTAACCAGAGCTGTCAGGGCATTGGTTAAGGATTTAAAAGAAAAGGTTTTTATTAGGATGTGTAGATAAGGGCTTCCCTATGATTTTCTAAAGTGCCTACATATGATTTGTAATAGAACTTTTTCCTTTTAATTCCCTAACTAGTACTCAACACTAGTAAGCATGACCCTTAGTATGTTTTCCATTTTCTTTTATCTAAATAATTTGTACCAATCACGCTTAACGCTTATTTTCTTGGGGTCTTGATTTGTCATTTGGTTCTAGTTTTCAACTTATCTCTTCATCTTTGGTTGCTAGGCCTAGTTTGTCAATATTGGCATGATAGCAGCGGAGTGGCTAGCGCTCTATATTAAAAGTTACTAAAACTAGTATTTTTCTTCCATACTGTTCAGTTCATCCAAGAACTCCCTTGGCTTAAATTTTCGTTCGTGTGCACTATTGTTTCATGTGCTATGGTAATATCCTTTTAGCTAATGTCATCATTAATGAGTACTCATGATTGTGAATTTAGTACAATTTTATATCCATTGTTATATCATTTTGTTGATTTATGATGCGGCATCTGTTTGAGATCTTACCGGTTCAGTTTCTTTGGCATGTTTGGGATTTGGATTTAATGCTGCTGGGGCATCTTCCATTGTTCAGGGAGTAAGTCAATATCTATAAATCTATTTCTTTAATTTATTCTTTTTATGAAGATTAGTTATCAGTTTATTGTAATTGATTATGTTTCTCCTTTATTTTCCAGCCTATATTTCATGATGGAACAAAAGAATGGAGTTGTTGCAAGAAAAGAAGTCATGATTTTAGCTTGTTTATGGAAATTCCGGGGTGAGAGATAATTTTTTTTTCCTTTTCTGTAGTTTCCTGTTTTAGCATATGAAGTTTGGTCTGCAGTCAACTGGTCAATTTGAAAGAGTTCACCTTTTTTAGGTACAATCTATTAATATGTCGTAGAGATGACAGTCTGATGGGTTGTCAAAATATGCTAGGTTGTCAAAATATGCTAGGTTGATGGTGGATGTTTTCTCTAAATTTCATCTACCAGTTCTACATGGGTCGATTTCATCTTCATATTTGGGGAAGTAACATCACGTTTTGAATACTCCTGTTTCATGTTCAATGATCCGTATTTAAAATCTCCAATCTTTGTTTTTCACTGGTACCAGTCCTTTCTTCATCGCCAATTCGAAGGTGCTTTTGGGGGCAGTAAATGCTCACTGAGTAAAATATGGTTTCTAAATGTAACATTAATGAAATGGAAATTAGAAGTGGGTTCCACCTAGCTGTTATTCTTGTATAAATTTTCTTATAAAACATTTTCGATTGAAAAATATCCGCTGCTCCTCAGGACATTTTCATTATCTCCTGCGGATGATTTTGCTTGTGTCTAATTTTATCTCTGTGGGATTCTTTATAGTATTAGATCTTACATAATGTAATGATCATATGTATGTTGAGTTTGGAAAACATGGTTTATTGGCTTAAATGATGCTGGCAATGAAACATGTATTTTACTTTTACTTGCGGCAATATTCCCTTAGTATAAAAAATTAAATCGGTTTTGTCCATTACCTTTCATTCATTTTAATATTCGCTGCACATATTGATCAAAGTTTCTCTCTGTGATCAAGATGTAAGACTGGAAAACATACAACAGTTAAGCAAGTAATTGCTCCAGTGAAGAAGAACACGATGCCCACTCCAACTGCTATTTCTTCAACCAATGCTTCATCAAAGGACTCTTGCTCCAGATGTAGGCAGGGTTTCTTTTGCTCAGATCATGGTAGTCACATGCTTCTGCTCATGGCACTGTCTCAAGTACTTTGATTAGTTATTGTTTAGTAATCCCCCATGTCATGCTTCCAAAACTAATTTTCTTTCTCCTGTCCCTCTCTTCTTTAGGTTCACAAAGCAAACCTGTTAATGTTGTAGACAAGTCCCCAAATCTTGTTGGAGATGCCTCTGCTGTTAACAATTCAAGCGTTCAGGCTCCGAAACCTAAGAAGATAGTCGATATAAATGAGCCCCAGATATGCAAAAATAAAGGATGCGGTCAAACTTTCAAGGAAAAGGATAATCATGACACTGCTTGCAGCTACCATCCTGGCCCTGCTGTTTTTCATGACCGGATGAGAGGGGTCAGTATTGAGTATTCCACTGAATGTTCTTAGTTTGATCTCATTTCTTTCTAAATCAATACTTGTAATGTAGTTGAGACAAGGTCTCTGAGAACTGTATTTTTCCTTCTTCTTTTTTTTGTAGTGGAAGTGCTGTGATATTCATGTAAAAGAATTTGACGAGTTTATGACCATTCCTCCTTGTACAAAGGGATGGCATAATGCGGATCCAGAGTCGCACTGAAGACACCGAAGAGCATTTTTTTTTTTTCCTTACAGTAGCTGATACTTTCATTGAGATGGAAAAGGTATTGTTGATTGATGTTTTGGTGTCATTGATTAAGTATTGGAGCAAAACAACAGTGTCTACTCTTTTTGCATACCTCACATCTTTTCGATTGGCCAACCCCTATTGTTAATTTTCTTAGTCAATGCATGAGGATGGTCATAGTGTACTATGTGAATCTTTTTGCTGAGTTCTTTGAATGTCGTAATATGCTTTTGTTTGACTGGTTTGGACTCGGCTAATCTCTTGTAAGATGTTAAACTATGGTTTTGTTCACAATGGTCTTGTTTCTTCAGAGCCAAAATATATGTTTTTTTGGCTTAAAACATGACATTGGGCTATGTTGATGGTGTCATTGTTACTTAGCTATCACATCTTTAAGGCAAAACAGAACTTACTTTTATGCTACAAATTTAATTACTTTTTTTTTACAATGAGAAGAGAATTGTTCATAAAATAGAATTAATTAAGGAGACTAAAGTTATAGGATGTGTTGTGTTCCCGAAATGGTTGTACAAATGGTATAATTCATTGGGAGTTAGCCAATAATAAAGAGACGACTTAAATATATTTTGTAGTAATTCTTATATTAGTAAATTTTGATTTGAGTTCTTTTCAAAATCGAAATTTCATTTTGGTTCCTATTATTATGTGGTACTTGTTTTCTAACAACAACAATGTGACCCTTGTGTTTAGTGGGAAAAAATATATAGATTCTTGATATATCTACTTTTAAAATGAACTTTAAAAATAAAAAATAACTAGTTAAGACTTTGGGAGAGATTAAGAGTAAATAAAATGAACTTTAATAACAATAAGTAACTAGTTTTGACACATTTTTTTCTGTGGTGGATTGAAACTTATAGGAAATCCCATAATCTTGTTAGCATACAGGAATCTTGCAAATTTAGTAATAGTAGGGGCTATATTTTTGGAGCAGTATAATTGTTTTTTTATTCAGTAAATTTACATGACATCTTATGTTTTGAATTTAATCATAAAATTTATGATGATAAGTTTTAGAAAAATATTTTTATTATTTTTTGAGGATATAGAAATAAAAATAATGATGGAAAAGAAACTCATTTTCATAAATCTAAATATATTTTGTTGATTTGTTCTAAAACTAGAAATATTAAAGGAGTGTAACTAATTTATATGAAGTTATATAATCAATTATTTATAGTATAAAATAAAACTTACATTGTATAATTTTTCATGCTGGTATTTTTTATTCATGCAACAACTAGGATTAATTAAGTGTTAAAAAGGTAGGAAAGTTTAATGCCATATAGGTTCAAAGTTTATTAATGGGTAGGTACTGTAACATATATTTTTATCTTTATATTTGAAACCAAAGATTTGTACGTCCCATATAATATTTTCATAAATAATGATTTAGTTTTCATTTAATGATATTTGTATTAAAGTTATCTATATGACAATTTAAATTTAAAAAAAATAGTAATTATAAATTATTTGTACGCATAAATAGCATTTTCATAATAATAAAAATTACTATCTTGTAGTTTAGATTTTAAAGAATAGTGTTTGTTATAAATTAAAATAAAAATGCATCATATTTGAAGATCATAACATAATATAAAAATAATAATTATTTTAATTTTTAAAATACTGTAAAATCTTGAAATATCAATCTCATTTTCATAAATTGTATGTAGATATAACTATGTGAGGGTGAGAGAAGAATATATGAGTTAATTTAATGAGACTATAAAAGGTGATACTCATTTTGGTACTCAGATTTATAATACTGTAATAGATATTTTTTGTCATGCATGAAAGATAGATGGCTATTGTTTCTTGCACCCATCAATTTCTACCTACGCTATTGGAATTCCATTTTTGCCCATTTAATTTTTATTTCAAACATCCCTTCCATAGAAGCATTGTTTTGTGGTGGTCAAAGTTAACGAGGTTCGAAGTAGATAGTTTCAGGTGTGAAAGATTTGTTTTGTTGCTTTATGGGTTGAAATAATGTTCAGGTTATTGAAAATCGGAATTTGGAAATATGCTTCTGAAACACGTTATCAGAATTTATTAAAAAAAAAAAACACGAGCTTTAGAATTCGTATTTCTGAAAGTGTTGAAGAATATTTAAAAAATACAGAACAAAATAGTAGTAAGAGGTGCAAACCGAAGAAGGGAGAAGGACGAACAGATGTGCACGTCAGGGAAGGAAAAGGGAGTTAAAAACCCATAAGGGTATCTCTGACATTACACAGGCAGGTTGAAATTTAGAGGGTGTAGGAAGAAAAACTAAGATAAATTCCAAAGGACTCAACTCTCTCGACAATGAACAAGTGGCAATTGTTTCTTTACGGATGCAAATTGTTTCTCCCACTACACAAAATTTTTAGTGCATCGAAAATATTTTTATTTTAAATGTATATATTAAATAATTTTTTCTCTCACTGTAGCACTTTCTTTTTGTATGTTATTTTTTTTTCTTAACAATAATAAAAATGATATTGACAATTAATAGTATATAAATGTAAATAATATAATATAAATTTTTGTTTTTTCAATTATTAGTATATTAATAATTATTTTATTTTCATTAATTTATTAAAATAAGATATTTTATTGATAGTATATTTATAATTTGAGATAAAAAGTGGTATAATTAATTTTAAAAATTCAGTTAAATACATTATTTTTAAATATTTAATTTTATAACGATGAATTTAAGATTGGTTGAAAAATATGTAAATAATTTTTAATGTTTATAATTTTTTTTATTATTTATAAAAAATATTTGTTAATATTTATCAATAAACTAATAAAAGATTGTTAATAGAAGATTATTTATAAAAGACTATCAGTAATAAAAAAATATTTTTCTTATTTATTTGCTGCTAGTGTGAGAAAAAAGAAGATTTATTTAATATATAAATTTTAAAATAAAAGCAATAAAAAAATATATTAAAAATTATTTAATGAAAAAAAAAACAAAAAAGGAAATAATATATCATACAATAAGCAACTGTTTGAACAAATCTGCTTCACACAAAAGTCCAATAGCTATGGGCTTTTATGTCTTATAACTCACCTAATCTCTTTCGTGTATTTCTAAAATTGTATTGTACATTATAATAAACTCACTGTATTTGATAGACTAATGTTTATATTTGATTGAGCTTATTTTTGTATATTTAAAAAAATATCAAAATTAAGTGATCACCTTTCCGGAAACAACTATCCAAAACAAGCACTGTGTAGAATGTACAAAAATATGTAGAAGACAATTCAATTGCTAAGAATACGATATAATATAAACTGTTTAAAATAATTATTACATTAAGAAATTATTGATCAATCATTTGGAGTAAAAAATGTTAAAAATCACAACATTTAAAGCCATATAAGAAACAGTAAAAAATAAACATTACTTTTAGCAAAATCAATTTCTGGTTCGCAATATTATGAAAGATTTAAAGTCCATTAGCTAGAAATCTAAAAATTGAAATGTTTAGAATTAAGTTAATTATATATAAGTATAGTATTAATAAAAATTGCACATTATGACGAGATAATCATGAAAATATAAAAAAAAATTATAAAAATTTATTATGTCACACTCATAGTTCCATCACTCATAATTCTATCCTTAATTTAGTTTTTCATGCAATAAATATATGATTATATATATATATATATATATATATATATAAACATAAGAAAAATATTTTATCTATATTGTTACTTTATTTGTTCACGTGTAATACATAATTATTACAAATTTTAAAATAAAACAATTATAAACAAAAAAGTTGAACAAAATATAGATTTTTAAAAATATTTACATAAATTTTAAATCTTTCTTTCAAACAATTTTAATATAATAAAAACTTTTATACTTTATTTATTGTATGATATTTAATAATCAGTTCTCTATAAATAACATACAATTAAATTTTCTCATGTCATACATCCAAGTATTAATATACATAAACACTTTACTTTAATTTTGGAAGATTTATGTATTGAATTAGAATTTAAGATATGTATCTATTAATTTATTATTTTTCAAAGTATAGTTATTTATGTAAACCTCTTCAGACTCTTATTAATTGATAATCTTCTTCATCCATATAATTTCAATATATGAGTACTAGAGTCATAATATATTCTTATTGATCAAATGCTCAAACAATACACATACTAAACAATACAATTTCAATTCGATATTTTTTTTCTTGAAAATACTATGTATTCAAATCCTCAAACAGTACACATTCTAAACAATAAAATTTCAGTACAATATTTTCTTCCTTGAAAAATGCTATGTCTTGATCACAATTCTTCATAGCTCAAAATCACATATCATACATTTTCAATAATATAAACATTCACTTAAGTTCTTTATAATTCATCTTACATTAACTCACCAATCAATGAAACAACCAATAATGAATAAGAACCATACAGATTAATAGAACAAAAATAAAATATAATAAATTTTATGTAAGAGTAAGAGAGAAGAAAAAGTTTAAAACTAAATTGTGTTTATGGAAAGCATCAACAGTATACCACAATGTGGTTGAATTAGGCGTGACCTAAACTGAAAGCAAAACTCTTTAATCGAGTTCGGTACTACAATAATTGAGCACAACGTCATCCAAACTTGAACAAATATTTTAGTTTTATTGAGCGCTACTAATATCATATTCAGTGTCATCTAAAAAAAATTAAAATCATAATTTTTTTATAATTTAAACTTATATTTTCCTGTACTTACTAATTAGATGAATCCCAAAACATATCATTAACAGCTAATTATCAAAATATTCTTCTTACCAATAATTCAAACTATCATCAATCTCATCTAAATACATTTTTAACATCATATTAACATATAAACGATCAAACTTATCAACTCTAATATCTCTATATTTTCACACTCAAAAACAAATACATTAGCTTTTTAATTTCAACAAATACATTAGCTGTCACTTCGTTGTGTTTATTTTAACTAAAATATTGAAGAACGGGTATAATTTCTGTCTTAGAAAAATGAAAATAATTCACACTGCTTATTGAAAATCTATGACACGGTAGATACAGTAGTAATAGGTCAAACTAAGACGGTTTACTAAAACAGATTGATTCAAGATTCAGAAAAACACTATTCAGTCAAAAAAGAGGGTCTGTTTTCGGAGTCTTTTGAAAATCTTTTTTAAAGTTTGGTAGATTAGCTCATTTAGGTAAATATTATAACGCATGATAATAATGTGATTAGGTAGGGTATTAGACTCTTAAATAGCCTTTCAAATCAGTCTGAATTTTGAAAATGGGAAGACTCAAACCTAAAAAATGGACTACATAATAAGCTAAGCAAATCAAACTTGTGCATTATATTAAATATTGAGACAGACTCAAACCATACCAGCTTTAAGTAAACTTATTTCCATAAATGATGTTTAAAGCAAAAGGTGTTACATCATATTTACATTTAAGACTAAGGATATGATTAGTTTTAACCTACTGATTACTATTTTTGAAAATTTAAGTAAATAACAAAAATATCTTTGAATTACTGTGTTTTGTTATGTTTTATGGTTGATTAACGTTAACTAGACATAATAATAAATTATACCTAAGTGGAGTGTAAAAAGATTTGCTTAAACATATATTCATTCACTAATATTATACAAAACAGAATTACTAAAAAAACTTATTTTAACGAAATTGATTAAGATTTATTTTCAATCTCACTTTACAAGTTTATTTTAAGATATTAAATTAAATATAAACTTATTTAAGTGAATTTTTAATATAATTATTGAATTATGATACTTTTTTGTAATTATATTAATATCAACATCTATTTCCCCATAAAAAAAACTGTTATTTGTTGATGGTTATATATTAAATTATTAATAAAAATTGAATCATTCATAAAAATTTCACGATTTTATATTACCAATGTGTGACGGTGTACTTACATATACATGTTAACAGTTCATCAATTAATAATAAAGTACATAATGCCGCGAGTGTAAATTTAACAATTTATATTGATAGGGTTTTGAATAAAATTTATATGTATTGATAAAATAATTTTGATTTTTTTTATTTGTTACATGTATATCAATTATTATAAATATTTCTTTATCATACTAATGTTTTATTAGATTCAATTTTCGGAAAATAATTTCAACGCTTGGTAAATTATATTTTTAACAATTTTTATTTAAAATCGATAGGAAATGGATGAGTGTTAAAACTTATAGTACAAGAAATGTGACTAAAAATCTTCTTCCACAACAAGGTAATGTCATTGATGTGTGTGCCTTAAAATGTTAACTAAAGAATTACAGAATATAAAAAAAAATGGTTTAAAATTATTACACAGTTACAATAATCAGCGTACCCTTTAATAATAATAATAATAATAATAATAATAATAATAATATATTATGAAGTGAGAGTGAGTTGCATTGAGAGTGGCATGGGCTTCACGGGTAGAATCATTTATTTCTCAACAACATTTGTCTCCATTGTTATTACAAACTAAAATTAAACCAACAAAACGAAACAAATACTCTGTTAAAACCACTCATTTTGGGAATTCATGTCTGCAATTCAAAATCACTCATACATTATTCTGTGTAACATTAACTCTCATCTACAAAACCTATTTACTTTCTAACTCTACAATTCCCTCTTTTTATTCAACTTCTTTAATTCCCTCTTCACTTTTTGAAAGCCCTATTTAACTAGTTATTGGGCTACTACCTCTAAAATTATTATTCTCTATTATTCGCTATGAATGCATGCCTTTTCCGGTTCATAAAATTAAACTAAACATTTATTTGACCAAAATAATCAATGCACGCTTTAATAATTATTTATTGACTATTGAGTGTTGCCATCTACATCCATTTTTATTCAAATATGTTTTCTGTTTGTAGTTTATCACTATTTTAAAATTAGTATTAAGTAAAAGTATATTAAAAAAATATTTAAATCTGATTATGTGAAGTAGCCGTTACCGTTCCGTCTCGGTCTATGTGGGTCAATCTCAGTGTTTAAGGTCCCATGCAACAAAATTTGTGTTTGTTTTTGGTGCATATATCAAAACAAACTCTTATATCTGAGCATGTTCAACAAGTGTGGTCCATTTGCTTTATTTACACTCTCACTCTTCATGTTTTTTTTATTTGCTTCTTCATCCTCCTATTTAAGTAATACCTGTGAAACTCATACCAAATGCAATCGACTAAGAGTGATGAATAATGGATCCATCAAAATAATAGATAGACAATTTTTTCCTAAACCATTTGCACTACTTGTATTATAGATTTGAAACATCATTGTTCAACCAAAATATTTTAAGAATTATGTTATTCTCAAAAACTGAATTCCTCATTTATTGGTATTTTCTTAAATATTGTTCAATTAGTTCATTTTGAAACAAATGAGTGGTATTTTTAAAATTCGTTATACGTTACACCAAGTTATCAAAGTTAGTGTTATAATTGATAAAATAATCAATTCAATATACTATATTATATTGTATATATAAGATTAAAATTAAAGAAATCAAACTTAACAAATTGAATGACAAAAACGGGTTAAATTCGCCCATTTAGACTTGCTGCTAAAGATGGATTAGACCGAATTTATTCACAAAAAAAGTATAATATTTTTTTGTATAAAATTAATTTAAATAGATAAATTTCAATAAAATATGTAAAATAATGTAATCTAAATTTCATTTAAATATTAATTTGTTATTAGTGTTATAAAAATTAAATTTATTAAATAAATTAACAACAATGTTAAAGATGCTGTAACAAGCTTCATGCTTATCGTTATCTTGATAGTGAAAATGACTGATTAACTAAACTCGATTACATTATCAGCTTTAGCAAACTACAACGAAAAATATAATAAAATAAAGCATCGAAATATATTTTAGTGTTATATTTTATAGTAATAATAATTTTATCTTATATGTACTCAACAAAGATGGGTATATAATGTTGGAAAAATCTTCTAGTTCTTATTAATAACTCTAACGTTTTTTTATGGACAAACAATACTGTCTCAGTAAGACATAATCTTAAATGACACATTTATGGTTAATTTCTTCCAAAGCAAATTATTCTGTATTTTAAATAATGTTGATCACAAATTAATTAAACTAATAATAATACTTTAATAAATCATGCTAAAACAATTTTGGTTGAAAATTACAGTTGGGTGTAATTATTGTGACTGCACTAATGGTGTTATGTGTCATCTTTCATATTGGTTTGAATGTTCCTTTAACTAAATAGGTCTTATTAATTTTGTATAACAGGTCATCATTAGTAGTAAAATAAATATTTAAAATATGGTAAACCCTTAGTTTAAAATAGAGAATAATCTATAATTATGAATGTAAAGATTAGTTAAGATTAAAAAAGTACCTTTAATATGTATTTGAAAAAGAAAAACACTTGCTTTGGCGTGTGATTTTGTTGATGGTGAAGAGTGATAATAAGAGTAACGAACTTGCCTAGGAAATTGAAGCCTATTAAAGTATGTGGCAGCAACAAAGTGGGAAAAGTAGAGGGCTTAAGTTTAATCAATTACGATGTTGTTGAGAGATAGGGTTTTTCAATCTTTGTTAAATGTATAAAGAATTAATGGTATGTTGGTAATGTCAGAGGGAGGAAAAAGGATAAGTAACCATCTATCATCATTTTCAAGTAATTTGTTGTTTCTCTGTCTCCACAACAAATACATCTAAGTTTGTCTTCACTGTCAGTGGGACCCACACCCATGGTGTCACGCCGGCCAACTGTACTCTTCTGACGGCGGAATACCGGCGGATATGGTGCCGGCAGAATCTCTTTCTGAGACACTGTCTCTTCTGACTCTTCTGCTCTTCCTCTCATCTTATTCATATTTCATGCAACATCATATATTCATTTTAAATTAGGCTCTACTTTTGTTTTTTTTTTATTATTATTATTATTATTATTATCATTTTTTAAATAATAAATTAATCCATCGTTTACAAATGTTAAGAAAAAATTGACAGTGTAACATAATTTAAAAGATTAAATTGAAAATTCATAATGTTTAATCTCAATAGGTATTAGGAGATGAGTGAGAAGGATCCGTTGATTTTTTTTCGAAAATAGATTTACTCAAATAAACTCATAATACTAAAAATAAAAGAGAAAATAATTTTGATAACACTCTTCTAGAAACGGAATTCTCAGTAAATATGTGTAGTTTAGAAGTTAGAGTGAAAATAAGTTTATTTCAGTATTTTTTTTTTCGAAATGAATATTTTTGAGAAAAAAAAAATAGTTGTGTTTGTATTTATACAAGACATTATTTGATGATGAAAGGAAACGGATTTATTTATTCTAAGCGTTGAGAACTCACATCACTCACCAATCATTAATGTTGATTTTAAATTAAACAGCAACATTGTGAACTTAAAAAGTACACCCTAATAATTTGCTGCAAGATTTGGGAAGACCGAAATCGTTTGGTGACACATCATGAAACAGGGAATTAGTTTGGATCCCTTTTATGAAACATTAGTTCAGAACTTGCTTTTTGGTTTTTACTATTGTGTTCCAATTCAAATAATTTGTGACTCATTTAGATCTAGGATAATTTCATAATATATGTTAAATTGTTTAACAGGAATCAATATATTATGACATAATTAGTGGATAATTCTTAAAATAGTTTTATTTTTAAATCTATCTTCATTATTAATATATTTTATTTTTTTCATTCATTAATAAGTGTGTACTTGTATATTTAATGAAAAGTAAAACTAATGCTTTATATAAATTATTTATAAAATATTACAAATTACTTTGAAACTATGTCTTATATTAAAGATGAAAAAAAAATATATAAAAACATGTATTAATCTTAAAATTTCATTTCGACGTAATGAATTATATTTAAAAACATAAATGATTATTTTATTAGTATATAATATTTATCAATCTTATTAATAATTTACATTCGCTAAAAGCTATTGACAATTTTTAATAAACTCTTTTCTTTTGGTCACTTTTTTTGTTCGTAAAATATTTCAAACTTAAGTTTTAATATCTACTCATTTTATTAACTGTAAAAAAGAAACTAATTGTGCGAGATGTGATTTTTTTTCACTTATAGTACTTTTATTCCATTTGAGATAAATAAATTTAATAATACAAGAAAGAAAAAGAACTATACCTAGTTTAACCTTAATTATAGTAATTGTAATATAACTTACTTTGAAATTCGTCAAATAATATAACAAAATATGTAGTTTTAGAAAGGAAAAAACTGTGTTTATAATCAATGAATATTAAGACGTTACCAATCCAACTAGATAAACAAAAATAATAACAAAATATTTAAATATTTAGAAACCTATTAAAATTATTTTTTTATAATCTTTGTGGACTTAACTTTTTTCTCCTTCAACCATATCCAATTTTTTTATTTATATTTAAATTCAATAGAGCTAGATAACTTATTGAATTTAAACATAATTGTAATAACTTGAAAATTTGTTTTAAGAATTGAGACTGTGCAATTGAATTAGAAAATGAGTATTTCAATACTGGAGTGCACGTCTTTTTTTTTTTTTCTTTTCTCTAAAAAAATTGACAAATTAGATTGAAGTTTCTTATAGGAATCCTAGTGAAAATAAAACAGGTCCATACGATTAAGATATGTTTTTGAATAAGTTCATTTTAAGACAATTTTGATAAATTAGGTATGTCTTAAAAAAAATGTATTGCATCTAATGTTTTTAGAGTTAGGGTGAGTATGTGTTAGCTCGGGATAATAGGAATATGTCTAGATTGTTGACCAATGTTTTATCTTTTATTTGTGATAAGTATCAATTTTTAGTGTTTTTATACATTGAGAAATATTGAGTAATTTTTAGTATTTTTATACATGAGAAATATTGAGTACTTGTAGGTTTAAGTGTTATTTAAAATAGTAATTACTCCCAATTTTAGAGTTTTTGGATTTAAATTTATGTTTTGAGTCATGAGTTAAAGGAAATCATTTAATCTCAGTTATTGTGAAATTCCAAGTATAAAAGAATGAAGAAAATGATAGATTGAAAGATTCATGAAGTAAATAAATGAAAAGTTTAAAATAGAGAAATGTCCAAAAGAAAAGCCACTTAACCTAAGCCCAAAAGCAAGTCTAAAAGGTATTTTTTAGGTTTTAGACGGAATCAAGACTTGGAGGACAGAAACAAGACCTAGAGGACGGAGGCGGACTACTAGAATTAAGATTTCTTCTTCTCTTGCAATCTTCCTTTCATTGGATTGTAATGGCTACCATGGGTAGCTAATTCCACAACTTTGGGATTGAATGTAACTTCTTGAACTCATTTGTATTTTGGTGATTTTAAATATAATATTCAGTTTCTACTCCATTGCTATTTTCATCTTGTGCTTAATGCTTGATTTTATCTGATCAATAGAGTCTCGCTTTTGATTCTTAAACTTAACT
>Ga0099825_1003036_pt1 | contig 22396 bp, 12 predicted proteins | sample SiratroredBW_FD_76838 | JGI IMG/M metagenome (GOLD analysis project Ga0099825, IMG submission 76838) | Root nodule microbial communities of legume samples collected from California, USA - Siratro red BW | ecosystem: Host-associated > Plants > Roots > Nodule | place: USA: California | collected... | reverse complement strand
TAAAACAAGAAAAGGTCAATAGTAATCGTCAACAACATAATCTTTAAACAAAAAAAAAAAAAAAAAAAAAAAAAAAAAAAAAAAAAAAAAAAAAAAATAAAAAAAAAAATAAAATAAAATAAAAAAAATTAAAATAAATTTAATAAAAAAAAAAAAAATTAATTATTTTTTTTTTTTTTTTTTTTTTTTTTTTTTTAACAATAGTACCAATTTATGCTCATAAATTGTTTACACTAAAATATGATATGATCAATCACTACATGAATGTACTTTTTTCTAGTCAAAAAAATTGGACAAGAAAACTAAAATATAGTTACGTGCAGCATTATAAGACAAAAAGAAGAAGACTATTTTTGACTTAATATTCTTATAGACACTTAAAAAAAATTATTTTGGTTACAATGGGAAGAAAGAAGGTAAAAAAGAGATGTTATTTTATTTTTGATAGTAATAGAGGTAGGGGTGTGGTTTTATAGTAGTGAAATAAGTGTTATTGAGTATGTTCCTCCATGAGTTGAATATTGATATCTTGACCTAACCAAGGTATGAAAATGTGCAACAAGAAACCTCCCAATCTGTCTCTCCTTACCCATCCAAAGTTTTGTCCCTTGCACACATATTTCCCTTTTAGGGTGGAATGAATTAGCAGTATAATTATTACTGGTTCAACATGAAGTTTCCAATCTTTTCTTGCTTTGCATTTCAAGCCTTTATTGGTACTGCACTGCACCCAACAAAATAACTTTCTAATCATCATCACCCCTTCTATCTCTCCCTCTTTCTTCTAGAGCAGTTCTTCTACGCTGACCAATTCCCATCCAAATCCGTTTTTGATCCAATCCCTGCTCTCTATTTCAAGTGGGGGACCATCCTCTCACCCAACCCCCCAACCTCATTAGAAGCCAAACGCCTCAATTCAAGTGCATTGCTTCTACTGTACCATGACAGCAACACCCACCCACCCTATCTAAACAACACAATTATTCTCTAACACACAACTTTCTTAAATCTTTCATCATTAACACTTCTTCTTCTTTTCTCATCACCTTATTTTTAGTTTATTCAATAACTTTTACACACTAACTCTGTTCAAAATACCCAAGAAGAATTCTTTCTTTAAAAAACCAAATAAAATTAATTACACCCCTATCAATATTTAACTTTCATTATTTCATAATTTGTTGACTTTATTAAAATCTTTGTTCAGTAAATTCATAATATTTTTTTCTACAGGTGTTTTTTTTTTCATAAAAAAACATAAATACTAAAAAATTTATAACTACTATTCATACATCATACATGTTGTCTTAATCTATTTGCTTACTCGGTTTCACATTGAAATATTTTGAAGTAAAATCAGGTCTTTGATAACAAACACAACTATTAGTTATGTTGGAATCCAGTGTCAGCAGGTTCTAGTATGTTCTCAGAAACATTTTTTATTCACAAAAAAAAAAAAGCAGAGTCCTGTTAGAAACTCAAACACTGAAATTGTGGTGTGAGATATTTGCATGTGTGAAAAATATCTATGAAAGAAAAGAATAATGATAATAATAATAAGGAGGAAGGTGAGAGAGTGAGAAAGAAGAAAAAGCAGAAGGCGACAACATTGCTTACGCGGTATGGAGGGCAAGGTGCGTCATCTCGGACAGAGGGGAAAACGGCACCGTTTTCTGTGTGGTTGGTTCCACCAATTTGCAGTTGCTTGCTTCCATTCCCACCCAATCCACTAATATTTTTTTTTATCTCTTCTCTTTCCCTCACCAACAAACCGTCCATCGCTCACAAAGTCTTCTCTTCTCTTCTCCTTTCTCTCACTCAACAACTCAACTCCTCTGCGAATCGACGTTGTCGTTCTGCATCCGACTCCAAACGACGCCGTATTCAGTAATCTGATGTAAGCGCGGTTCCAGAGCCAACAGAAAAGGTTCCGTTATTGCCGTTGCTTTTTATATTTTTTTCTCCTTCCGGTTCGTTTTCTATAGATGGATCGGGCGGCGTTGACGGTCGGACCGGGCATGGACATGCCGATCATGCACGACAGTGACCGTTACGATCTGGTCCGGGACATCGGTTCCGGAAATTTCGGCGTGGCCAGGCTGATGCAGGATAAACAGACCAAGGAACTCGTGGCCGTCAAGTACATCGAGAGGGGCGATAAGGTTGTCTGAACGAACGAATGAATGAGCAAAAGCGTTTTTCTGATCTTTTTTCTTTGTGTGTTTTCTTTGGTGGTGTTCCCTTTGCTGCCCCTTGATTTGGTAAATTTTTTGTTTTCACGCTTTTGGCGAAGGGAGAGAGGGAAAAAACTAATTGTCCACATGATCGACTTGCTTTAATTGTTTCTTCGGTTGTTGCTGACGTGTGATGCTATTTTTGTTATGTTCCGTGTTTCCATTTTTGTTTCGGTACTACTTGTTTCTGTTTTTTCTTTCTTTTAATAAATTTTTGCGCCATTGCTTACCACTTAGCAAGTAGCTGTTTCTTACTGGTGAAGTGCTGGACTCATTGTTTCTTTGTGGTGTTATTGTGACTCGCAGATTGATGAAAATGTGAAGAGGGAAATTATTAACCACAGGTCTTTGAGACATCCCAATATTGTTAGGTTTAAAGAGGTAAGTAAATTCTTCGAGCTTTTAAATAACCGTCTGCGACTGTGGTTTTGCCGCAACGTTTAGGGGTTTTGATTGTACACAACTGCAGTTGTAGCCATATCGGCCACAATTTTCTGTGACCGTGTTGTTGGCTATACTGTTAAGGTTTTTGGAGTGGTAGGGACTGCTATGGTGGTCACATTATCCACAATTTCCACAATATGACAAAAGTGTGGTTGTCTTCTAAAAACCTTGATATTTATGTATTTTTACTTTGTCCGTTGTTATTGTTCATAGGAGGAGCAATCATTTATTTGTAATGTTTTATGAAATTTCACACAGGTTATCTTAACACCTACTCATCTGGCGATTGTAATGGAATATGCATCTGGAGGCGAGCTCTTTGAGAGAATCTGCAATGCTGGGCGTTTTACTGAGGATGAGGTTCTTATTTATTTTGTTTACTTATTCTTCACTTGATGATTATCAATTTGTACTTCAAATACGTTGCTTATGTAGGTTCTTTGTTATGATTCAGGCTCGTTTCTTCTTTCGACAACTCATATCTGGGGTTAGTTATTGCCATGCTATGGTAAGTGAGCATTTTTCCCTTCTGCTCTGTCCAATCTAAATTGTGTTTACACTTGACTGAAATGTAGTATAGGTAATGTATCAGTCTTCCGAATATTGTGTCTGATATATCAGTATTCTTTGTAACATGTCTGTTCATAAAGCAAGTATGTCATCGGGACTTAAAGCTGGAAAACACTTTGCTGGATGGTAGCCCGGCACCTCGCTTGAAGATATGTGATTTTGGGTACTCCAAGGTAAGGTTTTCTTTTCTCACTAGCTTTTTCAGGTGTGAGTTCTATGCCTTTTCATATTTTACTGGGAGTTGTTAGGTTGAATAGTATTTAACTCCAATTACTTTCTTCGTGTGTGATCCATTTTTCTTCAGTCACTTTTGTTCTTCACAGTTAGTATGTGATGATGAAATTGAGTAACTTCTTAAGTTATTGAAAGATTATTTCAGTAATATGGAATATTGGAAAAGATACATTTCTACATGACTGCTGATGGTGAATTTTAATAACCCAAATTTTTTAGTTTAGCTTGTTGGCCATTCTGGATTCCCATGAACTAGAGTTTGGATTGTTAAAGTTATGAGCCTGTAAGCTTGTCACAGTACTAAAGTGTTTCCTGGGGTTCTTTAGAAAACATTGCAGGTTTTTGGTATTGTTTCTTGTTAACCTGTATCTATGTATTGTGTTCTAGAGTGCATTGGAATTAAAATTCATGCTGAGTTCCTTGAAATTTTGCTGTTATTCTTTTATTTCATTGTTTCAAATTTCTCTCTGACTTCTAAGTGCCTGAACATCATGACTGTCATATCTCATAAATCTGATCGATGGTGTGATTTACAGTCTTCAGTGCTTCATTCACAACCGAAGTCAACTGTGGGGACTCCTGCATATATTGCTCCAGAAGTATTGCTGAAACAAGAGTATGATGGCAAGGTAGAGAATTTACTGTTTTATTTCATGGTATTTTTCTTTTTGCATAGATCAATTACTGTCACAATTTGGTCTGCACTCCAAATAAAGGTCATTCTAGTTTTTTGGTTGTTGTTTCTCACCTAATTTGGGACTCTGGCACTACCTGAAAATCTTAACTTAGCAAGGAAATGCAGACACTTCAAAATTATACAGTTAAATGTCGAACACGTCTCAGAAACTTAAAGTACCTTTATCATTTCCTCGCATTTTGCAAATTGTCACTTTTAAAATTTTTATATATCACAATAATTAGGTAAATTATATTTTTTTTATGTCTACAACGATTCGTGCTGATTTTTAGAATATATCGGTTTACTCTCAATTTAAGATTTGTGTTGTATGCCAATTTTATATGTTCTATAATAGTTGGGTTATTTCCTATTATTGTTAAATTTGTTGTATCCTTGCATCCCTTGTCGAATCTGTACTTTCAAGTTTCTTAGTGACAACTTACAGTTCACAGTATTGCCCTGTTTGTCTACTATTATTAAGAGAATAGGATGTAATTTTCATTCATGTCTTTTTGTACTAAATACTTAATGAACCGTTTATTTCCGAGGCAAAAAGTGGAGGGAGGGGATTTTGCCCCCTCATTGTTCCCTCTCCTCTCCTCCCTTCTATTTCCCTCCAATTAAACAGTGTGTAAAAGGATTCTATTTTTTATTTTTTTCAGTACAGGAATAAGAAATATAAAGTTCTGTATGCAATTAAATCATAAATCTAGTTGAGATCATTACTACCTAACTTCAACCTTCCTTATTTCATTTGTACTCAATCATTTTTTTTTAATTAACATTGAGGTTAAACTTACACAAGTGTAGCTTCACTTTCAAGTTTGGTTTGAGGTGTTTTTGTCTGCAATATCCACATCTTAACAATTGTACTAACTAACTCACCATCTACTAATGAGTGATCCATCCTGTTAGAGATATGATTTGATTGTGTTAGAGATATGATTTGATAGGGAAATATCTTACGAAATATTTTCCATTATTAAATATTGGTTTATTTCCCTATTATTGTATCTCCTTCATTATAACCAAGAATACTCATGTGCATAAAAAATACAGAATTTATTATACTCCTTCTCGGTTTCTTCCTCCTCAACATGGTACCAGAGAAGTACCCTCGTTCAGGACCTGTTTTGTCTTAATCCTTTCAAAATAAATACCCCTTCCTTTAATTTTCAATATCATTATTCTAGTGCAAGTATGAAGTTGGTTTAAACATCAAAGATTTTGTTTTAAACTTAACTAGTTTGAATGCGGAATAGTATCTTAATGGGTTGCTTCTGTTATGTTCTCTTGCATTTATAATTAGCTTGCAGATGTCTGGTCGTGTGGAGTGACCCTATATGTGATGCTAGTGGGAGCATATCCTTTTGAAGATCCTAATGAACCAAAGGACTTTCGGAAGACAATTCAGGTATATATCAGATCTTTAGATATGTGCCCATTTTCTGATTGCTTGAGTGCAACTTATGATTTCTGCCTGCTTCTTTGCAGAGAATTCTTAGTGTCCAATATGCCATTCCTGACTGTGTTCAAATATCTCAAGAGTGTCGCCACCTTATCTCAAGGATTTTTGTTTTTGACCCAGCGGAGGTAATTTCTATTTCCAACAACTGACCTATTATTGCAATAAATAAATTGGACATTACGCAATCGTGGATAATTTTGTTCTTTAGATTAATTGTCACACTATTATGTGCGAGCTCAAACAATATCAATATGTGTCACTTTAAAGGGATTTTTAGCATTTGAATGTTTTTGACGTAATTGTGGGGCATTTTCCTTCTCCTAAGAAGTTTTATTCAATTTATTCCAATGTATTACTTTTCTCATTTTGTATAGGTCCTGCGTGGTTGTATGTCTATCATAATATAGGAATATACTAGCTATCAGACATTAAATGTGATCATAGACAACAGGAAAAAATGTTGAATGTGTTTTGACTTAGTCGGCTCCGATGACTGTAAAATATAGGAATTTATACTCTAAATCATTTGTCTGAATCTCATGTCTTTGGATATTTACGTGACAGAGAATCACCATGTCTGAAATCTGGAACCATGAATGGTTTCTGAAGAATCTCCCTGCGGACCTGATGGATGAGAAGATAATGAGTAATCAATTTGAAGAGCCAGACCAGCCCATGCAGAGCGTTGATACGATCATGCAGATAATTTCAGAAGCTACCGTACCAGCAGCTGGGACCTATACTTTTGACCAGTTAATGGGGGAGCAAATTTATGACTTAGAATCTGAATCTGATGCTGAATCTGAGCTTGATATAGATAGCAGTGGGGAGATAGTGTATGCCATGTAGTTTGATCTTGGCTTGGCTTGAAAGACAGCATATTAAATGGAGGGTATCTGAATATTGTGCTTGGCATTTTCAGCATGAAGAAAAGAAGTATGTGGTGCCCGCATTTTGTGTAGATTAGCCTGGACAATACAAACTCCATGTTAATATTTATGTATTCAGTGTCGGTCGCTGAGGGAAGAAATGATTGTTACCCTTTCCTCACTTCCAGGGGAATGCTTGCTTTATATACATATTATTTACATATTAGCCTTTTCGTTGCTTCCCAGCTAGTTAAATTGGCTAATGGGTGAATGATGTTTCATGCCCTTGCTTATATACACACACTTCATTCCATGTAAACAGTTCCTTTTTCAGTAGGCATATTTGTCGTTTACTAGTTTGTGTACTTCAGTACTACTATACAATTAGTCAGGAAGAGTTACGTGTGGTGGATTAAAAGGTGCCTTGATAAATGGAGTGTTTTTATTTTTCTGCACCCAATCCTATTTATTTTGGAACAAGTTTTTCCAAATGTATCCTGAAACATAAAAAGAATGTTTTGTAGAACGTTTTATAACAAATGGAGGTGATCTAAGTGGGTGTTGGAAGAAACACCTTCCAAGATAAATCTAGAGGTGTAGTAACTTTTTTTGATAAGTAGACTATTCTATTTAGGATTTGAAAGAGTTGAGTACTTTAATTTTTTTAAGAAAAATAATGAAATAAATTAAATAATAATGATATATTATTATTATTATTATTATTTAATTTTGATCATATTGGGTTGGATTGATTTGGTTTTGGTTCAGCATGGAAAGACCTTTATTCAACTTGGAAGAGATTGATTTTGGTTATGTTCGATTTACTGAGAAAAAAAAATTAACCCAAAATTATTTTAATTGTATTAGAATAACTCATTGAATTATTTAAATTAATGAAAATATGTAGATAAATGTGAATAAAAGATATTTTTGTTCAAATGTAATGTCTAACAAATAACATAGGGGAAACAAGTACTTCAACTTAATATAATTTTATTTATTATAATTATTTTCATATACAATTATTTCAATATAATTTTTTCATATATTACAATTGTTTTTAGCATAAATAAAAAAGATATAATTATAAATATCCAAGACACAACTTAAAAAACTAAATTATGTGAATGTTAAACTAAATTATGTGAATGTATATTAGAGTCTATACTGAAACTCCATTTGTCACATCACGAACTTATTAAACACCATTCTCCATAATAATTTGGAAACGAAAAACATATTTAACCATTTAATAAATAATATATTTATTATTATTATTTTTAATCGATGTAAAAATGATTTAAAATAAAGTAATTTAAGCATGAAAGAGTGAATAAAGAGATAAGTTCTAAATGACACAAGAAAAATATCATTTTAGACATACTTTTCTCTAAACAAACATTTGATAACCAATTTTAATGATAAACTACTGCATTCAAATGATAAAAATAAATATACATAAAATTTTAAAATAAAATAATAATATAGATTATTGTTGATATTTGTATAAAATATAAAAATATTTATTTAGCATGACAGAATTCTCTCTGACTTTGGATATTTACAAGTGTAAATATTAATAGTTTTGCTACTATCTTAAGTTTTTTTTTTTAATGAAAAAACATAAATAAATGAAAGAATATTAGGGATACTTCAACTTTTTAAAAAAAAAATAATTGTAAATAAACAAATACTGTATCTGTAAATTACAATATATTCGACTAAAATCCTCCCTACAATAGAGCTAGGTTAACATCTCCAAATGATGTATTTAAGAGGGTCTATGATATTTCATAATTTGTGCATTGCATAAACTTAAGGCAATTGAAATCCTAATACCAGAATTGTGTTTGGAGCCCATTATGAACTTCTTGAATCAGTTTATTTCTTTTCCAATTGATTGTCTAATTTTCTCCAAAAGATATCACTTAACTTGTTCATGTTGCTATAAGTGGCATAGCTGCAAGAATTGTGATATCATTTTGCTTGCTTTTCTTTTGTGTGCAGTGTTGAGCTGTTTTTTGATTTATGGTTCAAGTGCTAAGTATTGATCCATGATTGTTGTATCCTGTCTCCTATGCACCACCTATTCTTGTTATCTCAATTAGAAAAGATGTGACTTTCCTTCCCTCTCTTTTTTAGTGCTAATCCGATTAGTAGCTATCTGCATATGTTAAAAGCACAGACAAATAATTCAGTCTGTAACAAGGGCATTCTGTTGCCGGTCCTTCTACTGTCTCATACTCTCACATTTTATCATTGCAATGGATAAATAAACCCAGAAAAAGGAGCAATCATTGGTAATAAAATACTTGTGAGAGATGAAGTAGCTACACATAATTCATATGTAAAGTGTCATTTTTGAGTTATTTTAATGCAAGTTCTTGGACATATGCATTAGTATGAATATGCAAAGTTTGCTTTATTTTCAACATTTGTAATCCAAGTCCATGACTATTCAAAATGTTTATGTTCTTTATGTCCAACCCACCTAGTGAATATACAAAGTGTGGATAGGGACCTATTGTGACTTCTTCTCAACACACCAGAGTTCACCATACTAAATTATCTGTTGTGAAAATCTATGAAAGAAACCTAAATACTTTCTAAGAAGGTACCAAAAGACTCTAAATCTTCTTCAAATCTAGGATACATGCATTATGGATACGTTAAAAAAAATTTTACAAAACATTATTAAGTAAGGAGATATTGATAATTTATTATTAATTCATAATCAATCTATGTGAATACATATAATGAGAATTTCTTATTTAATGTATACAATTTCATCAATATCTCATATATTAAAGAAATAGAAAAGATAAATAAAAATACACTTTAAAGAAATTATTATTTTTTTAATTTTTAATTATAATATTTAATAGTACTTTCACTCTCTTCAAATGTTAAAATGCAAATATAGAGTAAAAAAACGTTTTTACTTTTACTAGTCATGATTATCACAAAAAAAAGTTCTAATTATAGAAAAATATATTTTTGTGTCTGTATGATAATCAATTTTAGCTAACTATCAATTAAAACATATATGATAATTCTCAAAATAAATATAAATTCTATAAAATACTACAAAACCGAATTCTGAGCTAAATTTGTATTTAATTATAAAATTTTGTATTCTTAACTTTTAACGGGGTTTTCAAACTTCTAGTAAGGGTCAGCGGTTTTCAATAATTCACAATAAAATTTTTATTATTTTAATTTCTTCTTTTTTTAAGCAATACGGAAAACTAATTGTAGAGATAATTGAGATACCCTAAATGTACAAGTCGATTCCTCTAAATGAAGTGTTGTTTATATACTTCATACTAGTGATTGCTTATAAGTGTATATTTATTATAATCCCCAATCACTCTACGCAAAGTCAAAATGACATGCTGCATTAATTCAACTAGTATCTATACCCAATTAAAATTTTCATGATCATAATTTGTTTAGGGTTTAGTATGTTAGGAGGTTAGATTGTTACATGAGAGAGAATGAGAGAAACAAATTTGTTTTAGTGATGAATTGAGGAAGATTTCAACAAATGAAATGGTACAAGAGGTGAATCAACTAACTACAACCTAATGCAAGTTACTTAAAATAGCTTATTTCAAGGATGCAAACCAGAATGGTGACTAAACTTTTAGTTTATTCCTTTTGTTTGTGGACTCTGCCAAACACATCAAGGGCCACCTTTCTAGTAAAAGGTAGGAACAATAATTAACAAGTGGATATACAGACTGTGGGTAGAGACCTCTTGTGGCTTCTTCTCAATACTCACCATCTAATAATTCACCATAGAAAAATTCTTCTCAATTTCATCTTTCAATGAATAGAGAAGATAAATAAAAATACACTTTAAAGAAATTATTATGTTTTATAACAATACACTTAGATATGTGATTTGGGATGATTTAAAAATAAATGAATAGAAAGTAAGTGGCGTTTGATTTAATGGATTTAAGTAGAAAATTTAATAGTTCGCTAGGGTCAAATAATTACTTATCGCAGTTATTATAATTATTTTTGTATTTAAGAGGTCGGTTAGTTGCTAGCTAAGTGAGAGTTGAATATTATTTTATAATTATTTTTATATTTATGGTCCTAATAAGATAAAAAAATACTCAGAAAGTTAAATTAATCACGTAACTATATTTATCAAATCAAATCATATCAAAATCACTATTTAATTCCTATAAATAATATTATGAATGCATGAAGGAAAAATAGATGTTTTACACCAACTTTGATAGAGCTATGATATCCAAAATTTAATTTTAACATCTGAGTGCCCCCATTGTATTGTACCTAAAACTCATTGAAGATAGATAATAATGGTTTGAAGATAAAACACTAAATAAAACCCTTCAACAAGAACAATATATAATTGATTGAATTAAAAATATTAATAAGTTATTTTTAGTGTAATGTCAAAATTATCTTTAAGGTTGTGTTTGTATCCAGAAATGAATTTGAAGAAATGAATTTTATTATATTTGAGGTAAAACTGTGGAAAAATTTTGTTATTTAGATTAAAGGAAAGATGATGAGAAATGAAGAGAAAATTTATGAAAATTTGTGAATAATGTGATAGATGTAATTGATAAAATATTTTTTTTAATACATAAAATTATAGTTAAAATTAATTTAACATTGAATATAATTAATTTATTAGGTGTTATTGATAAATTATTATTATTTTAATTAATGAAACTATAAAAGTATATATTATTTTTAAATTATAATTAAAATAAAAATTAAATTATCATTGTTGATAATATTATTATTTTATAAATTTATTTTGATTATTATTATAATTTTAATTTTATTATTATTACTTTTATTATCATTTTACAATTTTATTATTATTTTTATTATAATTATTATTTATGATTTTATAATTATTTGTAGTTTCTAACATTAATATTATTGGTATTTTATTTTTATAATTATCTTATCTTTATTATTACTTTATAATTTGTTATTAATATTTTATTATTTCTTATTTTTATTAATATTATTATTATTTTATAATTTTATTAAATTCATTATTATTTTAATAATTATTTTATTATAATATAAGTATATATATTAATAAATTATTTAATTAACTATGTAAAAGAATATAATAAAAAATTATTTTCCTAGTAAAATTTTGCAGTCCAACAAAAAAAGGCTGTGTTAAAAAAATTTTCTCGATATTCCTTTTTAATTAATTTAGAATTATTTGTACATGTATTTAGAAGTATTTGAATGGGAATGGTATATATATATGATTAGGATAGTTTCCATTTCTGAAGTGAGTAGTTGATAGGTGATGGCAGTTGTATGTGTTTCTTGCATTTTTCCTCGTAAATGGGGAGCTGTTACTTCTTCCACAAAATACATTCTCTGTATTAGGTAATCATGAATTACAACTTTTGTGCTTAAAATAAGACCATAACAACAGAAGTTCAAATCCAACTACATACCATCTCAATTCTATATAAGAAACGGGTTTGGTGATAATTAAAGAGAAAAAAGACAATAGACTTTTTTTTTTTTTACCCTTTCTACCATATTCCCAATTTAAATAAATCCTAACATAATACAGGTGGATGTTAAGAATAGTAAGAATTTAATCTCATATCAAGTAGAAATAGAAAATTAAACCATAAATAAATAAAAAACTCAGACACGTTGTATAAAAGTTTTAACTTGAACATAAAGTTATTTTTTTTTCTATAAATTTAACTCCGATTTTATTATTACTTCATGTCTAGATTTATTTAACAAATGAACACGTTGAGTGACCTTAAATCTATCGTCTTATTCATAAAACTATGTCCACATATATCATTATCCATTAATGGAGTATTTCAATTTCAGGAAATATAGCATGAAATACTCCTTCAAGACAGAAATTTGTAACTAAACAAGAATCAAAGAAGAGATTAACCTTGTGGTCACTTCTCCCAAACTTTTGCCAAAGGCACAACTGAGTGATTTTCCTGTAACAGAAGTGAGAAGAAATGCATGTAAAACTCATCGATGTGGTTAAAGATTATACATATCAAACAACACGAAAGAACTTTCATGGAAAAAACTCATACAATTGTTGGATTTTGTACAAAAACATAGATAATCTTCCGATTTATGATAAGTATTGAATACTAATAACATGTATAAGAAGCTAGTGATAGCTATGAAAGAATTATACTCTTCTTATAGTTTCCATAAGGGCTAGCGATGGTCCACTTGCATTCCAGTGCTTGCAAGAAAATAATCTCAAGGACAACAATCTGCAAAAAGTGAATCGATTTGAGGAGCATGACTTGGATTTGTGTAACTCGCATATTGAAATCAGCGATGTTTTATAATCCGACATTCGAAATTCAAATTTGCCAACAAGAGCTTCTCTCGGCACGTGGATCTGGAGTGCCCTTTGTGTTTCAAAGCGATGAAGATGCAGGTTGTTGGATCTGATGCCCTTGTTGAGAAATTTAAATTCCAGATGTCAGACTATAAAATTTCGATGACTTCAAAGGTTGCTTTTCCTAGATGTGGCACCTGATGCATACCACAATACTACAGTAACCAAAACATTAAATAGTTTCAATGTATCAATCATTTCATGGGTGGCCAACATGAAAGATGCATAACTTAGTCCAACTTCTTTCTCTCTACTTATTTAGTAATTGTTTATTAGAGATATTTGTTTATATCATAAAATTACTTTTAGAAAAACAGCTGATTTTTATGAGAGGATTTTTTTTTAATAGAATCAAATTTTAGATTTTTCAATTTGTGTTTAATTTAAAATGATGAAAAAAAGCACGACTTCTTTATTTTTAATAAAATGATTTTTTTTTTGTCAAAATAACCTTTTTTGAAAAAATTAGTAAACTAAACCAGTAAACCCACTAAGAAAAGTGTTGAAGAAGTGAATTTGCCTATTCAGACTATATACAAATAAGGAAATTAGTTTTTTTTTTTTTGGTTTTAGATTTACACCGTCTTTCAATAATGTTTTATTGGGGATCGCTATGGAAAAAAGTGTGATAAAATTTCAAAATTAAATATAACTTTTTTTTTATTTTAGTTACCCAAAATTTTGTTGAAATTACTATACAACATTGATATTACAAGTAATTGTTGGTATATGCACTTAAAATGTTGATTATTTGTATTAGGTCACTTTTAAACTTTTTTAGTGTTTTCTTTTTTCATTTTCTCGTTTGTGTTATCGTCATTCTTTTTGTTTTTGTGTTGTTTTTGCACTTATTATTTTTATGTTGTTTTGTCTTTCTTGCGTCATTTTATTTTTCTCCCTTCTTGTACGTTTCATCCTCCTCTTTTCTATCTAAATTTGTTGATTAAAAAATTTAAAATTGTCGTGGGATGAGTGAATTGAAGTGTTTGACGGATTTTCAATGAAATTTTTCGAAGATATGTAATTTTAGTTTGTATTATCAAATAACTTTTCTGCTTTATGTGAGACCTTGTTAAGTTATAATATTAAAAAACATAAATTATGTTTAGAAGTTATCATTAAATTTTTTAACTTGTTAAAATTTATTTTGGAATGATGTGTATTCCAACTATTAGAAACTTACCGTCCATCTCGATTTTTTTTGTGATCATCATGAACATTGTGTCTTCAATTGCTTTTAACACATTTGCAAAAGTGGTTTGAAAACCATTTTTTAAAATAAGAAATAAATGAGACATCAATTGGTTTTAACTTTTTGTTTATTGATATATTTACTTTCTTATTAAAAGAAATTTTTTACTAAGATTGAAATTAGGAGATTATTAAAGAAATTAAAGGTAATAAATCTCATGGATGTATTAACACTCCAATTACAATAAAATTTTTAAGTGAAGTAATAATCAACCTTTTTCTGTTCATTTATATCTTTTGTCAAAGTTTAGGATATTATGTTTAAGACTATAAAATCAAACAATTATGTTATTCAGTTGATGATAAAGACTAAATTAAACAGTATAAAGATTTTAAACATTCAATAGAGTGATAGTTTTATTTTTAAAAGGTGTTTTAAAGAGTTAAGGAAGGAAGGTGTATTTAAATTGACTTTGGTTTTGACTCTAAGCGATGTGAGACTATTGAACATACCGGAACCCCTAGTCGAGGGCTAAGGGAATGAGGTTCCCATAGACGGCGCAAATGTTCCAACCTTAGGTTCATTGAAATAACATCATTAGGGTTAATCACCGCATCTGAAGCATGGTCCGTTTTGAAGCTCATAGCTCTATCATGGTGTTATCCTTAAAAGGTATTTCGAAGGGTTAAAGGAGAAAGATGTATTTAAATTGACCTTCTTCTAAGTTATATGAAACTATTGAACACTCACAATAATAACATGACAACAACTAGTCAGCCACACTCACAATAATAATATGAAGACCTCCACGCTTACAAAACTCTCCAAACCTATATGCTTTGTCGAGCTTGTTGGCCAAATGTATGTGGCCAAAATGTTCACAACCATCACTAATAATTTGATGCATACCAACAAGATCTCAACCATAACCACTAATAATTTGATGCATACCAAGTCCGAACCAATCACTACTTAAATCTTATAAATACTTTATTATTTTATCTCTGCACAACTATCACATCAGACATCTGATAACAATAACATGGAATATTATCAAATATCAAATCAATCATGTCAAAACCACTTTTTAACATAATAAATAAAGAGCATAAAGAGAGACACACTTCTCATACAACAAACAACTCTGATATCCGATAATTAACTTTAATATCAAAATACTTTTTTAATATCAAAATACTTTTTGTAGATCCAAGTTTGACAATACTCATAGAGCAGTTAAGACCATTCTCAAAAGTACCCAAATTTAAAATTTTGAGTGACTTAAAACTTAATTATATTATTTTTTATTTTCTATAAGAAGACACGTTAAAATCAAAAACAAATGTCAGTACTCAATTGAAAAATACAAAAATTTTGATTACTCAATAAAATAATTTTTTTAATAAAAACTTCTAATATTTCTAAAACGTAATGTTAAAATTTTAACAATTTTGGAAAGTATTTTTTGGATGAATTAAAATTTTAATACTTTAGAAAAAGCAACAACGTCAGAACTTATATGATCTCATCCATGTAGCTATTAGAACTGAGAAGCAACGTCCCAAGAAGTCTTCATACGAACATTTATCCCTCATCCTCCAACCTTGTAACCAAAGAAAACAATCTAAAGTACCAAAGTGTTTCGATTGACAATAGCTTCCAATACGCAGTTCGTAAGCTATCACTATCATCGAAGTATAAGTTCACGAGGCTCTTAAAGAAGATAAAAAGAGCCAATATTTGATGATGAAGAGCCTGTAACTCTTGTCGATATTAATGAATCATTGGTGAGGAGATCGGTTGAAACCTACATATTCACCAACAAAAGAAAAGCTCAAATAAGGCACAATAGTTTCATTGCACTACCAAAGACAAAGTATGTGCGAAGTGATCATTTATCCTGAACAACAAAAGTTGTAAGAATGTAGTATCGACTACATGGTGGAGAAGTTTGTTTCTGGTAAGGACAAGAGAAGATGTAGTTTGCCAATGGTGAAGTCTCCCTTATTCATGCATAATTTCTTTGACGGTCTCTTTTAATGGATATGATAACCTTAGTACTATTTTTCATTTTTCAAATATTACAAATATATATAAAGAGGAATTAGAAGCTTGTTATTGAGTTTATATGAAAGATATAAAGCTATTCAGTAAATTATTGTATATCAAGACAAAAGAATCACGCGATGAGACCAATGATTACGCTAAAATAAGTTACATAATCAATGTACAAATATAAGAAATGTGCCGAAGCTTATCTGCTCCATAAAACGACAGAGAAGGTGTCCCTTGTGAAGTTCGTAGTTCTCTGCGACGGTTAAAAACTAGAAACTCCAGCTTTTGCATCGTTACGAAACAAAGCACTTTGTGAGTTAAAGAACATGAGTATAGATATAAGCAAATTTATGATAGTTATGATGATTGTGTATCTACCTTGCAAGAAGTCGTTAGACGTGTCCATTCCAAGGTTTATCGGATAAAGAACACATCACATCACATGTGTCAGAAACCGAATTAGAACGAAAAATTCGAGGGACAGAAGTTTAAATTCTAAGATAAAAAGCATACTTGATAAACGTTCACAAGTGAGCAAACTTACAACAGGTAGTAGTGCTAAGCATGTCAATTCATGACATCACACACATTACACGCAATTATCATCTGCTGTTTGCAACTGGAACTTGGCAACAAAAGTAGGGCTATTATACACTTATATACGAGATACATAAAATACTCACGACCATTGGTAAGCCATTTAAGTTAACATCAACTTGAGGTACCTTTCTGACTTTAGGATTGGGAAACATAGCTTCAAATGTTTCCTTCCATGAGGCAGACCAGGTCCTAGGAGTTAGGAGCTTATCGAATGAAGCCAGTTTAGGTTAACATCAACTTGAGGAACCTCCACCTTCAGATTAGGAAGCATAGCTTCGAATGATTCCCATGAGGCAGCTGTCTCCTCATCGCATACCACTACCTTTAAATTCTCAAGATTGGTTATTGAGTATGGCAATTCACACCTTCCACAGCTTGTCATATTGAGATTTCGGAGATTACATAGATTACCAATGTCCTCTGGTAAATTTGGAAGGCTTATGCAGTTTGAGATGTTAAGAAGTCTTAGCTTAGAAAGGTTTTGAATAGACTCTGGTATCTCTTCCAAGTCAGTACAGGAACTTAGGTTCAGGAGTTCCAAATTCAACAACTGTCCAATTTCTTGGGGCAGAGAACAAAGATTGTGGCAATTAGTAATACTGAGCTTCTTTAGAGGGGTAATGTCACAGATCCCATTAGGCAATCTCACCATATCCTTGCAATAGTCAATGTTCAAATCTAATAAACTTGGAAATGAATCTGAAACTGGGATGCTACCAATTTCAAAAGCCTGGCTTATGTTACTACACATGTAGAGGGATAATTTTTTAAGATTTTTCAATGGGCTCAAGTGAGGAACAGAAATCCGCTCTAGTCTGATTCTTTTCAGGTTCGATAGAGAACCTAGTACTTTGAAATTGTCCAGTTCAGAATGAAGAAAACCATAATTTGTCATGATAAGAACTTTTAGTTTAATCATTTTCTCCATGAACTCTGGAAAGGAGTACTTCTTAGTATGAAGATTTAAAATCAGAACTTCTGCTTGGGATGGTTTTATGTCGGACCAATCTGAAGCACAAGTTTCATCTGCAAAAAATCCCATATGATGTCAATTGGGGAAAAGTAATCAGTGGCAAATCAATTCTACTTTCGTATTATTAAAAACGGTATAACTAACCAGTTGATATCGACAATGTGCGGGCTGAGACCTGTTGAAGAGTCTGTTTAACACGCCATCCGCGATATTTTGACAATAACCGAGAAATCATGCCTTGTTTCTTTTCCCCAAGCCACCGTTCACTTTGATTTTCATTTATGCCAGTAATAATTCTTTTTCTCTGTTCAATTGGTTCTCGGTTGTTCTGATAAATTGCAAGATCTCTTAGAAGATCATGGAGGACGACAAAGTGGTTATTGTAGTTGTAATTGTCTGAGTCACTTGTATTTCTCCTGGTAAACGAGCAGAAAAATAAATAAATCTTCAGTAAAAAGAGAAATTATCCCACAAGATTATATCAATACATGCCTCCTATTAGATAGATAAATTGCGAATTTCAACTTCTGACCTCAGAATGAGTTAAAAAAAATATAGAGTTGCATGATGTGAGAAGATTACATTCACTCGAAGAGAAATGGTCATTTTGATCTATTTATAAGATACTGATTGATTCTTGCATGAACAACACGTGCTATTGAATTATTTGTTTCAGAGTATAATTCACCTTATATATATTAAGTGGCTGGGAAGAGAAAATAACTGGTCATCTTACCTTGCTACTAAAACATTAGCCAGATTCATGGAGTCTAACTTTTTGATGATTTCCATTGCCTCTATGCCATCATCATCAAATTTGTACAATTCTGCCCACATGTCAATGAGAGCAGGAAGAGGAATTCTTTGATCTTCAGGAAATAACCCAAGGTCCATGAAGCACTCCTTGGTGTTGGGGTTATCTTCCAACACATCCAAGAGCTTTTGGAAGCATGTAATTAATTCAGTACTAGAATCAAGTATAGAATGACCTTGTGACAACTCTTCCACCGTCTTTTGCCACAACTCAATAGACTGATGACTCAGTGATCTACCAATCACTTTAATGGCAAGCGGTAAACCCTTGCAATATCTCACAACCTGCATTTCAGTGCAAGCAAATAAGGTTAGTAAACAAAAGGTCCTACCTAGGTAATCTACCATATTATTGCTTTCGGGGGTTAAAACACAGATTTCTACTCTCTAATAACTCAACAATAAGTGAATAAGCACCTTTTGGACAATTTCTTCGTTAGGAATACTTAAACTGCATTTTGAACTGCTTTCTTCCAAGAGAGCATGGTGACGGAAAAGGGTCATTGCATCTTCAGGAGCAAGTGGTTTCAAGATAAATTGGGTGCTAAATTTAGGAAATGCGACCCTTGAAATCACCAAAATTTTATAGTCAGACATCTGGAATTTAAACTTCTCAACAAGGGCTTCCGAGCCGGGCCAAACATCATCCAGGACCAACAACAGTGGACTTCCCTCAATTTTCCTCATCAAAATTTCCAACCGTTTAATTGCATCGTCGTCACTTACAAACTCAGGCACGTAGTAGCCACAGTGTTCAAATAATCTCTCTACGATATTCTTCAAATTAGGCGTTTGGGAGAAGGTGACAAACAAAATATTGTCCTTGAATTTACCTGGTGAAGGCAAAGAGATCTGTCAGCCCACAGCATTTGTTTTGATGTCTTGAATCAAACAAAAACAATATTTTACTAAATGAACATCGAACAACAGAAAAGAAAATAACACAGATCAAAAGATAAAAAAGCTTCTCTAATCTGTTAAAGCAGTATTTGCAAAGAATATGATGTTCTTAATGATGTAAAGACGTATCAATCTATCATAGGATATCAGTATACAAAAAGTATGAACTCTTCTTTAAACTGCTCTACATCTCAGAAATAGGGATTCAAAACATTTCGCATGCCACAATTTTCATCTGTCACATATAAACTTGCATAGATGTTTGGAATTTTCAAGCAAACATTTTTCATTCATCTTCTACAATCTTTAGTGGAAGTTTAATAGTTTATGACAGAGAATTGTATGTATGAGATAGAGGATATATAAGTAAATTTATGACAGCTTGATGAGGGGATAACTAATAACTATCATTATAAACAAATTTTCAGAGAACTTTTTCTCGTCTGTGTTTTATTATGAGATAGAGGAGACCTATAAATGAAGTTATGAAGAATTGGTTAGGGGATAACTATCACTCTAAACAAATTTCATCATGAGCATAGATGAAATTATGAAGAATTGGTTAGGGACCTATAAATGAAGTTATGAAGAATTAGTCAGCCAATTTATCAATCATCAGAGGACCAAAGAAGAATGACCCCTTACCCTTGACTTCTTCATCCCTACAGAGCTTTGTAGCCAAGGTTGTTTTACCCGATCCACCCATACCACACAGCAAAAGGGTGGACACACCTTCCTGAAGAACCTCCATCTTCAACTTGCTCAACAGTGGACCGAAGCCAACAGTAAATTCTGGGTTTTCAGGAACACCAAAAGGACTCTTAATTGGCGTTTCAGCTCCTTTAAGTTTCTCCTCAAAATTCTCTATATCAAGAAGCTCAATAATCTCTCTCACCTTGTACAGTACATTTTTTATATCCTTGACTTGCTTGCCATCCGCAGTAAGAGAATCGTTCTTGTCATGCGAAATTCCCTCCCCGTAGAGTGAAAACCAAGATAGAAATTTGGTCCACCACAAGCTCCGGGAGCAGGAATTGCACACAATCTCTTCCCCTGCATCTTTTTCTTTGACAAGATTGATGATTTCTTCCCGGGGTGGATTCAAGTGTTCATTGTATTGCTTTATCTCCTGCACCACTAGAGTCATATTCCTTAGGGTTGACCTCAGTATTCGCTTGCTTCTTTTGTTCCTTCTACCTTTTTCAACTATGTCCACCATCATTCTCATTGCATCCTGAAATCTTGTCAAAATAACAAGTTGTTTGGTCTCTCCCATGATAGCCAATCTCTTCCCTCCTTCCTCTGTTCAATCAAACAAGGAACAAATTGTAAAAGACACAGAAACAATCAAACAAGGAACAAATTGTAAAAGACACAGAAAGTCAGTGTTGCTGCATAAAATCCAGATTTTAGAACAAAATGAGACAGTTATATATATATAATATTCTGTGAAATCAAAGACTAAAAAAAACACTTGTGCTTTTGAGAAAATTGCTCAAACCTCTTATGCGTCTTGTGTCCTTCTTGTGGCTAATTTATTTTTGTAATTTGGAGCGAAGCAACGGTAAGTGGGTTGCAATTGAAATTGAAAAGATTAAAATTTGGGGAGCGCGAACGGCAGTATTTATTCATCCGTCAAGGAAACAAGAGTTGGAATCTACCTTCAGTTCTTCGTGTTTCTTTCCACTGACTTTCCTCATTTTAAAATTCTAATACGCGGATGCTTTAATGAGATACTATTTAGGTTGTTCAGTAAAAAATATATATTAAAAAAAAAATCTTTTGTTTGATTTACGGGGAATGAGAGAGAAAAAGTCTCACAAAATTTAATAAATTCACAAGTCCCACTAATTAAAAAAAACTGTGAGCTGGGTTAACTTTTTACTGGTCATATTCTCCACCGTGCTTTAGTTCATGGTTCTTACCTGTGTTGCTTACTTTTCAACGTTCCAAACCAAGTGGGAGTTCATCAAGTAAGAAGTTATCTTTTCTTGTTCAATGAGTAAAAGAAAAATGATAAATTATATAATTTTCTATATCAATTAATATCTAGAAGCACATGGTACCAAATACCAATTCCTATTTCCTTTTGCTTTATATATACGTTAGTACAGTGAAGCAGTAAAGTTGACGGAAATTACAGACTTAGACCGAGGAAGCTGTGGAATATGCTTAGAACGCAATAAACCAGTTTTTGAGCGTTTTAAACGTACTTTCCTGCCACAAAAGGTGGGGCGCGTGTAAGGTGGACAAAATTATTCAATGAAAAAGAAAACAGACCATTATTGAACGAATCGAAATCTACAATTATTGCAGAAACCGTATTTAGTCTTAAATTATTTTGTCTTCTCCGTATGTGTTGTCATCATACTTTTGGGAAATTTCTAGGAAAAACAACATATATGACTTTCGGGGAAAAGTTGTGGAAACTTTATCAGTAACAACCACTAAACTTGATTTCTCAACTTTATTTTTATTAATATATTCAACTTTCAACCTATAAAAATTAAGCAGCTTATTAACTTGCTATTTTTTAACATATGACCTTTCATTTCTTTAAATCTGTTTTTTTTATTGTAAATAAAAGATGAAATAAAAAAGTGGACAATGGACGGATAGGATTGTTTACCTGCAACCTGAAGAGTAGGTAATGGATTGTTGGTGAAAGAAGTTCCACAATTGGGTGCAAGAAAATGGGAGAAGCAGAAGAAAAGCAACATAGAAGAAGCTGAAGAAACAGAAAGAATCATTTGATTTTAATAATTTTCATTTATAACTTAAGAAAATAATTTGATTGAGTTTAAACTTGTCTTTAACACCCACAAATGGATAGTTTGAAACTTGAAATCCCATAAGTAACTATTCTCAGAGAACAGCCTATTGTAACCCTGAAAAGCTAAAAACTAGAAAAAGAAAAAGTAATAAATAATCATACTTCTTTACTAAAGTG
>Ga0099825_1003034_pt1 | contig 22400 bp, 13 predicted proteins | sample SiratroredBW_FD_76838 | JGI IMG/M metagenome (GOLD analysis project Ga0099825, IMG submission 76838) | Root nodule microbial communities of legume samples collected from California, USA - Siratro red BW | ecosystem: Host-associated > Plants > Roots > Nodule | place: USA: California | collected... | reverse complement strand
TTTTTTTTTATATATATATATATATATATATATATATATATATATATATATATATATATATATATATATATATATTACATAATTAGTACATAGATAAGGTGTTTAACTTGGATCTCATTGATAATTGATAGTGATTTTAATGGACAATATTGTCATATGGATTTGTTCATTAAACAAAAAGTTCAATAATGAAAGTTGTAGTGCACGTATATGACTTTAATTAAAAAAATATTAAAAAAATTTATATTCATTCAAAATATTGTAAATTATCAATAACTTTTTTTATAAGTACTTTGAAATTATGTGATGTCTTAGGCGATCATATAACCTTGGTTGGATTTACCCTAAGATGTTTAATTTTTCCATCAAAACTATTATAATACCTTTCATAAAAAATAACTTAGCTAAAATTGATACATTAATAAAATAAGTAACAATTAAATTTTAAACACGATTACTACGTTAAGCTTTGACTAACCAATATAGAAAATAAAAAGATGTATATTATAAAATGTCTTTATCATATTAATGATTTGTTTTATCAATTACAAAAAGCAATAAAATTATATTGCTAAGATCAATATTTTTTAAATAAAAGACAAAAAAATAACAGAGACTTAAAGAGAAAGAAACAAGAGTCAAACAACTAACAAGGAAAAGAAAGCTATACTGGTATATATGATTTGAATGGATTTAAAATATGAAAAGTGAATGATAAAATAATCTCCATTATTTAATTGAGCGAAAAAATTTATAGAAAAATGTTTGTTGAATAATATATAAAGCTTATGTTTATAATATTCCTTTGTTTTCTTATATTCATAATATATCAATAATTTCCCCATTTAAATTATTTTCACATCTCTATATCTTTTTTAACTTTACAAAATAAATTACCTGTTTTACTTCTGTTCTGTCCATCCACTTTATTTCTTTTCACCACACATCTACCAATCTATCTGTGAAGACAAAAATGATTTAAAACGTCAGCTCTGTTGAAAAACAGTGATGTTTATTAAAAGTAAAGCTAACAATGAGGAACAAACAACGAAACATTATCTCGAACTTTGCAAAGTCAAATGGTAATCTTCATTAATGGAGTTCAAGAGACACGACTAGAAGCTGCATGGACCCAAATTCATTAAAATAGTTGAAAAACATATAATAAATTTTTTTAATGGCCCACCAAGAAAACATCAAAGTGAAAAAATGTTGTGGGAGCCCATTGGGATGGGCTTGCTTCAGACTAAGAAAGTAAAGATAAATCCACGTAATCTACGCGTTTCCGCGGAAACGGAAATTAATGCACCCTTCTGTCACTCTCATTACTCACTCTTTATTTTATTTTATTTTTTTATAACTTTAGAATCCAAAACTTACTAATTAAGAGAATATACAAATACTAGTTGTTTATTAAAACTGCTTCTAAATCAAGGTTGGCTCATACAATAAGTTCTTAAATATCTATTGGATGTCACTGTTAGATATTAGTATATTCTATTTTCTAAACTCATAAATAGAAGCTGATTAATATTTTCCACGTGTTGAATTACTTTTATGACATTATTTCATTACTTCTGACATAATTGTTTGATTTTTAAAAAAAATAAATTATGTGCATATTCTTTAAACAATTTCATTCAAGTGAAGAAGAATAATTACGAAGTACAATTCTATATTTTACTCAGTTTAAAATTATAAGATATAAATTAAAACAGTGGTCTCTTTATTTATCATAAAAGAAAATAAACTTTTTTAATATATATTTGATATCTCTTATTTTTAACTCTAACATTTCAAATATCAATAGTTCTCTATTGTTTTATAAGAAAAATAATGATCAATATTATTTAAAAACAATAAAACAATAAATAATGTATATTGAAAAGTAGCAGTTAGAAATAGGAAACAGTAGTGAAAATGAGAGAACGGTTATCAACTGTCAACCGTGTTTAGGACGCGTGGGGTGTCATCCAGAAACCAAACAGGTCATTAGTCAAACAAACGTTGGAAGGTCATTCACTTCTCTTGTTTTATGAGTCTCTATCACGTTTATCCACTACCTTCTTTTTCTTTTACCTCTAAATCTTTTACTCATTTTTTCTTTCAACTTAATCTAACTACTCCATCTTTATTTTTCATTGGGCCTATATTTGGGCCAACACTATATATTTAATGCAAATCAGAACCTAAAAATTAAATATTAAATTAGCTTCACATATTAGAGCAGTAAACTTTATTTAATCATTTTATTTATGAATCCATATTCCCGATAAAATTGATTTTTTCATCAGCATTAACTATGACCTTTTAACAATTTCGTTCTCAAAGCAATATCCATCGGTTATTTTATGATTTGTTCTTTGTAAAGGTAAATAAAAAATATATTAATAAAATGGATTTTCATCTCTGTTTTTTATATATTGTCTTCAGATTTAGCAAAGGTGAAAATAGGTCAAGACAGTTAAAACCTGACTGAAACAAATAACAAAAGGGATATTGTGAATAAATTAATCAGTATATTAGTTGAAGGTGAAATTGTTTGAACAACTATAATATTTGTAAGTAATTAAAAATAAAAAAAGTAGGTAGCAGGAAAAAAGAATCAAGAAAAGAGAAGTTGGGCAGTTACATGCATGCAGTACTAAGGTAGGTTTCATTGTTTTTTTGAACATGTGGTAGTGAAGTTCATGCATGAGCTGTCCATGATTCAAACATCACCTCCCTACGCAAAATCTCTGCAATAAATAAAATAATGCGTAACATTTTCAATCAAAGCGTCAATTGGCATGAGTTGTCTCCTGCTATATAACAACACTTCCCTCCTTTACGTCACACAAAAGGCCCAAAACTATACTAAGCAACAAACCCCTGAATCCAGAAGGAATCTAGGCCCAACCCTTTGACCAAGACAAACACCAGATTCAACACACACTCCCCCACTCTCTCCTTCTCTTCACCTTCCCCTTTCCCTTTCAGCCAGACCACCCTTATCCAATTTCAAAATCTAGAAAAAAAAAAATACCATTTTTAGGAACCTAAAAGGAAATCACACGTGTCAAACACAAAGATCTAGACAAGTTTCGTCTCACCCATGCGCCGCTTTCAATTCCTTAACCTTGGTCCATACCGTGGGATGAACAAAACTGCCACGCCCCCAAATCAGAATTGGCTGAACCTAACCCAAACTTAGCTGGACACCTGTGAGGACACTTTCCTTGAAACACAACCTCAACCTCTCCAATTCTCTATATATGTATAACATACTAAAACTCACTTTCCCTCCCAAAACCAAAACAAAACACAACCACAAAAATCAACAACGTTGGCTACTACTAGTAGTAACTGATATAACTGCCCCTTTTGCACACGTTGTCCCATTCACTCAAACGACTTCCAAAAACGAAACTTTCCGTCAGCTATCATGTTTTCCACCGACCCACAAACGACCTCGCCGGTGTCGGGAGGTTCTCGTCCGGCGCTGTCGGACGAGGAGGTGTTCCTGGCGGCGACGCACCCCAAGAAACGCGCCGGGAGGAAGAAGTTCCGGGAGACGCGCCACCCGGTGTACCGCGGCGTCAGGCGGAGGGACTCCGGCAAGTGGGTGTGCGAGGTGCGCGAGCCCAATAAGAAGACCAGGATTTGGCTGGGGACCTTTCTCACGGCGGAGATGGCGGCGCGTGCGCACGACGTGGCAGCGCTCGCGCTTAGGGGAAGGTCGGCCTGTCTCAATTTCGCCGACTCCGCGAACCGGTTGCCGGTGCCGGCGACATCGGATCCCCGGGACATTCAGAAGGCGGCGGCACAGGCTGCAGAGGCGTTTCGGCCCGGTAATGAGGCCGGAAAGGATGATGATGCGGTGGTGGAAACAGTGGCGACGGCGACGGAGCATGACGAAGAAGAAGGGATGGAGTATCTGAAGAACATGGTACTGATGTCGCCAACCCATTGCTTCGAGAAGGATGAATATGGAAGTACTGAAATGGAATTTGAGGACATTGAAGTTTCGTTGTGGAGTTATTCAGTTTAATCTTAGATTTTTATTTCCTATTTTGGGAAATAGAATTATTGTTAGCGTGGGACTAGCATAAGAGTATCCGTACTTATAATTTTTTTTACTAGTACGGGTGCTCATTTAGGGGTCCCAACTCCAAAACCCCCTGTTACGGATAAGTTGACACAAATTTAAATTGTGTATATATATTACTGTAAAATATTGTGAATTCTTATAAGAATTTTTAATTTTTTATTTGGAAATAAAGACTTATAGTTATTTTATTGATTTTTCATTTTTTATATATTCAGAGAGAAAATAAATAGATATAAACGTAATAAATAATAAAGTGTTAATTAAAATAATATGATAAGAAAGTGATAAATAAATTAAGATTGTTAATATTCATTGAGGTGCTTCTAATTATAACGTATTTGTTTGTATTAAATATTAGAAAAAAAGTTTTTGTTGTCAATAATATTTTACTCTAACTAATTATAATTTAATTTATAATAAGTTTTTTTTTACCTTAAAATCTTTCTCTCCTTAAATTTTCTTTGTGAGTAATTTAAAGTTTTAATAGTTCTATCAATTAAGAAAGTTATGCTTTCAACTGTTTTGTGTTTTGATTAATTTTGTAGTTTTTCTTTGAGTTGTAGAAGTTTTGCTATGTATCTAACTTCTCCTTCTCGTGTTATTAAAAAAAACAAACAACAAACAGGCGTCAAATTAAGGAAGTCATTTTGAATTTTAAATTAATTTTATTCTAAATCTAGATTGCACTTGTAGACGTTTAGTTTGATTTGGTTGCTAATGTCTTTGTCATGTTTTAAATCTGATATTTAGTTTGAATCATCAAATTGAATAATATTAGTGGTAGTAGGAAATTTGTGCACCAAATGAATGTAAAACTACATTTTAAATTTATTAAAATAGATAAAACAATTAGTTTTGGGTTAGAATTTTTTTTTTACAAAACAGAATATTGTTCGATCTACATATTTTTGGACATGAGTATTCAAGGGATAGTGAAGCACAATAACCATTAGTTTAGGTGTAAAGCACTATGTTTTGATAAACTAAGTACAAGTTTAAGTAATAATGTTATTTGTGGTTAGAACAGAAAAGGTATTACGCCAATTTTCTTTTCTATATTCAAACGATGTTTGACTATTTAAGTAATCAAGTATCATTGAAGTGATAAGATTCCTAACAACTTTTTAATGTGAATAAAGTGTTTTATCACTCAAACATTATCTTTTCACTAAAGTAATAGGTGTTGTCGCTCAAGAAATTTTACTTATAATTCAAGTGACGATATAGCTAAAAAATATGTTTCTTTCATAAGCGTATCATTGTTATTTGATCATGAAAAACTTAGTATATCTCCTATTTCAATTGATAAATGTTACTCAAATGATCTAAAAGTAAAGTTCAATGTATGTTTTTTTTCAATTAATCTAGGATTTGTGTGTAAATGTTTGATAATAAAATATTTAAAATTCTTGAAATTACATTTGAGTGTTTATATGTGAATTTATTGATTGAATGGGCGTTGAACTAATTTGTCGCATAAATTAAGATATTAGGCAAAGAGAAACTACAAAAAATGCTTATTGTTATTTTACACAAATTTATTAAGACTTTTGTGTAAACAGAAAATCTTAAAATAATACTGTGTCGAGGAAAAATCTTATAAGGTGGTGGGTGAGAAACTACAAAAAATCTTAAGCTAAGTGCTAAAAACACAAAAACTCAAACATGATATTTAGCAAAAAATTATGCAAAAGGCAAGTGTTGTTTGTGTTAGACAAAGCAACACTATGCAGCATAACATGCTTATAAGATTATATGAAACACACATAAAATATCATAAAATATCAGACAATTCGCACATAGATTAAGTTAACCTCATAGTTTAATAAATGTCTATAAACTTATTCTATATTGTAGGGAATGACCACTACCTTCTGTTTGATCAAAGAGATTCATTTAAGAATAAGACAAATTACTATCTCTTGGAGTTCAAGTTATAGTTGTTTTCTTCGTCAAAATATAAAGAACTCCTCAAAGCTTTCAAGTAAAAGAAGATATATATATATATATATATATATATATATATATATATATATATAGAGAGAGAGAGAGAGAGAGAGAAAGTCTTATGCTTAGAGCAAAGGTTACACTATGCTAAAATGTTGATTAGATGTTGAGCAATTCACAAAGCTTCAAAAAGAAATCCGAGAGTTGATAGTGCAAGATGATATGTACTAAGAGAGAAAATTTAAACCATTATATATGTTAATAGCACTAACACTCCACTAAATGACCTGATGATCATACAAACTTTCAACTTTTCTTATGTTAGTCAAGAGTAGCTAAAGAACAAAGAATACCCGTTAAGTTAGGAGTGACTTAAAAAAAAAAATACTCAAGGGAGTAATAGCCAAAAATGGTTAGAAACTCAAAGAATACTCTTTTAAAGGATCAGTCAAGAGTGATTGCAATTCAAAAGATACTCATTAACTAGGAATAACTAGATACAAAAAATAGAAATGACTTGAATAAAGAATATTCAAGGGGTTAGCTAGGAGTAATTATGAACTTAAACAATACTTAGTTAAGTCAAGAGTGACTAGATATATGTCCAAAGAATATCCTATTCTACTTCGTAGTAGTCTGCCTAGTTGAATTTGTCTATTGGCCAATTACTGGATGTAATATGTTATAACAAATGAACTAATATAAATAATTATGTATGTTTTTTTTTTTTTTTATCTCCTTTATCTTATATGTTTTTATCTTCTGTTCTAACTTAAGAAAGAGAGTTAGTGTGAGAATATATATTAAAAATGTTTTTTTTATCAAAGTACTTTTAGATTAAATATTTAAATATGTACATGTAGTGACTATCATCTTATCACTTTTTAAATTAAATTAAAAAATATATTAATTAAGTGATTTAGTTTAAGTGCAAAATAACTTCTCAAACAAAACACCTACATCTAAAATAAGTTTTCAAATATGTATAGATCAAATAGGTTATAAAGTATTGAGATAACATCATCAATATTTTATTTTATTAGACGTAATTTATTAAAAAAACATTTATGAAAAGACACTTGATTAAGTTAATCTATTCTGGTATTCACGGGTCATAAACACGCTTGATTATTTCCATATTATTCGCAAACCATAATTTACGTATGTTTTTAATACTCTTATTATATTTTTATGAAACATTTCGGTTTTAAAGCTTTTAACTTGTATTATCTCTTTTTGTCTTCACTCTTTTATTACTATTTATTGTTATTTATCTTATATTCTTAGACCCCAAAATCATTTTTCATCAAATATCATTACTTTGTATTTATTTACCAATTTTACTGTTTTACTAAATATAATTAATTTAAGTAGCTTAACATGTTTGAATTAATCAAATATATATATCAAATTAAATGAAAAAATTATCACCATCGATCATCAATATAATACATGTTTAATTTCAATTGAAAAGATCAAAAGAATTTTTCCTCTCAAAACAGCAAACTACTTTATTTTATACATTAGAAATTTGCAAATAGAGAAAAAAGAAAGTTCTTCATCGTTTTCTTTTTTAGGAGGGGTAAGGTCATTGACAGTAAATTCATCAGTGTAATCTTATACTGATTTTTTTAACAGAAGTTACCATAGTAACAAGTTTCCTAACTCACAAATGTTGAGTTGCTTTGCCAACCATAAAAACAATATTTTACAAAGTCCCGTAGCATAAGCTAACCAAAATTTGTATAATATAGGAAAATAAATATAGTAACAAACAATATGAAGTTTGGCCAAAAAAATTACTAAGGTCGAACTGTAACTGAAGATCATGATATAAGTATGTAATTAGAAAACAAAACAAAAATTTGATCAATCAAGTTCATACTTTGAAGCTAGAGACTCAGACCAGCCGTTTCCTCAAGCAGTAAACGCTCCTTTAGGGAATCTAGCTTCTCCTGGTTCTTTGCTCGAACATTCGCTAAAACCTTCTCTTCATAACCTGGAGCACTGATAATCTTCTCTAGTCTTTCTATTTGCCTGCATAGAAAAAAACACCAGTCTTAGTTGAAAGCCCTTAAGAAAAAGGAGAAGTAAAGAGCTTAGTTTTTTATCAAAATAAAATCATGTGTATTCTTCAAGTGTTGAGGAAATATTGTTCATTATGAAATCCATTTCAATAATTTCCTTCATTGTATGCTCTGGTCTCCTAGCCCTTTTCATTGATATCTTGCAACTGATGTTAAAATGTATTTTAAAAAATAACAGAAGATAAAACATACTTCTTCAGCTCATCTATCTTCTTGATCTTCACTTGCTCTGCCTCGGCAGAATTAGTTCCTTGTGACTCTAGATAAACAGAAATGCTTTCATTTACAACAGCATCAGCATATCCAGATGGAACAGCATCAGTTTCAGAGATTACCTGTGAATCATATAATCGATCATTAAAAGTGAAAAAAATGCCAATCAAGTAAAATACAGGGGATCCATGAGAAGAGAACACAAAAGCAAATTGTGAAACTTACTGTCAAAGAGGATAGATTAGCTAATGTTACAATCTCCAGTTGGCGGCTCTTAATAATCGCAGTAACCCCCTGTGTTCGGCAGAGAACAAAAGCCGGTCGCCTAGCAACATTTGCATCAATTTTAGAATCAGTAAAGCATGCTATGTAAGATTGAATAACAAACAATTGAAAACTTGAACTTTTATTTTCTGTTTCCATGTTTTATTTTTACATTTTAATTACAAAAATGTCACATTATTTTCAACTTGTTTCCAGTTAGGAAACACATTTTTTATATTGCTCTGTTTCCTGTACAAATAATTGAAAATAGGGATAGATAAAAAAACAAGGAGGTATTTCTGTAAATAAAAATTAAAACAGAAAAGCAAAATGAAAGTAAACACCCTTTAATATTTGACAGAAAGAAAAAAAAAAAATACTAGGGGAATATGTTGTGCTCATTTATGCAACTCTTATTTTACTTGACGATTTTTTCATTTGTCACTCCAAAAAGAGAGATTCCAGATATATTAGAGAAAAAAGAGCAGAAAACCTGAAGCTTTGCAAAAGAAAATGTTGCTTCCACATACCTGTCACGTTTTTCTTTAGCGAGTGACCTCAGAGACTTAACAGTAGACTCAATAATTTCCATTTCATTTTCCACCGTTTCATTATTCCAGCCCTAGTGTTAAAAAAAAAAAAATCTATTACTGAATAGCCAAAGTATGTTAATGCAATAACACATTCATAAAAACATATGAAGTTCTTAGACGTAGTTGAAACTTTCAATTTCAACAGACAAAGGGCTTGAATATTATACTAATTATGAAAAGCAAAACTAACCTCTACAGTCGATGGATAATCGCATATCATGATAGATTCTGCTCTCTTACATTCCTTGGGTGAAGGAAGGCGTTGCCACAATTCTTCCGTGACAAAAGGCATGAAGGGATGAAGCAATCGAAGGCCATTGTCCAGACAAAACCACAAAGTATCTTGTGCAAAGCGTCTTTCAGAAGCAAACTTAGGATCATTACCGGAAAAGTAAGGCTTAATCACTTCGATAAATACATCACACAATTGATACTGCCACCAAGAATACACAGCAGTGGTAGCTTGCGAGAATTCAAATGATTCTAGAGACTTCACTGTTTTCGTTATGGTTTTATTCAACACTGAGAGTATCCACTGGCAGCTAAATGGGAGAACATCTGGATTCAATTCTGCTGGAGGAATATAATCATCCCCGAGCTTGCTCATAGCAAATCTTATTGCATTCCACAGTTTATTACACCATTGGCGATACCCAACCACCCTTTGAATATCTAGGTTAATTTTGTCAGACTGAAATGGATGAAAACAGCACAATTAAATCACAGAAGTTGACTACATCGGTGAAGAATAGCCATATAAAAAACATGACAAGTGAATGACACCTGAGCTGTGTATGAGACCAGTGCAAAACGGAGAGCATCAGCTCCACATTCATCAATACCATTTGGAAAGTCCTTCTTCTGACCCTCTATAGCAGTAGCTAGTTCTTTAGGGTCCAGGTTACCACCCTCTAACCTCTTGTGTAGACCTTCCAGAGATATCCCATTTATCACTTCAATGGGATCAATAACGTTCCCCAGGGACTTGGACATCTTGCGCCCATGTGCATCACGAATCATGGGGTGCAAATAAATCTGCAAAGGATTGGAAGTACATGTACATCAATGAGAAAGATCATTGATCAAAATTTCTAAGGTTGGATAGCTTCCTGAATGACTGTCTTCACGAATTTCTTTTTAAAAAAATCAAGAAAAAAAAAAAATCTTAGGTATGCATGACAAAAATTCACAGTAAACGTGAAACACCATAGCACATCAATGAGAAGATCATTGATCAACATTTCTGAGGTATACAAGAGTGTTTGGTTAGCTTTTCTTTTTCAAAAATCAAGAAGAAGAAAAATCTTAGGCATGCATAATCAAAATTCACAGTACACGTGACAACACCAGAGTAACAAGCACAATTTAGTACACACAAAAAAGTACGAAGCTTTCCTAAATTGATCGTCATGAGATAGTGACCTTACATTTGAAAAAGGCACATCACCGCCCAACTTCAATCCAAACATCACCATACGAGCAACCCAAAAAAAGAGGATATCATGGCCAGTTTCCAGAACAGAAGTTGGATAGAATGTCTTCAGGTCCTGTGTCTCATCAGGCCATCCCAGCACAGATAATGGGAACAGACCAGAAGAAAACCATGTATCAAGAACATCAGGATCCTGGCCTAACTGAAACTTCTTTCCACTATACTTCTCGCTAGCAACCTTTTGGGCCTCCTCTTCATTTCTTGCCACAACCCAATGATCGTTATAAGCACCAAATTCCTGCAGCACGTCATCCTCCAAAGTAGCATACCATGCAGGTATTCGGTGACCCCACCATAGCTGTCGTGAAATGCACCAATCACGAATGTTTTCTAGCCATCTGTAAAACTTATATCATATGATTATACGGACAGTAAAGGTACGTTATAAGAAAAACAGATAAAGAGCAAGTTCCAACCACAAACCACTGATTCCATTTACAATAACAAATTCTTCGACAGTTTGCCTTCAGGTTTTTCCCAATACCCACTTTAGTGTAAAAATTGGAAGGAGTTGAAATTATAGGTTTCGGGTAGGAATGTAATAAAAGAGATACATCAAATAATATTGTAATATGGTGTTGTATACAAAATACTATTCATTGATTCTTAATTCATATTAAAACTAAACTAATAAGCCTTATTAAATGAGAACAGTAAATATAGAAACCACTATCAAACAAACCATTAAAGACACTCAAAAACAGTCTTCCGTACAATAATGACAGATATTTTCTACATATTCAAACACGAAAACAGTGACAATGAATTGAGTTGATTATATTTCTCAACAACTCAACTTCCTAAGTTTCAATCTTCAGCTAGAACTCTTCCAAGCATAGCCAAACCCATCAGAATATTTTTCACTAATCATTACGAGAAAATGATAAGAGATGCTAAAGTGTCTTAGCTACAGTTCAGCAAATAGTCTAAAAATTCAGACCAGTTAAGAGGAATACTCTGCAGGATGAATTGTACAATTACTCATTACAAGAATTGTAAAAGGAAAACAAAAATACAAGTACCTCTTCCAATCAGCCAAATATTGTTTTGGAATAATCTCTAGCCTTTTGTTTTCCTCATCAACAGCAGCATTAAGAGATTGCTTTGCCAAATCATTGCAACTGACGTACCACTGGGGCTTTATCATGGGCTCCACAACATCATTGCTTCTTGAACAAACCCCAAGGCGCATCTCATTGTTTTCAGATCCTCTATAAAGGCCCTAAATAAAAGAAGAAAACTAATGAAAAAAGAGAGCCAAAAATCATGTGCTTCATCACAGACATAATTTATTACTAAGATAGATATAATTACTAGTACAATGTAATACCTTTTACAGGAATTTATAAATTAATGATAGCTAAAAGAAGATCATATGCAACATAATTCAAAATAATGATACTAATTAATCTTCCCTTCCATCAGCTAGAAGCAATCATTAGGCAGGTTCCACAAACGTACAAGTGTACTTTCCAACAAAATATTTTCACCTATCTTTTGCTATTTCTCGTGAATCAAATAATAGTATAAACAATACCTTCTTCTGTAATGCTTCTGTTACTGCCTCTCGAGCTTTAAAACGTGGCATGCCCAAAAAATCAGAGCCACCATTGGAATTTATTTTCCCATCATCTGTGAAAACATTAATGAATTCAAGGTTGTGACGTTTACCCACCTCAAAATCATTTGGATCATGGGCAGGTGTAATCTGCAATCAACAAAGAAATTACCATAATGTGTATAATATTTATCACTTCAAAAAACTCAAATACAACTTTTAGTCATTCGTATAGAGAATACCTTAACAGCACCAGTCCCGAACTTTGGATCAACAAGAATAGCATCACAGATTATAGGAAGTTTTCTTCCATTAAATGGATGGATAGCATATTTTCCATGAAAATGGGTATATCTGTCATCATTAGGATGTACTGCAATAGCAGTGTCACCAAGCATTGTTTCAATTCTAGTTGTGGCAACAACAATTTCACCTAGGTTCCCTTCCACAGGATATGCAAACTTTGTTAAAACTCCAAATTCCACTGGTTTATCATATCCTGGAACCTTTAGTAGACTCCTTTCTTTTATATCAATATAATCCACCTGAATGCATCAAGCAACAACATGACACATGTAATATTGATACATCAGATGAAACAACCTAGAAGAAGCATTGCACACCTCAATATCAGATATTGCAGTTCGTAACACACAATCCCAATTCACTAAACGAAGGTCCCTGTGACAATGACAAAAACAATATTATCTCCATTCCACAAAAGAGCCACTTAGATTCATATAATTTACATATATACAAATATAAATCATGCCATATGTAGAGAACTTCAGCAGCACCCAGAGCTTAGTATACAGAATCTCATCAGCACATTTCAATTTAATCTGATTCACCACGTAGCATTTTATTTTAATTGATGTATCCTTATATTTGGAATCCAACTACCATCAAAGAATATCACAGGTTGTCACAGAAATGCAGTATTGCAATATCATAATTAAAATCATGATTCAATAGAAACTTCACTAGTCAATAAGTATGCAAGATCACGAGATATATTTGGTCTGTGGAGAGGATTTAACCACACATGTTACCAAAATGTCTTTCTGACCACTTGATTCATGTTTTCAGTTAAGATCCACACATGTGGCAGGTAGTTTATGCAGACAAATTCTGCCATTTAAATCGTTTTCATGCATGATTGAGTAACATCACACAGTAAACTAGATACAAGGGTCTTACAAGTTACAACTAAATTTCCTTCTGTAACTATTAGTTATCAATTACCAGGCCCCCTTTCTTGTTTCCAAATCCCAATAATGCACTAACTAAAGCCTGTCTTCTTCATATAATCAATGATCTCTATCAATTTGTTTTCGAGAACAAACTTAAAAACCGAAACCAGCATTGATGAAAAACCTACAATTCAGTGGTTATGAATAAAAGCATTAGACAGGACAAAACATATCGCAAATGTCCAACCTACCGATAGATAAGGTCTTGCTTGTAAAGCCTTACAAAAGCCTCTGTCACAGCCTTAGATCTTCTTTCATCCATTGTGAAGCACTGGAAACAGAAAGTGAGTCACACACAAAATGGCATGAGAAAGAATTAATCTGACTTGGACAAGCTTTGTTTCAGTTGTCTTGATTATGTTGTCAGTTTTCTGCTCATGGATTCTACAAGGGTGATTCCATTTTGGACTAAACACTAAACAGGTTATACATTTACCTCACGAGACCAATCCAGAGAGGCTCCTAATCTGCGCAATTGTTGTAATATTGTGCCCCCATACTTCTCTTTCCACTCCCAAACCTATTTAGCCAGTATTCACCAAAGTAGGAAACAAGAGTCAGAATAAATAAACAAATAAAAGATTAGCAAATTATCATGAACCTTAACTTCAATGATTATTATATTAACATACCTCAGAGACAAATTTCTCACGACCCAGATCATGCCTGGTTAGTTTTCTTTCCCGCATTATCTTTTTCTCCACAACTACCTGTGTCATAATAATCATAGTTAACATAATTTAATTTCATCTCACATAAAAGATATGCTAAAAACAGAAAATGGAGATGTCATTAAAAAAAATACATAACTGAAAATTGAAATAGGCTAACACTACATTTAAAGCCAATGTTATGACACAATTGCCACATTTTAGGGGTAAAAATGTCTAAATTGCTAAATGCTACCTATGCAGACCTTAATGGCGTAGTAACAGCTTCAATTTGTCACAAATTTGGGATAGAAAGATATATAACAAAATGGAAAGATAACAAATGTCATTGTCTATCAGAAGCTAAAATTTTACAAAAATCCTAGTGAGCAAAATGAAAAAGAAAAAAAGAGTCAAGGCAATTGAGCAAATGGTTTTTGGTAGAAATAGTTAAAATCCGAGTACAAGTGCAAAATAACTATTTCCTTTTCTAATTCCAAGCTATAATTTAAATAGCTTCTGCTCTGCCACCCTACCAAAACATTCACAACAAATGATAAACTATAAAACAGTTCCGGACAATGGACCCGTGAAATTTTCTCAATTTAGACACAACCTGCGTAGCAATCCCAGCATGATCCATCCCAGGTACCCACAAGGCATTGTATCCAGACATCCTCTTCCATCTAATCATTGTGTCCTGAAAGCAATAAATCCAATGAGATTAACAGTTTAGAACAGCTAAACTTAAAATGGGGTATGTAAGATACCTCTATTGCGGCTGTCAGAGCATGACCAATATGGAGAGCACCAGTCACATTCGGAGGCGGCAAAACCTAAAACACGGCACATATAAGGAAGTTCTTAACAGGAATGAAAAGGGAGCAAAAAATGCAACTTCTATATATCATCAAATTTATGGGCTGTGCAGTGCAGCCACTTTAGACATCTTCAGCAGTGTAACCGCAAAAAAAATAACACACAGAATAAATATTTTCAAGAATAAACAAGGTCATGACACCATACTTTATTTCAAGTCCATAAGAGACTGAGATTAAATCAATAGCAACAAGTTTGCTAGCCTATTTCCAGAGTTTCATTTGATACCATCAAACAGCAATTTAAATACTACTGAATTTTGAGAAACTTCTTAGACTAAGATAAAACACTGTAAAACATGGACCAATATATTTCAAATTTTTATTATAAGGATCTCAAATTGAGAAGGATCATCACTTCTAAAGTTCTAATATATGACAATTAGCAAAAGGTTACTTCACGCTCTATACGTAAAATCTCAAATCAGTTACACACACCATCTAAGTAAACATACAAAAATGGTCTTTAAATTCTGATTTCTAAGGAAGAAAAATTGCAGCAAAAATACAACTTCACATAATGTCTGAAACCAACAGATATAAGTTCAAGAAGACACTCACAATAACAAAAGGTGGTTTGGAGCTGTTAACATCTGCCACAAAGTACCTTGATTTCTCCCACCACTCATACCACCTAAATTATAACAACATAAAAGATAAGCATTTCATAAATTTAAAGTACAACGAGCATAAAGATGAAATTAACACCCACGATTTCTCCACGGCAGTTGGACTATACTGCTTTGCCATTTGCCGAGCCATTCGCTTCTTTTCACCCATTGGAGTCTCAGGATCAACATAATCTTCAGGATTCTCATCCTCCGCACCACGCTTTACAACTTTCTTTTCACTTTTTTTAGAAGCATTGGATGATTGCTGTGCCTGCTGCTCCCATCAAAAGGAAGAAAACAAAGAAAGTGGGGATTGTAAAAATTATTTATAATTAAAATTGACAAAGACCACAGAGGAACAATAAAAAACATAGCAAAATCGAATCAAATGTTGCAACTGCACAACAGGGAAAACAGGAACTCTAATCACCTGAGCTTGCTTAAGAAGAAACTTCTCTTTCTTCAATTGCTTCTCTCTAGCCTGAGACAAAGCCATAAATTTGTGCCACAAGAAAATAAAAATCAACAATTGGGATAATGTTAGTCCACCCAAATAAAAGAAACTTGCTCACTAGACTAATAAATCCTTAAAACTTAGAAAAGCAGATTAAAAAACACATTTTTTCCTAAATCCCGATTGGTAAAACAAATGGGATAAGATGATAATGGGAAAACCTTTTCTTCCTTTTTCTTCTTCTTCTCGGGGTCCTCGGGTGTGGGCTGCACTTGCTCTTTGTTGTTGGCAGAGGATTCCATTGATGAAGAGTGAAGTGGTCTGCGTGTCCAAAGCCAAGAACGGCTCTTGTAGAATAGAGAAAGCAAAGTAAGCGAAAAAGAAAACCCTGAAACCTAGCTGAACTTAAGTCTTGTTTGTTTCCTTTCGCATTTCTTTGTTTCAAATAAAGAGTTACCTTAACTCTGCCAAACAACGGGCCGGGTATCTTCATTTGCCAACTCGCATGCCTTGGTTTCACTCTTTTAACAAATACTATTAATCAATCTGAGATTATGCAATATTAATGATAAGTATAATTTTAATATATATTTACACTTTATTATCAAGTTAACAACTTGCACTGCTGGATACACTATTTGGGCAAAAAATGTTTACCCTCTGATTTAAAAAATAATAATAATAGAAAACAGACAAATTTTTAATTTGTCTGAAATAGAATGAAAAGTTAACCTCGTCAATTTGACTAGGTTATATAGAAATTTTAATTTTATTAATAATTTATCTGTATAAAAGTAAAATAACGTAAAGATATTTTGACAAGTTCTCTTATTCACTTTTTTTTTCATCATCCATGGAACTAGACAGAATAAGCTTATGGCAGGACTTGTTTTTTTTTTTCCTTTTCATCTTTTCATACAATCAAAAGAAAGATATATTTCTTTTAGAAAATGTTAGTTTGACATTTCATTTTCTCTTACCTCTGTTTGATACTCTAACATGACATGTGCTGTCCCGCGTGGCAATGAAAGAGAAAATACAGTTATTTTTGGCTAAGTGGTTAACTCAGTTCAAATAAGTGGTTCGCTATGTGTAGTTTTGGAACACACACGTGTTTGAGGAGTGAAAACACTAAGTGGTTAGCTCAGGTCAAATAAGTGGTTCGATGTGTGTAATTTTGGAACACACACACATGTGTCTTAGGGGTGGAATGTCTAAGTGGTTAGCTCAGTTCAAATAAGTGGTTCGTTGTGTGTAGTTTTGGAACACACACGTGTCTCGGGTGAAATGTCTAAGTGGTTAGCTCAGTTCAAATAAGTGATTCGTTGTGTATAGTTTTGGAACACACACGTGTCTGAGGGGCGAAAACACTAAGTGGTTAGCTCAATTCAAATAAGTGGTTCGCTGTGTGTAATTTTGGAACACATACATGTGTCTCAAGGGTGGAATGTCTAAGTGGTTAGCTCAGTTCAAATAAGTGGTTCGTTATGTGTAGTTTTGGAACACACACGTGTCTGAGGGGTGAAAACACTAAGTGGTTAGCTCAATTTAAATAAGTAGTTCGCTGTGTGTAGTTTTGGAACACACACGTGTCTCAGGGGTGAAAACACTAAGTGGTTAGATCAGTTCAAATAAGTGATTCGTTGTTTGTAATTTTGGAACACACACGTGTCTCAGGGGTGGTAGGTTTAAGTAGTTAGCTCAGTTCACCTAAGTGGTTCGCTGTGTGTAGTTTTGGAACACACATGTGTCTCAGGAGTGGAAGGTCTAAGTGGTTAGCTCAGTTTAAACAAGTGGTTCGCTGTGTGTAGTTTTGGAACACACACGTGTCTGAGGGGTGAAAACACTAAGTGGTTAGCTCAGTTCAAATAAGTGGTTCGCTGTGTGTAGTTTTGGAACACACACGTGTCTCAGGTGAAATGTCTAAGTGGTTAGCTGAGTTCAAATAAGTGGTTCGTTGTGTGTAGTTTTGGAACACACGTGTCTGAGGGATGAAAGCACTAAGTAGTTAGCTTAGTTCAAATAAGTGGTTCGTTGTGTATAGTTTTGGAACACACACGTGTCTCAGGAGTGAAAACATTAAGTGGTTAGTTCGGTTCAAATAAGTGGTTCGCTGTTTGTAATTTTGAAAAACACATATGTGTCTAAGGGGTGGAATGCCAAAAACAAATACGTTTTCTCTTTCATTGTCACGCGAAACAGCACATGTCACGTCAGAATGTCAAACAAGAATAAAAGAAAATACAGTGTTAAACTATCATTTTCCATTTTTTTTTGGGAGATTAGTATCCTTTATCTCTTGGTTAATTCAATCTGTAAAGATTGTAATTGTTTTTAATAAAGTCATCTTTTCAGTTTGGCAAAATATCCCTCCAGTCGATATTGTGATACTAATTTTTCATGTTAAACTCGGATATTGAATTAAGATCTCTTCTCAATTCTACATTTTACATGCAAAAAAATTCAAATAAAATTTTATTTAATAATTACAAAATCAAGAGAAAAGTGATGATGGGTCATTGTGATAATTTTTTTTTTCTGTGAAATAGTTATTCGGTAAGGAAACCATATGCTTGAATTGGATATAATTACCATAGGTAACAAGTAACAAAGTTCTTTAAAAAAAAAAAGGTTTTTACAACATATTTTTATAATTTTGTTATGGAATAGGAGCAAGAAGAAATTGTTTCGATAGTTAAAGAATGATAATTTTATTAAGAAGTTGTATATATTCTTGCATGGTTCACCTTGTAGATTGTTTTGTACTAGTAACGTGATACTTTGAGACCCTTGCAGTTAAAAAATAAAGTTAGTTGCAAAGTCCAATAAAACTCGTACAGAACCTGATTCATAATAATAATAATAATCATGTGGATGTTAACTTGTGATTAACCAAAGTTTTAAGGCTAATTATATCTCTCAACAAAATTTTCTATACACACTAATGATATAAAAATAAAAATAAAAAGTTTTTTTACAAGATAAACTTAACCTGTAAATTAAAAATAAGAATTTAAATAAATTATATAGAAAAGCATTCACAAATTAGTTTATACATGAGATAATTTTAACTTCAAAAACATTTATGTTTTCAATTTTAATTTTTTTTATAAAATTTGTCCAAATAAACTTTAAGGTCATTAGATGTAAAAAAGTGGGGAGATTTTGGTCATTCATATGCCTTTCCATGAATCTCCAGGACAATTTATTCCCTTCCATTAAAAATTTGACACAACAAATATTTGGACATTTTGTTTTACACCATATAAATTTCAAGGGCACACTATCATTTCTAAATATAATTTATAGATTCAAAAATATTCTTTACCAAATTAAAAACGAAGGTATGTCTTGATTTTGACAAGTTGCAGAAGTTTGAAGACCGAATACTTATTTAATCTTAATAATCTGCACAAAACTAGACAATTATAAGCACATCAATTCATATCCACAATCTTTTTTATCATATAATCATAACTAGTCTTGCCTCATTTTATGAATACACTCATGCTGTTGTCTCATGATAAACTCCTACAATTACTATTAGCAAGTAATAACATTGCTGCTATGTTTTTTTTTTTTTTTATCTCAAAACAACTAATGTTTTACAGAAGATTTTAATATTAAGTACTTGTTTGTTTGTTTGTAGTAAATAAAATTTTGAGATATTAACTTATTCTCTTTTGAGTTTTAAAAAAATATATAAACTCATTATTTAATAAAGACTTTTAATATATTGGATTCGCTGAAGTCTAATATTATATGATTCCATATACTTTAAAAGTTAAGCTTATATGACATACTCCAACCCACACAAACACAAGTGGGTATTGCCACATGAGATACAATTGCCACCAAATAATGATTCATAACCTAATTGATCAACCAGTAGGAAGAAAAATGTTAAAAACGTAGTATTTTTTATTATCAATTAAAACTTGTTGAAAGTAACATTTTTTTTATTTAATAATTATGTCTTCTCTTTTTGCCAAAATAAATATTTTCTACTTCTATATTATTTTTAAGCGGTATTGATATTAAGAAATATTTTATTATCGTTATTTTAAAATTTTCTCTTGCACGTTACAAAATCTCAGTGATTGCATGTCATGTTAGCTACATGTGAATTGTTATATTTTCTTTTTAACAATAAAATACGTTTTTTTTTTATAAATATGCTTTTTATCTTAAAAATTTATTAAAGTTCAATTATAACTCATTTTTTGAAAAGAAAAACGCCAGATTTGAAAAATTTTTATTTTAAAAATGTATAATTTTATTTTCGAATGATTAAATAACGCTTTATAAAAAATAAAAAATAAAAAATATATAATGTTTGAGAAACCAAATGTGGTCATTTTGAAATTAAAAAAAAAAAAAAACTAGAAATGGACAATTTAAAACAAAAGCCAAAGTTAAAAAGTTTTTAGACAAATAAAAGTGTATTTTATTCTCTTTTAAAATAAATTTAATATCGGTTAACACATGCTTCAACTTTATCTGGATCTATTCATTAGATTCAGATAATGTAAACAAAATTGCACTTATAACGAATAATTTATTTAGTGTAAAATTTAAATAATTATTCTTAAATGGATAACATGTTTTTAACATTTAACATTTTTATTATTATTTTGTAGTTTTTATAATATCTTATCTTCTTTCGGATAGGAAAAGTGGTGATTACACCTTGAATTGAAAACTAACGAATGGAAATGGTTTAACCTCTTTCAAAATAGTTTTTTGCCATTGATTGGAAAACTATTTGTTATGAAACGTGTGTTGGGTAATTCGAGGGGATAAATATCGGGGGATCTCATAAGAATGAAAACTGAGTCAAATCCATATAAGGAAGGGTTTGTGAGTCTTCTTTCTTATATGTTGCTCTTTCTCATTCCCACTTAATGTGGAACTTAGACTCACACTTACCTAACAAATCTCCCCCTCAATCCCTTCCCTCACTTGTACCGCCGTTTACACACTTAAACGGGACACACTTCACGCTTCCCCGAAACTATAGGGATCAAACTGCACTCGTATGAGTCGGTCACCGCCACGAACCTTCGGCTCTGATACCACTTTTTGGGTAATTCGAGGGGGTAAACACCGGAGGATCTCACAAGAATGAGAACTGAGTCAAACCCATACAAGGAAATGACACCACCTTCAACCCAAAACCTTAAGACATTGGGTTTGTGGATCTTCTTTCTTATATGTTGCTCAACTTTCTCATTCCTACTCAATGTGGGACTTAGACTCACATTTGGATACCTAACAACGGGAAGAGATAAAAATAATTTTAATAAATTTTGAATTATTTCAATTAGTTGAATATAATTTAACTCTGGCAAGTGTAGAATAACTTCAATCACTCAATAAATTTGATTTTTTAGTGTTTTTACAACACTGTTTTACAAAATCACTCAAGACATGATAAGTAAATTTAAATTCGTATACAACATGATTCTAACTTTAATTTGAAACCGGTTCTGATCGAAGTAGGAAATTGGGTCAAATTTTCCTCTCCCTTTGAAAAATTGGATTAAGAATGATCATTTGTTCCATCGACCTACATATTTATTTACTTTTGGAGAACAAAAATTTAAAATTAGTTAAAATAACTCACATTAGATCCCCTACAAAACGATGAGACTTTATATATTGGACTGAAAAAGGAGGCAGATAAAATTGTTTAGTATTCTCTTATTGGGTTTGTCACTATAACTCATCTTCTACCTTAAAGGAGTTGAAAAAGTTAATGATGTGAATGACTTGATTCTCAAATTCAAGTCCTTATATTTTTTATATAAATAATCTTGACTTTCATACTTTCTTTGTATTAAAAAAAACTTAATAATTTAAGATTTGAAAATTATTATTACTCTAATCAAATATATCAATAGAGCTAAATTCATCTTTGAAATCATTTTTAAGATAATTCCCATTAGTAAGAGAAAAAATAAGTCAGACCATGACGTAAGTAAAATATGTGCTATAAATGAGAAATCAAAATTATTAATTACGGTATTATGAAAAAGTAAGTCAATAAGTTTATATAAAATTAGAAAATCAACTTAAATATGGTATTAAAGCGGGTTAATCTCCTTACTAATTCTTACTCCTTTTTTTCTCTATTTTATGTATTTACTATTACTTGAAAGAAAGATTTTCAAATAAAAATTATTTTTCGCATCTCTAATGTTGCAAGAAATCAACTCTATCAACCAAGAAAAAAATGATGTAATAAATTTATATATAATAATAATAATAATAATAATAATAATAATAATAATAATAATAATAATAATAA
>Ga0099825_1003030_pt1 | contig 22412 bp, 8 predicted proteins | sample SiratroredBW_FD_76838 | JGI IMG/M metagenome (GOLD analysis project Ga0099825, IMG submission 76838) | Root nodule microbial communities of legume samples collected from California, USA - Siratro red BW | ecosystem: Host-associated > Plants > Roots > Nodule | place: USA: California | collected... | reverse complement strand
CTACTTTTTATTTTGTAACTGATTCATGTGTGAAGATGAGTCCTAGACTTCAATTCGAAATCACATTACATGGACTTCTCTTGTGGGCTTCAATGGCATTCTTGATGCCTGTTGGTATACTAGTCATTAGACTGTCCAACAGAGAGGGGAACCGAAGAAGGCTTAGAATCACATTCTATGTTCATGCAGTTTTGCAGGAAAGTATATCTAAACCCCTGTTACATTTGTATTTCAAATATCACATTTGTTTTTTGTATAGTTTATTAGTTTCTTATCCCTTTGCTTGGCAACCCATATTGGTAGTGGAAAAGAACAATTAATTAAGGTTTCAATTTAGTTTAAAAGGGCCAGTTGTCCCACTGATTAACTTTTAATGATGGTGGAATGGAGATAAGAATAGCAAGATTCCAGATTTGCAGTTAATTTATTTGTCTAACTTGTTAGTCACTACATAAGGTCAAGTAGGGTTTGTTTATTGAAAAGGACTATAATGAATGCTTTGAAGACAAGAAAGGAGCTTTAAGAAATAATCTTCTTGGTTATTGGAAGTTCCAGGCTTTCTTTGTCTCATTTTTTACTAGAGCATGTGAAAAGAACTATGCAATTATGCTTTTGTCTGTATTATCAACCAAGTCTTAGGTCAAGTTAAAAGAAAGTCATTAGTAAATTTTGGTATACCATTAAGTAAATAGTTTTTTTTTTAAAGCTTTCTTGCATTAATCCTTTCTATTAATTATTTGCACGTTTGTATTTCTGTTCAACAGAAGCTTGCGGTACTTCTTGCTACTGCAGGAGCAATCATGTCCATAAGAAACTTCAACAACTCCTTCAACAATAGCCATCAAAGATTAGGGGTAGCATTATATGGTATTATGTGGCTGCAAGTTCTAGTTGGTATTTTTCGACCACAAAGGTGAACCACTGAGTTGCCTTTTGTTTAGAAAATGCATGCAATCTATTGGATTAGGCCATTTAGCCTTAGCTAAACACCAAACTTAGGCAATGCAGTTACACTTTTCATGTCCTCTAAATTTATATAAAGATTTTGCATGTTCTATGTTCATATGTTGTAGAGAACCAGCTTTCTTAACTGCTACAATTTTCTGCTTACAAAGAATGATGATTAGGGTACAATTATTTCCTTGTTCTTCACAGGGGATCCAAAAGAAGAAGTCTGTGGTTCTTTGCACACTGGATAATGGGAACTGCAGTGTCATTACTGGGTGTCCTGAATGTCTTTCTTGGTTTACAAGCCTACCAAGAAAAAACATCTAAAAGCATAAGAACTTGGAATATACTTTTCAGTGTTCAGATATGTTTGATTGTGATCGTCTACCTTCTTCAAGAAAAATGGGTCTACATACAAAACCAAGGAGCGGTTTAGGACAACTGAGTACAAACTACTGATTCCTACTTATCACACTTGCTAAGAAAAATGTCTCAATGCTTTGCCATGTGTGCAAGTATTTGAAACAGATAAGGACACTGATGGACTTGAATTTCTTTCCATGAGATCAAATATGTTTCTGTTAGTTTCTTTTTTTTTTTTACAGATAAGGCACACTCATTGAAAAGTTTGTAATATCTTCTTGTGATTGCATTTTTTGTAGTGTTCTCCAAACAATCAGCTCTGATATTTTTTTGGTATACTCATGGAAATACATGGAAATAGAACGACATATTGCTCAGATTTTTTCCAAGGTTTAGGGACACTGTTAGTCAGTGTTTATAAGCATTTCAAAATAAGAGAACTTTCTAACCAAACAGGAGAAAACAAATATTAAGCTAAGATATTTCTATTAATATCACATTGATGTATCACTAAGTATCTTAATTGTATTACATTTCAAGGAAAAAGCTGTACATAGCCCGTTAATATAGCTATTCCTAGTATTATAAAAGGTGGAAGAATCACAAATGCTCCTATGGTTGCAAAGAAAACTGAATCATTCCTTTGGGACACTTCATTCAGGTAAGCTTGTCTCCTGATATTTCTCTTTTGTGAAATGGTCAAGAACTTTGCACTCACTTTCTTCAAGTTTTTGCCTAGGGGTATGCTGAAATCATCATCCCTTTCTCCAACCAGCTGCGCAAGCTGCTCTCTTATTGTAAGTTTCCGAGAGCTACCATCACTTTCATAGCCTATAAACCAGAAATGTTCCAATCTGTTATCCATTTTTGGAAGTTAAAGAGTAGGAGAAGAACCAACTATTAGAAAGAGGTAATAAACATACATGGCTGTAAAATTTCCATTCTTTCACATAAATGAAGGCACAAACATGCATTTCAGGAGTGATTCATAACATAGAGAGATAAAAGGCATGGGAGAATTTAAAAAAGTTGGACAATGTAAGATGGGGGAGAAAAGATACATTATCATATGCCAAAAATGCAGATTTTTTACACTTAAGTGAAAAGTTTTTGCTGATTTTTATCTGATGTCGGTTGCTAATATGTTATCACAAACTAACCTTATATCTCCCTTTAGCGAGAAATTATGTTGAAGGAGAAAGAAAGGGTGCATTCACAACTGATTAATCAAAATAACTTGTAAAGTTAGGCCACTTCAAATTAAGGAAAAATGCTAATTATTGTCCTCCTATACAACTACTTTGCCAAACACATAACCTTGGACTAACAACTCTTATTACATCCGCCAAATTTTACCATGAATTTGATCTATGCTTAATAGTACTAAGTGATACCACTATTATTGTTTCTACTCTAAATTTGTATACAATGCGGTTACAAGAGGGGATAAGGTAGCATCAAAGTGAAGTTTTTCATAGTTCCATGATATTTTAATGATGTGGCAGCAATATATTTACTTTGAACCTTGTGGTTTCAAAGGTACCTATACTCTTGCTTTCACTTGTTTTCTTTAAGCCTTTTTTTTTTTTCATTAATGATAATAGAACAAACACATTCTCCAGCCCTGTGTATATCTTCAGCACATTTCATTCATTTAAACTAAAAAAGTTCACAACAACACAGAAAATGGCCTTAAAACAGGGATAAAAAAAGGCATTACAACAAGAACAGAAGACAACTAATTTGTCTCCTCTACACATATCATTGATTTAAATAGAAGAAGATGTTAGCTTAAATACCACTGTTTGGTGAGCTTGTAGACGTAAGCTGCTCCAAAAGATCCAACTGGGCACGAGAAGAAGACAAAGATCCTAGCAACACAGGTCCTCAAAAGCCAAGTCAGACATGAAAAAGAACTTCGTATAGTAAAATTTATAAGAACCTCATAGAAATTTCAGCTGCTAAGATAAAAACATTAAATTGCAAATATTTCAAATTTAATAAAAGTTCAGATTCATTTCTCCCCTTGTAGCCACGTGGAAGCAACAAATACTAAAATACATCTGACATAATTTCTTACTTTTCTGAACATTAGTGGAGTTCCAATCATCCAAGAAAGCATAAATTTCTTTTATATCTATAAACAAACATAAAAAAACTTGTATGGAAATTCATAGTAATCTCCTTAAGCCAATATTTGAATGCAATGATAGGAATTGTTAGCATATATACCATTTCCAGAAGAAGAATCTTCCTGTGAGATTCCAGTACTGTCAGTCCTTTGAGTTTGAGCAGATGTTGTGAGGAAAGAAGAAGGGTGGTAGAATTTGATGGGGTTGTTGTGTTTGTGTGTGAGAAAGGAAGGCTTTGAGTGAAGAGAAGCAGAAGGGAGATTGATGGCCATGCAGTGATTTTTTGAGTTAGTTGCTAATGCCATTCATTCATTCATTCATTTTGGTTTCAGCTTTGCATTTTCTTTTAACTGGAACAAAGGCGGCATTTCCCTGCCACAAATATTATCTGTGGAGGATTCTAGTTCTGTGCTGGACCACAACAATCACTCTTCTAATAAATCTCCACCGTTCAAAAACTTTTTCTTTTTCTTTCAATAAATAAGGCCACAATGTCAATTTACTATAGTATTTGCTAGTGGAATTATGGCTTAATATGTTATCTAATAATAAAATGTATGTCTAGTTATTGCTGATTTAAGTACAATTTAATCATAACGAAGTTAGTAATTTTGAATTGATATTCTTCCCCCAAGTTAATTACTAATCTTCCTGAACTATATTCTAATAGAGTTTTCCCATTTGGGTACCACACAGAACAAATATCTGTTTGGAAAAAAAAAAAATCAGAAAAAGCATGTAAATGCCAAAAAAGAAAAGAGAAAGGTTTGTGATTGAAAAAAAGAAATGGTGTGTTTGGAGGCACAAACAGCAGAATAACTATACATAAATTAGGTTGAGCAAATCATATTTAATTTGTTGTGAAAAGAAAATCAAATTATCTAAATAAAATTGTCTTTGGCATCTTTTACTTTGTCCTGTAACCAAACAAATAAAATAAATTATCCAATAATATTCCTTTCTAACACCATCTCTTTTAGAAATCACTTTAATGTATAACTCTTCAAATCCTTTCATTTTACTCTCAAATACTTTGTAAGCCCATTCCTCATTCTTAATTTTTGAGTCAATCTATCTACTTATTTAATCAATTACTTATTAAAGATGTCTTATTTTTATACAATACAAAAAATAAATAAATAAAACAATAGAATGGCATTGGCACAGAATAAGTTCCAATTCCACCGAAATAAAGCAGTGGTATGTATTCTATCAACTTGTTGGTTCCAATTGAAAATACCATAATTTTTGGTTCCACAACTTTTTTTTTCTTTCCAACTTACAATTAAATAGATAACTTTAAAAGTTCATTTTTTGGAATACACAAAAATAATAAAAGAAAAAACATTTGAAAGAATAGAATGCCATGGCCGTGTTTATTTGGAGGAGAATAAGTTCCAATTCCACTGAAAAGCACGTACATAAAGCAACCGCAGCATGTATTCTTCGGCTTGGTTAATTTAATTCAAATCGCAAATATTTAAACAAGTATAGAAAATGAATATATCTATATCATTAATTTATAAAGTGTAATAATTTTTCTACGGCATAAAAGTGGCTGCTAATTTTATGCAACCATTTCCTTTAACTTTTATTTTTTAATATCTTATATATTATAATCATTAGTTTTTTTTTATATAATTAGTTTACTTTTAATGGTTCATGTATCATAATTTTTAATTTTTAATTTTTTTATTTAATTTTAATTTTTTTACATCACATACATAGAACAAATAGGAAAAAAAAATTAAAATATATTTTAAAACATTTGTTTCACTTTTTTTATAATTTTTTAATCATAATATCTAGTGGTCACTTGAATTATTTGTTAAAATTTTTAAAAATACAAATACAGACAATTATGATTTTTTACCAGTCCTACTGTTCTTTTTTATTTAATAATTTTATCTTAAAGGGAATATTACTTATAATAACAATTATTGTCATTTTTCATTCCACATTTTTTAACCATCTTTATTGTAATTTATCTTTTAATCAATAAAATAACTTTTTATTTGATAAAAATCCATAATATTTGACTTAAAATAATTTTCATACAATTATTTTTAATTTTTTATTATTTTTCAGAATTATATATATGTATATATATATATATATATATATATATTAAAATTGTATTATTTAAATTTAAAAGAAATGGACACCTAAAGCGTGTTTCCTCTGCTATATATAAATTAACTCTATTGGTGTGTGTTTTGAGAGTCAATACTCTAATTTCCACGTTAACTGACGCAAAAGCTATAAGCAGCTTTTAACTCACATGGACCCAAACACTTCCTACGCGTAACCTTAAGCAAGTTGGCACCTTTCCTTAAGAAGAAGCACACCATCATCACTTTCTCCCTCACCATGCAATGCAAACAACAACATTAAGAAACCAACAAGGTTTGTGCTGTTCTTTACTACGTTAATGGCCAAGCAGGTTGTTCCTTCTGAATCTCACCCATATGCCTTTCATGTCTCTGGCCCTCGCAACTTCGCTTCCCTTAATTGGAGGGACCTTATCATTTCAAGTTGGTAATTGCCCATTTCAATTCTCACTTCAATTTGGTCTCTTGCATTTCCTCATTCTTCATCACTCTTTTTCTATCGCTTAACTTTGATGTGGAAATTTTTTAAGTTTGCTAGTTTGTCGTGTGAAATGTCTTTGTTTGGACGAATTCTTCCTCCACGTTTGCTGATCGGGTTTTGAAAATGTTAGAACAATGGGGTGGAACATGTCGGTGTGAAGTTGTAAACTTTACCAAATGGGTTTCCAAAGTTTTTGAATTTTCGGTTTCTGATCATTGAAGCAATGAAAATATAGTATAATTTATCAACTGATTTTGTTCATCATATTGAAATAGAAATGGGTTGTTTGGATTTCCAAGACCTAAAAGATAGAAATGACTGATTTTCCAAATCTGCAGAGGTTAATCATATGTACTTTTATGGTTCTCTTTGCGCTGTGAACCAAGAACCGCTATTTTTTCGGTTTCCAAGTTATAATTTTTTGTTCAGTGTCTGTTTGTTGTAATCTTCACCATGATACCTTATTTCTTAGTAACATTTTTTAAGCATTTGGAACAGAGTGTTGGGGACCTAATATAGTATTATCCTTTTGATTATTTTATACTGAGATTTTGCTTGGATAGAGATTGAACTAGTTCACTTGGCGTTATGAATTAGCTTAATTTGCACTACCTCGGTTTAATCCAGCCCTGTTTTAGAAAAATAATAGCTCAATGTATCCGCTTTCTGAAAGGGACTTCTAAGAAAATCATAGTAACCACTTCTCATAAACTATAATATTTACACCACAGAACCAAAAAAAGCATTTAAAGATTTGCACAGTGGATTTCTTTTAGTGGGTGTCTGGAACAACATCAAAAAGAGGAAAAAAGGTACATTGAACCACACACTGATACTCTGTTGGTTCTGCATTAAAGTGATTTCTGACAACTCCAAAAACACCCTTAGAAGTTTTTTTTTCTCTCTTTTAGAGCTAACCAGGTCATCTTAAATTTTGGTCTATAAAATGGATCTTTTATTGTATGAATTTGTTGTTGCCATTAACTCTGGCAAGATCCCTTTATCCTTCATTAGTCAAATTTGATGGAAAGGTTTTATGGTTTTAGTTTCCATCACATTCTTTAGAAACATACATGAAGGCTGATATTGTTAATGTAATGCAGGAAAGATGCAAATTACAAGAGAACTGTCATTGCCTGTTTTATACAGGCAGTATATTTGCTTGAACTTGATAGGCAAGAGAAGAGAACACATGGAAACACTCTTGCTCCAAATTGGTGGATTCCCTTCAAGTACAAGCTTAAACAAACACTAATTGATGAAAGAGATGGATCCATTTTTGGTGCAATTCTTGAATGGGACAGATCTGCAGCACTGTCTGACTTGATACCAATTAGACCAAGTGGTGCCCCGAGAGCAGTTTTAGCACTAAGAGGAACATTACTCAAAAGCCCTACAATGAGAAGAGACATTGAAGATGACCTCCGTTTTCTTGCTTGGGAAAGCTTGAAGGGTTCTGTGAGGTTTAAAGCAGCTTTGGAGGTACTAAAATTGATCTCTGGTAAATATGGAAGCAACAATGTTTGCATTGCAGGACATTCCTTGGGAGCTGGTTTTGCCCTTCAAGTTGGGAAGGAACTAGCAAAAGAAGGGATATATGTGGAAGCACATTTGTTTAATCCACCTTCTGTTTCACTAGCCATGAGTTTCAAAACTATTGGAGAAAAGGCTGAGTTTGTGTGGAACAGACTTAAATCCATGCTTCCCTATGTTAATGAAGCTCAAATCAGTAATGATGGAGACATAAACTCAGGTGCAGGATTGAAGAGTAGGATGCCTCAACCATCTGGTTCTGGTTTGGCAAAATGGGTTCCTTATTTGTATGTTAACAGTGGTGACTATATATGTTGCTATTACAATGATGGTGGTGGCACAAAAGTAACTATGGGAAGTACAAAGGGAGAAGTTGCAGCAAAGCTGTTTGTTGTCTCTAAGGAGAAACAGAAGTTTGTTGAGGCTCATGGCTTGGAACAATGGTGGTCAAGTGATGCAGAACTTCAGCAGGTTATCCATAGCAGCAAACTCATAAGCAGGCAGCTTAGATCTTTATACACTGCTACTCCTTCCCAAGTAAATTCATAAGGAAAAGGGGTCAAATGTAATTTAAAATAGAATAAAACACCAGATTTAAGATTTGGCTCCTCTAATAAACTATAAAATTAATTATAATTATAATAGTTATTTTTTAAATTAATGATTATTATTCTACTTTATCTTCTAAACTATATTTCTCTGAGAGTTCTATCTCTACATGTGTATATTAAGAGTGAAAATAAAAGTTACGAGACGAGACTCATAATAAGTTTAGAAATATATTTATATATTTTTATATAAATTAATTAAAGAATAAAATATATAAGACTATAATTGGTAAGATAGAAATTAATAGTAATAAAACGTGTTTAATTAAATTAATCTCAACACTGAAATTATGGATTAAAAAAAATGCAAGAAAAAACTTTTTATGCATCATGGATTAACTCATTGGAAAACCATTATTGGAAAAGACTGGTATTCAAAGTAGTGCTTCCAATTCCCAACCTAACATTATTGGAAAATGAAAAGAGGCTGCTCGTTAAGTCAGTCTAATAGACAACGTTTTACAGAGTAGATAATCATATCTTGAAATTTCTACTAATTTATATAATCATTTAATATATTATTTTATTTTGAAATCTTATTTATATTTATATTTATTATTACTTGAATATTAAAATATCTCACCTTATATTTTATATTTATATTTAAACGTTTTAAAATATAAGTACCTTTTTAAAAAAAAAAAAAACGTATATAAAAATGAATGTAGACCATTTACCGTGGACGCAATAATGCAAAGCGGGCAGGAATAGAAAAAACAGATAAAGTTGCAGCACACTGTGATGGTGGTTCCACCTGAAACTCATCTTGATGGCAAGCCAGCTGTCCCTCCCCATTTGAGAAGCTTCACTTGGAGGGACCTTATCAATTCTTGCTGGTCAGTTCTCAGATCAGTTTAGTTTTTCACTCATGTAGTTCATAATCCTTGACAACACTTTTGTTGCTGCTTGGTGGTAATAGCATGAGCGATTTCTTGTTTTGTAAGTCTCAAGTTTTTTTTTTTTGCATGCATTTTGAGGATGTCAGCACAATGGGTTGCAACACGGGTATAAAGTTTCAAACTTTACCATATGGGTTATCAGTGTTTTCTGATAGGTTATATAAATTCACTCCAAATAAGACAACGTTCATATTTGGTCCCTCAAAAATAAATTTTTATCCTGGTCCCTCACTTATAAACGTATTACACCTGGTGCTTATCTTTTACCAAATGTTCATTTATCGAAATAGGAATCATACATGACACTTTTTCATAAATGAGAGACAAAAAACAGGATTTGTTTGAGGGTCAGAGACAGATATTATGTACGGGCGTTACCAATAATTATTTTGTCCTATGCAGGAAGGATGCAGATTATAAACGAGTGGCCATGGCTAGCCTTGTAAAGGCAGTTTACATGCTTGAACTTGATAGACAGGAGAACAGAACACAGGAAAATGCTCTTGCTCCAAGTTGGTGGATGCCCTTGAAGTACAAGCTCACCCACAAATTGATTGATAAAAGGGATGGATCTATTTTTGGTGCAATATTTGAATGGGATAGATCTGCAGCATTGGCTGACTTTGTACCGATTAGACCAAATGGTGCACCTAAAGCTGTTTTGGCTCTCAGAGGAACATTACTCAGAAGCCATACAAGGCGAAGAGATATTGAAGATGACATCCGTTTTGCTGCTTGGGAAAGCTTGAAGGGCTCTTTCAGGTTTAAAGAAACTTTGGAGGCAGTGCTATCAGTTTCTGATACACATGGAAGCAGGAATGTTTGCATTGCAGGGCATTCCTTGGGGGCTGGATTTGGTCTTCAGGTGGGAAAAGAGCTAGCAAAAGAAGGGATTAATGTGGAGGCACATCTATTTAATCCACCTTCTGTTTCACTAGCCATGAATATTGGATATCTTGGAGAAAAGGCAGACTATGTCTGGAATGGACTTAAATCTATGTTTGCATCAGGTAATGAAGTTCAAGTTAGCAATGATGGACACAAGACTTATGGTACAAGTGTGAAGCGATTTAAGCGTCGGTTATCAAGTATGATGGATGTTAGTTTTGGTGTTGGAAATAGGGTTCCTCATTTGTATATTAACAGCAATGACTATATCAGTTGCCTTTACTTTTATACTGATGGAACCAGAGAGATCGCAGACAAGGAAAATATGGTTCCTGCAGATGGAGAAAATGTAGCGAAGTTGTTTGTTGTCTCAAAGAAAAACCAGGAATTTCTTGAGGCGCATAGCCTGAAACAATGGTTGTCAAGTGATGCAGAACTTGAGCAGGATATCCATAATTGCAAACTCATGAGCAAGCAACTTAGTTCTTTGAACATTGCTACACCTTCACTAGTGATACTTTTACTTTATCCACATTTTGTTTCATTTGCCATGAATCATATTAACATTAGAGAAACGACTAATTATGTCTGGAATACACTAAAATCTGTGCCCCTTTCTAGTGGAAAAGCTCAAGTCAGCAATGATGGAGACAATACTTTTGGTGTAGGTTTAAAGGGTTGGATACCTCAGTTTTCTCGCTTGAAGGATGCTAGCTTTTGGGTGGTGAAATGTGTTTCTTATCTGAATGTTTACAACAAGAATGGTGGCACAAAAGAAAAGATGATCGAGGAGAATAAGGATCCTACAAATCGGCAACTTAGAGCAAAGTTGTTTGTTGTCTCCAAAGAAAAACAGGAATTTCTTGCAACTCATGGCCTAGAGCAATGGTGGCCAAGTGATGCCGAACTTGTGCATACTATCCATGACAGGGAACACATACGCGGGAAGCTTAGGCATTTATACACCAGTACTCATTGGGAAGCAACACATTTATTAAATCCACCTTTCGTTACACTTGCTATGAATCTCAGTAATATTGGAGAAAGGCAAGAATTTATCTGGAAATGGAATATTCTTAAATCTATGTTCCCTTCGAGTAGTGAAACTCAAGGGAGCATTAGCAATGATAGTGACAAGAGTTCAGAAGTAGAATTGAAGAGTTGGATACCTCAGTTATCTAGCTTGAAGGATGCTGGTTTTGCAGTGGGCAAATGGGTTCCTCATATGTATAATAACGGCAGTGACTATGTCAGCAGGCAACTTAGATCTTTATACTCTTCTACACCTTCTCAAGTATCTCATCTATTCAATCTGCCTTCTATTCTACCAGACATGAGTCATAGAAATACTAGAGAAGAGGTAGGATTTGTCTGCGAAACTCAGGATGGCAATGACAAGATTTCAGGTACTGATTTGAAGAGTTGGATACCTCAATTATCTGGCTTGAAGGATGCTGGCTTTGGAGTGAACAATTGGATCTCTCAACTGTATGCTCGCAAGAGTAATGACATAGCAGAGAAGATGGATGACATGGAGAACATAGGTCCTTCGCACGTAGCACAAGGAAAGCCAAGTTGATAATGGATTTTGTAGATTACTTTAAAAGATTTTAGTTCCACTATGCTTGTTTTTATTTGCTTTCAAGTCTTTATATGCCATGTTTTAAAGCTTTTAAACAAAAGTAGGAATATGGGCGCACGCCTTCTGGAGTTTGATATAATCCTTGGGTCATTTAGGAACAATATCAATTTCTTTTATGTGCCTTTCACATCTAACTCTTTCACGAAAGAACTGGACTTCACTTAATTTATTTTACTCCATCGTGAGAAGAGAACTCCTAATAATAATTAAAGAAACCCTCTTTCTGTTGTTAGGTGAATGGCATGTGATTGAATTGATATCACTCTCAATAGAAATGTCTTTTCTTTCGCATAACATTGGTTGCAAAATAAAACTCAGTCTAATAATCTTAAATAAATTAACTAATTAAAATGCATTTTTCGTTGAAAAGTAAGCTGGAAGGTTCTTCACCACCATCCAATCATATATAATAGTTTATCCCGACATTACTAGGTTCTGGGTTTATTCATCACCTGGGCTCGATTGAGGGAGGAGGAAGATATCCGAGAAAGTTCGATGAAAGCGTTCGGGCACACTCAATCATCAATATATTGTCATGAATTAGGATGCGACAAAAGAGGTTATCATAATCATGGGTTTTGGATATAAGGCGAGGAAATGTACACTTCAGAAGAGGATAAAGTTCTAAAGTGGACTTCTTTCTAGAGAAGCTTCAGGAGAATGAGGATGTCTTACTCTAGTTAGGGTGTCCACAACCTGATGTGCTTGAATTTTTTATATAATTATTGGAAATTTTATTGATGAAAAAAGCTTAGCATCCATTTAATTAGCCTTCACTATTATAAAACATAGCATACTTACCTATACTTCGATAGGATCTTCAGGTTTATATTAAAAACAAATAACATGTACTTTAACATATAGTTTACACCGTGCGTGGAGAGATTTGCAAACCTAGGTAAAGAATGATAAAATAATCTATTACATGTCCATTAATCACGAGGAGTATACTACCGCACTTGTTTCTACCTTCCATAAAAAATCTATATTTCTCTACATTGAATATAACAACAATTAATCAGGAAAATGGAGATTAACCAACAACAGTAATTCCATTTAAAAAGAAAAAAAAGAAAGAGGGAAGAAGAATAGAAATGAAAAAAGGAAAAGGAAAAAAAAAAAAAACTACAAATCACTTAAACGCTTGTACCTCAATGCTTGCTAGCAGAACTAGCAGCCTCTTGATCGTGTTTCCGCAACAAAACCCTTTCAACAACTCTCAAGAGCAAATATGGGAAGTCGCTGATGTGGTTGAATTTGCTAGACTACAAATTATTTACTGGATCAAGACTTTGAGGAAGTCTGATCCTTTTCAATCAAAGAGGAACCCAATTGAAGCATGAGAGGATAAACAGGGCTAAACTCCTTATCCCCTCTGCTCCTCACATTTGTAGCATAATCATCAAGTGTTGCTTTGATGCCCTTCCAGATTTGATCCTCCCATTGAGAATCTAGCCACAATGAATACTGCAATGGTGTTAGTTTGTTTCTTTGCAGTGGTGACTGCAATTCTTCAGGAGCACGGGTATACAGATGATGAAGTATGACATTAGGTGGCAGATCTTGAAGAAGAGGAGATGATGCAAGACTGGATGTTTCCAAGAAAATAAGTGGACGAAATGCTCTAAGTGCTCGATATGGTGCACCAAGTTGCTCAACAGGGAACAAATTTTGGCCCACAGCTAGCTCCAATTCCGCCATATCCCTAGCCATCCTCAACTTGCCTGATTCTGAAAGTGGTCTGACAAGGGAAGCATGTCGGATGAAGAATACTAGAACCCGTGAAGCCATACTCTGGACAAGCCTGGTGGATATGTTTTCTGTCCCAGGACCTACAGAATTTCTGGAAGGCAACAACCTTGATAGAAACTCACTGCGAAAATGAAGAATACACTTCTGGAGCTCCTCCATGTAAGGTGATGCATTGTTGTCCATAGCAGCATCCATTCCATGCACTCCGAAGTTCTGATCATGTATTTGCAATATGCAAGACTCAAGACGATCCAGCATTGCCTGGAATAAAGATGTTACAGAATCACAGGCAACACCATATATTGCACCTAATGAAGCAGACAACACATCTGCAGCAATACTAGGCATCCCTTTAAGCATAGATGATATTCTTGTATGAACGTCTTGAAGATGCTGACACAATGTAAAGTTCTTGAGCTGTGCCGGTGTTGCAGGGCCACTTACTTGACGTGATTCAGGACCAGTGGATATCTGCCATAACAATGAAAACGATTAATTAAATATTAGTAATTAATTATGTTTATATTATAGGCTTCATCCCTTCTCTTGAATAAAATAAACTTAGGAATTGTAAATATTGCAAGTCTCGTACACAATGAAAGGGGAGGGGAGCCTTTAAGCTCCAGAGAAAACATACAGCATTAGCACTTTTAGGTAGTTTACTACCTATCATCAGGCATTACGTCACCATATCATGACCAGTGATAACACTTTCAGGTAGTAATATCAGTAAAATATTGCATACGTCTAGCCAAATTATTAATTATTTAATACACCAAAAAAGAAATATGAGAATGTAAGTTAAATACTTGAATGGTTGCTGATAACCACAACAGTACAGAGTGAATGTGATACAGTACAAGACCAATAATACAACACATATAAACTCCTAAATGAAAGAACAAACAATTGTTTTTCAATAATATTAATAGGAATATAATATATGCATGCAGTTAGCAATTCATTTATATTAATATAATAGATGCATGCAGTTAGCAATTCATTAATATTAATATAATAGATGCATGCAGCCAAACTGATTTTCCTTCTTCTGTCTACCCATTATTTCCTTGTAAAAATGTTCTTTGTTTCAAAAGTGTGAAAGTTATATAACAGCTAACTCGGTAGCCTTCCTGAAAGCCCATCAGCGAGATAGCATCAAATTCTTTTCTTAACCAATTGATGTAGTGCTTAAAAATTCACTGAACAGCATAGAACACCTTAGATACAATAATTTCATATCTGTTTACCTGGTATTCAGCTCGTTCTGCCAGAAGAATTAAAACCTTGCCAATTTCACGCAAAATAAGAAGAGTTAAACGTGCATCCACCTGAACAGCTTCTATCTCTTCCTGAATGCGTGTTATAATCCTTGATATCTGCTCCTTGGAGGGTACACTACCACGACCAGACATTGGAAATACAGAATTCACTAGATCTGAAAGGCGACCCAAGCAATGAGCCAAAAATGCATTCTGGAATATTTCAACGGCTGAAATTATCTGCTCCTTCCCAGACGAATTGATAGCTGGTAATACTCCTTTGACATCTGTGTCATGTGAAATTCTTTCAAGAAGATTCTCTATCATGAAGTAAAGCTTTGGATATCCCATTGTAAAAATCTCTTTAACAAAACTTGATGCAGTGAAAGCAGACTTCATTTGGCTGGCAAACGCCTTAGTAATGGCCTCCCACACACGTTCTGTTAGCATGGGATCACCTTCCTATGCAGCAGCAGTAACCATTACAAAATGAGAAAAATATCCAATACAAAAATAGGAAGTGTGAACAATGAAGACTAAATACTGTGAAGTATAATAAATAATTAAGATTGAAACTCAGGAGCTAGGAAGTCCATTAAATCTGTTTATTTTGACATGGTATGAGATACCAAATTTTTTCAAACCTAGGATAAAATTCCTCATTAAAAAAATCAAATCGACTTCTTTGTACATCTAAAATATTGATCACCTTATTCCACTCTGAATACATACAGAGGAGTAGATTTTGAAAAAAATTGCTAGTAAATCTCTTCTCGTCCAATTCAATGCAATCCATATCCATTTAGTGGGTTAATGTTTCAGAAGAGAAAGCCCAGGCATGCAATTTTACCATTTCTCTACCCTGCACCCTATACGTTCATTTGAAGATAGAAGGTCTCTGACAATATAATGTTGCATAAAGCTGGAAGCATATTTACATAATTGTACAGAAATGCTAAACAACAGGCTATCAAGCTTGATCTTTTTACTTCCTCTTCACTTATATATAGGTAGTACGGTATGGTCACCCGCATCTGTTAACCATAACTTTACAGCATAGCAGGGGAAACAGAAGACCACAAAATAGGAAAGATTTGGAAGCAATTATTCTCTTCAGAACAAAACTGAATACAGAAATTAACAATCATTGACTTGATTCAACTTCTAGCATAATCCGCTGCTTTTAGACAGAGAATCACACACAATAATTGTTTCCAAATACAATACTGATAAAATCAGATGCGTAAAAAGTGAACAGAAAGCAACCCGTTCGAGCTAACAATTTCTATAAGTTCCAAGCTTCAACAATTCAAACACCAAGATTTGGCTCACCATATTGTGTAAGTCAAGGGTTTTTGTTAGACAACTATATTATATTGGTAAATTGATTATACCAAAGAAGCACCCAGTATAATCACAAAATAGTACCTATCATCTACATATCAAACGTTGGCATTCAGAGGACAAACAATCATTCAAGTGTCAGTGTTATGGATGCAGATAGGCATATATGAATCCAAGCAACAACATAATTTCCTTCCGATACTACAAAAACAATAACCAATGAGCCTCACCTGAATGACCTCATCAAGCAACAAAACATGGCTAAATGGATCCCGTTTCTTGGAGAGCACCCTCTGCAAATGCCACACAGCAACAGCAATAGAATGCAACTGATCCATGCAATTCCCCAACCTATGCCACAGAGCCTCTCTAGCCTTAGCCCCTCCTCCAATGTGGGGCGTTCCAGAACTTCTAATCCCACCGGGACCGTATCCACTTCCACCCGTAACAGCCTTCATATCCAACGCCACACTCACACTCTTAGCACCCAAACCCTTGTACTTATTCACCACCTGCTCCACAGTGACCTTCAATTCTCCGAGATTGTAGAAAACCTGCAATCCTGTTCCAACCTCGGCCTGGTTCAATCCTTCCATTCCGCGTTCCAGAACCTTCATCGCCTCGCTCCGAAGCAAATCTCCGGTCTCCCTAACCCAATTCAGCTCTTCGTCCACGGCGTCGATGCCGCCAAGGTCGTACTCCTCGCACAGGCTTAAGATCTCGTGGTGCAGCTGCGCGGCCTTGGCGAGATCGAGTTTTTCGGGGTCAGCGGCCATGAGATCGCGGAGCTTCTTGGAGAGGCGGAGGGCGCGGATGGAATGCTGGAGGAGCTCCGTGGTAAGGTGGAGGTTGGAGAGCCGAGTGGTTTTGGTGGCAACGGAGCGGTGCGGGTCGGAGAGCTCGGAACGGAGGCGGCGGACGGAGGACTGGAGCGAGGAGAGCGCGGATCGGAGGGTGGAGAGAGCGTGGTCGGCGTGGTGGAGGGAGGAGAGCTGCGAGAGGAGGTCGTTGTGCCGCGAGAGGACCTCCGAGCGGAGCTGGTTCTCGAGGAGGCGGATCGCGTGGTGGAGCTTCTCGGCGGTGGAGGCCGGGGATCCGGAGGAGAGGGCGGCGGAGGAGAAGGAGGTGGAGGAGAAGGAAGGGGAGAGGAAGGCGGAGAAGATGGGATCCGAGGCCAGAGAGTCGAGGGCCGAGGACGTCGGGGTGGCGACGGTGGCTGCGCCGGCGGAGGGATTCTTGAAGGTGGAGAGGCGTTGGATCGGAGATGCGCTGGCGGATACCGGCGACCTCGCCGCCGCTGGTGACGCCATTGTGATTTTGTTTGGCGAGTGAAGAATACCACACTGCACACACTAAAGAAGTTAGTGTGTCTTTCTTTTTTTCATGTAACTTCTTAAGTGTGTCTAATTTGTTTATACATGGGATTAGTCATTATTATTATTATTATTCAGGTTCATACTAGATTGTGATTTTTTTAATGCTTTTTATTTAAATTTAGTATCCAATTTTTCTATTTATTACAAAAGAGCCTTTTTTTCAAATAACTTGTGGAGGATGTAATAATTTTAAGACTTAATTGTGTTCTTAATCTTAATTTGTAAATTCCGAATGAATTTATTTTTTGGTCTTTCAAATTAAGAGACAACAAAATATTTTAGTTTGTGAGATTTTAAGACTGAAGTGACTGTTTTCAAATATAAAAAATTAGAATGATTAATTTAAAAAAAAAACTAAAATCAAACTTACTCTGAATTTTAGAAATTAAAAACATAAGTAAAATTTCCAATCCATACCTTCATAATTATACTTTAGTTAACATTTTTCTCAAAATTTAGATATTTTTAATATAATTTTTATTAATTTTTTAGTAAGTATTTAAATTTTTTATATTTTTTTCAATTAATGATTATTTATTTATTTCCGTGGGATACCAAATCAAGTATTGATGGAGTGACATTTAGATATACAAAACATAAATTTACATCAAATATATAAATTTACATCAAATATGAAAATTTATTTGTGATCGGCTTCTTCTCTTTTTTACTTCTTGTTTTGTTAATAGTTTATTGTAGTGATGATTAAAAGTTGGACTAGAAAATTTGTTTTGTTTTTTATTTCATTTGTTGAGTATGACCAAAAAATCCATTTCGATGATTTTTTGAAATTTTGGCCTAAATTCAATTATCTTGTGCTTTAATTAGTATTAAGTTTACTCTGAGATGAAAAAAAAAAAATAGTGAATTGAGAAAATCATGATGAATAACAAAGAAAAGGGTAATAGCTTAAATTATTATTTTTAAATAGTTTATATTTTGAAAATATCGAAGAGTAACATATAATCAACAAAAAGATGTATATATTTTATTATTTTATTATTACATTTAACGGTTAAAAGGTTTTATGTAATTGAAGAATTGCATTACGATAGAGTATGATATTTTGAATGTGACATTAAGTGTTGAAGATAAAATGTTTAGATAAACTTTAGTAAAGTGTGATATTTGACTAGTGAAAGTGATTATTTAAGTTAACGATTGAATCAATTCAATTTATAGAAATTTTGAAGAATATCGATAGAAATAACTTTAAGTAGAAAAATATGTGGGAATAACTTAATTGTGACATATCAGATTGACTTGATTAAACAACTTAAAATGGTTTAACAAAAAAAAAGTATATAACTAATCCTCTCAATGTTTTAAAAAAATATCTCCTAAAATATTAACTTTAATTTATTGTTGTATGTGTATTGAAAAAGTTTTTTATTTAGTTGTGTTTATGCATAGGAAAATTTTATATTATTAACAATTAAAAAGTCTTATTGATGTCTTTTTAAAGATAAACAAATTATAATTGAATTATAGTCCTCTTTTAGTTGAGGTTGGTGAGTTTCTTGGGTCATAAAAGTGAATCCTAAATATATAAATAATATTATTACGATTATTTTTTGAAATATAGTGTAGTGATATTTTTCAATTAACTTTAACTTGATTTTTGTTTATTAATATCAACGGTGTTATTAACTAGTATCAATCATATACTTATTTTTCAGCTAATATTAACTAAAGTAATTATTTTAGGTTAAGATTATTTGTTGTCTGACATTAGTTAAATTTTTATTCAACCAACATTAGTAAAGTTAAAAGTGGTTGTTAATTTGAGAACTAAAGGTAACAAAAGAAACATCCAGTTAGAAAGGATATAGTTGGAAAAGTAAAGGAGAAAAAGTTGTGTTATTTTTTTCCTTTTCTTTTGACACAATCATCAACATCCATAGTAATAAAATGAAAAAGAACCAACGGTTATGTTTTTGACTTGGTCAGTAGAGTTTTCTTTATTCTGTCTATTTGAAAAATTCTAGCTTTATGCACCTACGCAACACAAAAAGGTGAAAAATAATATTTATGTTTAAAACTGTTCTAAATCTAACTTCGAAAACCCTAATGAATACGTTAGTTATTCGTGTGATATTGTTTTAAATAAGTAATAAACATTGCTAGATGGATCATCTTATAATTGAGAACACCTTATAATAACCTAAAAATATTTTAGACGAAGCTAATATCAATTTGAACCATCTTCTTATAAATGCAATTATTTAAAATGATCTTAAATAGACTTTGTTGAATGCATCTTCTTAAAATGAAGAATACCTTAATATTAACGAAAGCTTCTAAACTAATAATAACGCTGTAAAGCATCTAAACTAATAATAAAGGTAACATGAATTCATCATTAAAGTTCATATATATATACATACATACATATATATATATATATATATATATATATATATATATATATGTTGTAATTGGAATATTAATATTAAATTCAAATTAATCACAACTTTCTTTCGCAAATTTGGTACTAATTTCTGCATTTACAATAATATAAACCAGCCCTCTCTTCCCAACAAATTTAAAAATAAAAAATAAAAATGCAGTCGAACCACTTCAATGCATCTGTTCACCAAACAGGAAGAGAAAAAGAATATATATAATGCTAGAGAAATTTGTTCATCAGAACTCATAGGTTATGTTATTCATTCAAACTAAAAACTAAAAAGTAAAAAAAATATTAAGTATGTCTGGATATAAAATTTTATTATTAAACCAATATATGCTTAATATAAAAAGTCCAAAAACTTGTTTTTTTTTCTAATTATCATAGCTGATAATTAGGCCTTCAAATTATAAAACAGAACAAGAGGGAAGTGTGAAGAAGAGAGTGGAAGAAGAAACTTAGAGTTGGATAAGGGAAAATGGATTAAATCTATAACATAATTAAGCATAAAAGATTTCATGAAAAGCTTAATCTCTTCATATTCTATTACTAATCAGAAACCTTTTAATACAGTTGAAATGAAGCAGTAACAAGAAACAACCAATGAAACAATAATATTTTGTTAATCCTTCCTATAAATATTCGTCAGAAAAAGTAAAGATGAAGCGTTTAGAAAACAGAGTTTTTCCACTGAACCGTGAATTAGAAGTGGCAGCCACAGCAGAGGTAGAAGAAACAGAGAGTTGAGACAAGCACTACAGCTTCAGCTACCGAGAGAATCTTAAAAACCACAGTGTCTACGATGGTCGTTTGAAGTTTCTGCGGTTTCCACCGAAACGGCCACGTCACCTTCTTCAACCACAACTTGCTCTTCCTCTTCTCCTCCATCAAACTTTAGCTGTCTCTGTGTTATTTGGATACAGAGAATGAGAGTATGCAGTGTTGTGTACATTATATAGAATATTTTGGGACAGGGTGGGTTGCTTAGGATGCTTCAAAGACAAGGATGTTTTTTCTGGCCCATTCATAAGTTGTTCAACCATAATAACTTTATATTATATCAACTCTGTTTTTCTTTTTTTTTCACACATTTCTTAATTCTTCTTCTTCTTCAAAACTTTAGTCTCAATCATACAAAATTAGACGAATCTTCTTCTCGTTTTTAGTTTCCGTTGTAATCTTGGATTACTAGATATACCAGAGTTTAAGAAAATTGACATATCATTATCCCAAATACTAGATACCATTTAGATGAAAAAAAAGATATAAATTTACAAGTAATAATTGATTGAAATTATAGAAACGCGTTAGATTTATAATCATAAATATGATTACAATACTTAACTTTAATTTAATAATTGCAAATAAACTGATTATAATTTTCTTGATTTAAGAAAACTGAATATAAATGGATGAGAATTTTATTACTAGAAAACGTTTTTGCATAGATATTATTCATGTTCATTAATGATTTGTTTTAGGTTACGTGGAGCACATGTTTCACGGTTGGTGTCGTGCACTGCATTATGAAATACATGACAAGACGTGACCTGAAATTATTTTTATTTTGCCCTCTTTAACCAAAAATCGTCTGCAAAAGGTAATTAAAACTAGGGGATTAAGCCATTCTTAAATCAGAATTACCTCCTAATACGATTATAATCTGAGATTAACTTGAAAGGGACGTCATACCAAAATTTCAGAAAAACTTAATAATGACCTGAAGCTTCAGTGTATTTAGATTAGAGAGTTAATAGAGTATTTGATTAATAATTTTTTTTATTATATGTGTAAGACTTTATGTCATAAATTTAACTGTGAAATTTATAGAAATAAATTAAAAAAAAAAACTTAGATATGTTAAAATAAGTCAAAACAAGTCCATTAAAATCAAATTATTTTCGTAAGCTCTTCTAATTTCTCCTTATCTGTTAATTAGTAAATAAATATATTATAATAAGATAATAATACTTTCATAAAATATCTACACTGGAAAAGAATAAAAATCCAAAATGTCTTTTTCTTCACGAAAATCTTAAAATATCTATATAAAATATCTTCGAGCTTTATTTCAACTGACTTGGGTGCAAAAGTATTTATAATGCTTTACTTGTATAATATCACATCATTGAATGAATATATTTTTTTTAAAGACATGTTATTAAATATTATTTAAAATTAATAATTCACAATTTATATGTTCACTTTCTGCTTTATTCCATCTCATGTATATTTTTATTTGCATTGAAATTATATACTCATTGGAATAATTTTTTTTTGTTCTCCTTGTAAAGTACAAGAAGACTTGATTAGTTGCTATCAGAAGTCAGCAGAAGATGACATTAGTGTTGTTTTCATCAAAACACCATTATGTGAGATACATGTTATGTGTTGGATAACATTTCTACCTTGTCCAATACTTCATCTATCAAGTCATTTTTACTTGCATTTTCAGCATTTTTCTCATTCAAGTGTGTTGAAAAAATTCACATTATCTCATTGGTTCCTTATATCACTTTGGTGTGGTCCCTTCATGTCCACTTGTTCTTAAACGTTAGCTAATAGCTGTTTTTTTTTTTTTTTTTTTTTTTTTTTTTTTTTTTTTTTTTTTTTTTTTTTTTTTTTTTTTTTTTTTTTTTTTTTTTTTTTTTTTTTTTTGTTTT
>Ga0099825_1003027_pt1 | contig 22421 bp, 8 predicted proteins | sample SiratroredBW_FD_76838 | JGI IMG/M metagenome (GOLD analysis project Ga0099825, IMG submission 76838) | Root nodule microbial communities of legume samples collected from California, USA - Siratro red BW | ecosystem: Host-associated > Plants > Roots > Nodule | place: USA: California | collected... | reverse complement strand
ATATATAAAAAAAAAAAAAAAAAAAAAAAATATATATATATATATATATATATATATATATATATATATATATATATATATATATATATATATATATATATATATATATATTAACTGGAGTAGGTTTAATGAGTTTTCACAAATTGTTACAATATTTTTTAAACACCTCTTGATCAAATGAAATCGCATCATCACATATGTGTTAGTGTGGCAATTATACATGAATATCCACCACTTACTCATCCACATATGGTTAGAGACACAAGTACAACATGCTAATTGACGTTATACTTTTGTCAAGAAAAAATGTTGCATCCCATAAGATGATGCAAATAGGTCCTTGTAGTATAGTCTCATATTTGACAAACACCACATTTATTAAACACTTGATGGAGCCAATTCAGTTTCACATGTGCATCACGACATTGTCTTATCTCTTCCATGGGATCATCCTGTCCAAACTTATCAAATCAACTAACATTGTCATAGCTAAAATTGAATCCAATGTAACATATGTGCAGAAATGCCAACAATAGGAATATGAAGTAGTATTGAAATATTATCTAAGATGATCATCATATCACTAACAAAAAGGTAGAAAGTGGTATCCTGGTATCATCTCTCAACATGATCAGAAATATAAACACTTATCAATTGTATCTTATAACTGATGTTACACATTAACAACAATAATAATTAAGTATTATAATCTTAATGTGTCTGGAGGAGATATTCCAAGTTTATTTGACTTTCAATAATAAGAGATATACTTCTAAAATTAAATATATTTCAGATTGTACAATATAAAATATAATTATAAATTTAAATATATTTTTTAGATTACACAATTCATAATATATTTAATTTTAAAAAGTACATCTCAAATTGTTCAACTAAGAAGACATTTTTAGATATAAAAATACATTTTGGATTGCTTAATTTAAAATGTATTTAATTTTTAAAAAATATATTTTTTAGATTGCATAACCTTGAAATATATTCAATTTTCTGAAATATATATATATATATATATATATATATGTATATTTCTAATTATACAGTTTAAAATTTAATTTTAGATCCAGAAATACCTTATAGAATCCCAAAGTCAAATAAAATTTTTAAAAAGTATATATTTTAAATTGGGTAATCTAAAAGTTTTATATAATAAAGTTAAATAATAACAAGAATGAATTGCTTTTAAAACTAATCTGAATAATGAAAACTAATCTGTATAAGACTGACGTGATGGGACAAAGAGTAGTGAAGGCAATTCTTGATAGGGAGAATAGCGAGCCCGGGTCTCATACACCGGAAGCGGGGAAGGAACAGTTACAACAAATGAAAAGTAGAGAGCAAAAAAATAAGAGAAAAAGTATGATAAAATATATATTTCATTAAACATATTTTTGTCTTTTAACCACCCACGTGACGCAGTTATGCATTTTTAATACAACATGGCTCCAACCTTACACATATAGTTTTTTTCTACTTCATTTCTTGATCATAATTTTAATGGATGCAATTTGATTCTTTAGTGATTTTTTTTATTTAGAGTTTTTCGTTAACTTTTTTTATAAGCAAAAATAAATGACAATATATACTTTTTTTTTTTCATATTTTCATTCTCTTAACTTGCATAAGAAAACCCAATTTTCATCTCATTTGTGTGTTTTTCTTATTTATACCATGTTATAAACTAAGATCTAGGAAGAGAACACAGATAAAACCACCTCCTCTTATTATTCTACTCGCAAATTTAATATTCCATTGCTTCCACTATTTTTGTCTCTCTCTCTCTCTTTTTTTTTTGCCGTGAAATTAATGATTATTTTTTCACCGACCATCGTTCACTTTGTCTAACGTTTCATATTGTCGACTTCTCCTTTTGTAGAGTGATGGAGATGGATAACAATTTGGAAAAAAAAGGAAGAAATCTAACATGCTGAAAATTATAAAATAAATATAATAAACAGTATAATAGTTTGATGCAACAATTTTGTTGACTTATTTTTCATATATCATTAAACATCTCATCTATTAATTCAAAGAAAAATGTACTATTAAATTGTTTGTTAAATCTAATAATTATATTAATTCAAATCGTGATCTAAATAAAATTGTAACTTGTTTGTCAAATCTTTAGAATTACATTTAATGATTTTGTGACTTTCAAATTGTTTGTCAAATACTTATAATTACATTAAATTGGTGGTCTTAAAAAGTAATAGCCTTATTACGTACAAATAAATGGGAATAATATATATAAAAAATTCACAAATTTACTATTTTATATCTTCAACGCATAACAAATATGGTGATTTTACCTATATAGTAAATTTTCACGTAGAAAATACATGAAAGTGGTAAATCTTTCCCTTTTCAAAATTAGTTTATTATTCTTAATGAAAATGAATTTCCAGTTATTTATATTTTTGTTTCTAATTTGAGAATGTTATTTTCTGTCTTTGTAAAGTTGTATAAAAATGACGAAAATATTTTCTGAAGCAAAATTAGTATTGGTGGTCCATGCAATTTGAACGCACGTTAAGGCATGACAAGTGTTCAATTTGAAGTTATGAGTTTATAATTGCCCTTTGCCCCACTATATTCAATTTCCTCACCTACCTCTCCTTCGAGTGATAGTTTTAGATCTTCAACTACAATTCAATAATAATAATAAAAAAAACTATTATAATACCGAATGAAGTATAAAAAAAATCGTACAAAAGTTTAATATAATTAATACTAATAACAATGATAATTTATACTTATTTCGATACATCTCAAAGTCAAGACAAAAAATAATTTATAGAATTTAAAAGGAAATTCTTTTATGCTTTACGTAATCCTTAATTAGGAGATTTATTCAAACACGACCAAAAGTCACAAGTTCAGAAACTAGTGTACCTACATATCACGCGAGCATTTATAATCTTCTAATTAAGTACTCATTCATATTTTCACATTAATCTCTATGCCTTTTTGTCTTGAAACGCCTCACGTATAGGTAAAAGCAATACTAATATATACAATAATGATAATAATATCACTTTTATAATTGCTTTTTTTTATCCTAAATTTTATGGCAGTTGGTTCTTAGTGTTTCTGCCTAATGAGGATGAAAGTGTTTTTTTGATATGACAAATAAACTAATTTTTAATTTATGATTTTTTTTAAACTAAAATAGAATTATTTTGTAAAAGAACTCGTTTCATTAGTTTGTAGTATTTCGTGAAAGTTACTTCAATTGCTTGCCAATGAAGATAACTCCTAAGTTATTTGAACATCTCAAAAGTTTATTTAACCAACTAAGGCATTTGAGCTTATTCTAATATCCTGCTTTTATTTAGGTTTTAAAATGTTTTATATCTTGACGAAATAACGTATTTTTCATTTTAATTTAAAAATATTCACAATTAAAAATGTAAACCTCGTTGTTAAATAAACGTTTGAATACTAGTTTCCATGAACTGCAATTTTATCATTTGAGTACCTTAAAAATGTATGGCGAGAAAAGTGAAAAAAAAAAAAAACTACTGTTTAACTTAAATATATTTTAAATCCATGTAAAATAAAGTAATTTTGATTTTAGTTTCTTTAAAGTTAAAAATTATTATTTTCATCTTTAATATTATATGACACTAATTAACTAGTTATGTATTGAAAAAGCATGTCATTTATATATATATAAGTCATTTTTTGTTATTAAATTTTAATCTCAAACTTTACAAGTTTGAATTTGATTGGTTAGAATAATCGAGTTTAATTTTAAGATAAAAGTTTGTCATAAAACAGAGAGATCGACCTAATGATTCCAGGATCCATACCCACAATGTTCAAATAATGGTAATGCAGTTGTGTAAACCATATTTATGGTAAAAAATTCAGTAGTCATCATAGTTGGCCTGGTTTAATCACCCATTTATTTCTTATTGTTAAAAAAATTTGTTTTTAATGCCGACATTTAAAAAGATCTTATTTAAATCCTACACATAAATTTCAATGAATAGCAAGAAACCCAAAATTTTGTTGTTGGTGAGCATATAAAATGCAAGAAAGAGGTAGCTGGTTGATGGAAGGTTTAAATCTGCACCTGTACAATGGCACATGTACAATTACTCACCTTTTGAAATTGAAAAGGCTACTCTGCACCACTCCTGTGGTCCTGTGAACCTATCTTTGAACACAGACCTAGTGTGCCATAACCTTATTTTCTGTACAGCTGAAACAGTAGCAAGCAAGCACAGAGAAAAGGAACTGTAGTGTGTGTTCCTGGTTTGGAGTTTATGACATTATAATAAGCCATTATGCATTTAAAGCAACACTGCTAAGTCAAGTAAAAAATGTAAACACTGCCATAGCAACTTTTTGTCTGCAAATGTTGTAGTATTGTACTTAAACCTTTGAAATTATTAACTTGTCCAAGGTTAAAAGATAGAATGAGTACAGACAGCTATTTCCTGTGCTCTTGCATGTGACTACCACTGTCATGTGGGGACTCATCCCATAAAGATAAAGGTTACTGTCTGACTTATGAGAATTCCCTTCCACATCATGCATGAACAAACCATTTAACCTTTTCACCTACCAGTTATTATTGCAGCATTTCAATGTCTATCTACTCCTACTACTACTATTCCTTCTACTTCAACCATTTACCTCTTTGAGAAACATGTAAGGTTTTACTCCATCAATATCTATTCATATACACAACGACCTAAGGAGTTAATTGAGTGGAACAAACACAGTGTCGATTTTGTACTCAGTTTATTGTACTATAAACTAATCTCGTTAGTGGTATCATGATCGATATTGGTCCAACAAGTTTTCTTACACAAAATCTGTCGCAAGATTTTTCCTGTAACTTGTAAGTGTCTAATCACTGCAACAACCATCGACCCTTTTGTTGAGAACTTCTGAAATGTGAAGTTTTTGCTTTCTGTGTTTTGAACTGGGACACCATATTGTTAAATTTTAGATAAACAAAAAGTAATGGCTTTTGAAATACATCTCCATTTTGGTGTATGTCCGATGTGGACTCTGGAGCATCGAACTAAAACCGTTTCCAAAATGCACATTCAAAGAGTTAAATTACGCAGCATAACAGGGAAAGTAGCTAGCTAGAGTCTGTCTATCTTTTACTATATATACAACCTTGGATCGGAAAGAGGAAAAGGTAAGAAAATCTAAGGATGCATGCATGAATATTGTTGTGATGAAATGAATAATCCCCAAAAGGGGAAGAGCAGGAAAAAGAATAAATCCCTTTGAGTAGTTGTGTATATGAAAGTAGATCAAAGATATGTGTGCAAAGTGCTACCACCCCTTAATGCAGATAACAAAAAGATGAGTTGGTGATCATTGCCATCATACTCTTCTTCTTCTTGTACCTGGTTTTGGAGGAGGTTGTAGTTGGCCACAACATGATCTGGCAAGACCTTGTGCCTGCAAAGTGGGCAAGTGGCACAGTATTGCTGCAACCACTGGTCTAGGCAATCCTTGTGAAAAGTGTGTCTGCAGTTGAGGTTCCTCACCTTCTCCCCTTCCTGGAACTCTGAGAGGCACACTCTGCAGTCTATGTGCTCAGCCTTGAGTCTTGTGGTGCAACGAATGGCGGGGTTCTTGTCTTCGATGAAACTGAGGTATTGAGTGGTTGATATTGGAGGCGTGTTTGACTTAAGGTAGCGAATGATAAGGATGAGTTCTATTAGCATGTATGTTACAAGGACTATTGTCTTGGCATAAAGCTCATACAAGAACTCACACACAGACCTTGTCATGGCTTCTTCTTCTTCTTCTTCTTCTTCTTCTTCTTCTAGTTCTTCCTAAGTTCCACCACAGTTTTTCTGCTTCTCTGTACAATAAAACAACAATCAATGCACCCATCCGCGCAATAATTTCGCTTATCCATTATAACATGCCTTCCATTTTTTCCTACATGCTTAACTACATTTTATTTTTTCAAAAACCTCTTTTAAACTAAATTGAATTATCACGCAGAATAAAACCCTCTTATGAAATATTTAGTGTAATTAATACTTACAACTACTTCTCCGTATCACTACTTGTATTACAGTAAACTCATGTCAATTAATCTCAAACTTGATATCTATTCTTATCAGAAGTTAACGTCTTTGGTAAAGTGAAATGAGCTCAACAACAACCAATGGAAGTCCACCGGGAATGCTGCTTCAAGATACAAGTTAGTCGTAACTGAATAACACAAGTTAAGATTATTAGGGTAAAAAAGGACGAGGTTCCAAAAGGAAGGACAAAAAGTAAGTTTTTAGGTGATTTCTATTCTTATCTTTTGAACGAGAGACTTGTCAAGTAAACCCAAAATTTGCACAGTGTTAAAAAGTTAGAATCAAGGATAATTTATATACTCTTATTTTTCTTAACAAAATCATGATGAAGGTGAATGAGAATATACACATCCCTTTAAGAGTTAAGGGTGGTTAATAGTTTATATACACTCACTTCTCTTAATTATTTATACTGATTGACTCTAATAATATTATTATTTTTTAATTAAAATTAGATTTATATCCTTATATTTTACTTAATAAATATTCATGTTAAATGTTAGTATACAAATCCAAGTTGTAACTATAAGAAATGTATATGTTAAAATGTTATTATTATTTTTGGCACCTCTAAATTTAAGTCTATGTAAGAGTGGATATGATCACACCAAATCATCGTTTTCTGTTTCATCGGTAATTTCTGGGCATATTTGTACCCGTAGTTCCTTGTTCCTACAACCTTGAATAGTTGGTTGAATATCTTTCCTGGTTTATATTTTTTTCCCCTCTTCTCATATTTTTTGTCTCTTTCTGAAATGAATTATATTGGTTTGATCCTTCCTTTTATGTTATGCCTATTATGAATCATGCAAAACTCAATGGGAAAAACTACTTATCTTTATTATAAAAAAATCGAAATTCACTATTTTTTCAAGGATTAAGGAGTATAATTATTATTTTATAAATCACCTTAATGAAAAGCATACAATATACCATAAACTTTGTTGTAATGGAACTTCGTAAATTAATTGAAAATATTTTTGTCCTATATGGGACTTCATTAGCAAAGCATGTGCTGTGGGACCCGCGCACACACTGGTCCAATAAATTCCAACATACGCTAAGATTTTATGATTTGAATTGAAATGTCATGCAACCTGTCTTGCTTCTATTTGTTAGAAATATTGTTCTAGTCTCATATTCTATATAAAGGTCTAAAACCAAATTTAAGTAAAAGAATCAGAAAAATATAAAAATATGGTGTTAGTCAAGTGGCTATCAATCATTAATAGAACTTTCAATTACTCATACTTATAGGTTTACTAAAATGAAATTTATAACTTTATATGAAATTTTTAATAAAGTGTCTATAATTAGTTTTGAGTTATAAATATCTTCTTTATGCTTCTAAGTTATGGATTTTTCTTTTTTCTAAATCCAAAAGAGTTTCAATTTTTTCTTCTCAGTGATTCCTAACCACTCTCAGGCAGACTTCAATTTCTAAATTTCTAAGGTTAAATCTCCAAAATCATACAAAGCTAAAGTGACAAACTTATGAAAAATAAGAGTTGAATCAATCATAATCAATGCATATGGAAACTTATCATGGTAACATGGTGCACTTAGATCTTCTTCCCTGGCTTTTAATTTTTGTTCATAATTTTACACTATAAAAGAAATTCATAACGCCTAATAATCACAAGATATGAAAATTCTACACTGTTAAAAAATTGTAATATCTTACAATCATAGGAAATTAATTTGAATTAGCAATATTTACAATAAATTTTTTTATGCTGCATATAACTCAAAATTCCATGACTAGTCATGTAATTATGCATTTAATTCAAAATTCACATGAAAAGTTAACTAATAATAAGTTCAATAAAATTAACTATGAGACATTCAAAATTCAATAAAATAATAATAATAAATTTATTAAAAAAAGAAGAGAAAAAATTATTTATTGTATTTAAATATAATATTATATATTTTAAGTTAATCAACAATTAATATACATTTATGAGTATTTCTTTTGAGTATTATTTTATGATTCAATTGGATTCTAGTTACGAATATATATAATAATTATTATACAAAAATATTGTTCTTATCGAAAAAAAAAACATAGTTTTTCTAGGTGAAAATAGTGGTATTCTAGAAAAAAAAAAAACGAACTTAACTTTTTGAGAATTAATCTTTGAATTATTAATGAAGACCGGAGAACAATCTATCCGTAAAGATTTTCCAACATTAAGTTATTAAAAGTCTGAAAAATATTTAAAACATACTTAAATGTAACAAGTGAATATTCAAAACATATTTCAATATAAATATCTCTCTTAAATATTTGTTTTAAATAAAATTTATTGATATGCAAATGAATTTTGTAGAAAACAAAAGATTAAAATCATAGTTTAAAAGAAATCACATATATGAAACTGATTGATGACATAATAACTCACATATTATTAGATCATTATTTAGCATATTGACATCAAAATTAAATATATCAACTGAAAAAATATAAACACCAACAAATTCTATTTAAAAACTAAAAGTGAAATTAAAAAAAGAATTTAAGGATAAAAACATAGTATAACCGAATGGAATTTATCTCATCAAGTCAAACTATACATTTTCATAATATTTTGTTTTTATTTTCGAAGTTTTTATGAAAATAAAATACTTATTTTCCTTGTACATAAATTATCAACCTTGACTTGGTATGAATATCATCAGGTTTTATTCAATGATGTAAACAAACTTATATCGTGAAATGGTAAAAAAATTGTCATATATATATATATATATCTTAAAAATATTATCAAAAATATTTTTGGTTATTATTGACAATGTAAATTTTTACGCATTAACCGTTCGTAGAAATCAAGTCAATAAATAAAATTGGTGACAACTTCCATTTTACTTATTACCATTTGTGTGTCCATCGACATCTTGGACATTACAATGTTTTGATCTAATGGCCAGAGGGCCTCAATATCCAACACTTTTGTAAAATGGTGAAGCTAATATATTAATTACTAATATTTATTAATAAAAACTATTATTCTTATTTCAATTTGTTGAAAAATACACTTTAATATAGATCTTCTCTTTTCTTCTCTTTTCTTATTGAATCTTCTTCACTCATGATTTTATATTTTCTAATAAACTATAACTAAAAAATTAGAAAAATATACTAGAAAATATGTTACTGTTTTTCCTCGTGCTAAGATTCATTCTATGGTAATAGCTTGAGTCCATTTCATTTATCCATCTTTACCTTTTATGTACGTAGGTAGCTCTATCAACAACAGTAGCTTCGACCGATGTTGTATTGACACATATTTGGATTTGGCATTTCAATTTTGGTATCCCTTAATTGTGATTGAGGAACATCACCTTCCAATCTGCCTTTTTGACTTAGTCTCTCTTCCAATTCATATCTTCATTTTTTTTTTGTTGATTCTTCCATTTTATCCAAATTTCATAATACAATTGTGGAGATGCTTCATCAAACACCATTTTCCTTAATTCATAAAAATTTAGATCGCAGCATGCTCACACTTACTGCTGAAAGAAAATTATGTAAGGAAAAATTACTAATCATTTTCCTTTCTTTAAAAGATTGACCAATACAATAAATTTTGATAAATACAGTTTAACATGAAACATATTTTTTAAAAAAGTTATTATTTTACCATTGGTATTATTAGACGAGTAGTGATATTAAAGTTACCTAATTGGAAAGAAATTCACCTTTGAATACCTTCCAATCTCATTAAAAAAAATTAATCACAGTAAACAACCAAAAATATTCCTTGTAATCATGTGCACCCCATACACATTAGTGTCTGCGTTGATTCAGTAATTGTTGTAATTGTTAAATGTTGGAGCTTCTACTATGAAACACAATGAAAATACATAATATTGAACCTTACCGTGAATGGTAACCTGCCCCTTATTGAATGCTTGGCGGAAATTCTACATATAACCTCCTAGTGCCATCTTTCCAAATCAAAACAGGAGAGGCATAAAAGAACTATTGCTATATTGAACCACCATGCCCTGCCGGAGATACTATAGCCAATGAGTGTAAAATTGTGAAAGTTGCTCTAATCAACCAAACACAAAATTGTATGCGGCAGATGGGAAAAACACTCTGCCTCAGTTTCCTTTATCTAATATAATCCAATAATTATTTAATCAGCTAAGTATATATAATACAAGTACATTATCGTCAAAAAAATTGTCAAAATATGTCGAGCAAAAACACTACCTTTGCTCAAGAGAACTTACTGCACAGTAAGTCTGAAACGAATTCGTTTAAAGCATTTAGTATCTTGCAAGTGATACTTTCCTTTTACATCCCAGGGACCAGGGTGCTAGCCTGGCTTCCATGTATTTTGCCAACTCCACCCCAGTGAGCATACCATAGGGCTCAAAAATTAAATAATCTCTGGATTTGCTTGTTTCAAACAGGTCATTTTGACTTAAAATCAAACTACTGCAGGGGTATCATATGGAATGCTGATGATTGCCGTAGTACACCATTCCTGGTGGTTGAAGTGGTCGAAAACTAGGAGGTGCTGGGGCTTGCTGCGTCAATTGTATCGGTTGATGTGGAGCTATCGGTGCCTGCTGCTGCTGACTTATTTGCATTGTCTGATGGGTCATAGGCACCATTGGGCCCACCATATGAGGTGGGGGTGGCCCCAGTGGTAAAGGAGGGACGCTACCATAACCATATGGAGAAATGACCCCTCCAGTTGGTTGCAAATAATGGTGGGAGGATGAACTACCAAGCAATTGATATTGACTCTGTGATGATGCGGTTGGATTCTGCAAGGTAGGTTGAGGTACCATAACCGGCGGATATGAATGATTTGATGTGGCAATTAACTGTTGTGAAGACATAAAAACATTTGGATCTGATATAGGTATTGACTTCTCAGGTTTTGACATGGACTCTGAAGTTAGAGAAACATTTTTTGCCTCTTCTGCAAACGAAGAGAGAACAGAAGTCATGATAAACTGAGATGATGCAGAAGCAGCTAGCTTATCTGCAACCTCAGCTGCAATTGCTGCAGCTGACTTTTTAGTTGCTGCTTCTGATTTTGTATTCACATCAGTAAAAGAAGACGTTGCAGTTGAAGCTTTATAAGAAGAATCTTCATCAAGTCGCTTCCGCATTTTGCTAGCCTCTTCTACTTGTGCTTGTGCTACCTCCATACCATTAAATTCAAATTCGTTAGCATCATAAGCAGTAAAAGCCTGTCAAGGTTCCTGACCGAAAGCATAATAAGACACACACACACACACACACACAATGGCCTTTAATGCTATGCTAAACAGGAACTGAGTTACTTCGTATTTGTGAGATAGTGCAATTAAGTTGTTTCTATTTCAAAATTCAGTTTATTACATCAAACGCCTTGGAGGTTCCAAAAAGGCCATACACTCGCTACTTTCAGAAAGGGGTTAAATATTTGTTGTCCTCAGAAAATTTCGTATTTCTAATTTTAGTTCCTTTAAAAATTTGTCCATATTTGATCCCCCAATCATTTCCGTCATCAATTTCAGTCTGGGAGGGACTAAAAGTGGACAAATAAAATTTAGAGATTAAAATCACAAATCTAAACTTTCATAAGGAACAAAAACATGAATCCTTTCAGAAGTAACACCGAATTCCCCATTCCCCTTCCCAGTTTAAATGCGTTCCAGACACATGCACTACTCTAAAAATGAACAGGAGTAGAGTCTGCGTACACTATGTAGACCTCGGGGAAGTAGAGTTTAATTTATTATCTAAAACGTTTTACAACTACAAACACTATATATGACATTTTACGAACTATATCATAATATGGTCCAATTACCTTTTATCGGTATATACTAAGTAGAGACACGTAAGAAAGGTAATTAAATAATGGAAAACCTAGATACACAAGAAATATATATCACATTTGCATCTCATACGAAATTACTCAAAATAGGACAGTCTTCTGATAAAAAGAATCACGATAATACATACTTGAATCTGCGTCCGAACATTCTCCAGCTCAGATTCCTAATACATAAAAACACAACTAATTAAAAAGATAGCATTGGCACTCAATATCAACCACAAACCTAATAACTGCTGAACTTGAAATATAAAATCTTATTGAGCACACGGAAATAAATACTTGCCTGCTCATGCAAAGCTTCCTTTAACTGCGTTACAAGTGCTGCTCTACTTGCTTCAACTACTTTGAGATTTTCAATGCATTTTTTCAAAATATTTTCTTCCTCCACTAGTTCCTTAGACAAAGTTTTTCGCTTAGGGTCGTCCTTTGCTGAAAAAGAAAGTATAAGAATCCTATCTTCCAAAATTCAGGTGTTAATTTCTCTATAATGATAGCTTACCAACAGAACATGCAATATCAACATTTTTTTCCATCTTCCGCACACACTGAACAGCATACTTGCATTTACTCATCTCTACATCTTCATTGGAATGTTCATTAAGCACCGTATGGAAGGCTGAAACTATTTTTTCTGCTGTACCTCCAATCGACAATTTCTGGATTACATAAAATTCATATGGTTAGCTATGCAAGAAGAATTGCAAACTTTTTTGAAGGGTGCAATAATTTAAAAGCATAGAAATGTCAGAGTATCTCACCGTTTTAATGGAACGAGAATCCTTTTTTACAATTCTGACAGATCGGGATCGCTTTTTGTTGATTTCAATCTGTGGAGGTGCTTCTTCTCCAAATATAGATTTTTTAAGGTTCTTAGTGTGAGATTCAAACACTTTCCTCTCTTCCCATATACCAACCTAAAGTAAGGTATGCAGCAAGTTAGATCAAACTGCCTACATTGAAATCAATATCATGGTATGCAAATCATTTCTTAACATTTATATGCCATACGTATCAGTTCTTGCATTAAGAAATAAGTTCGCAACAACTTCATACCCAAATCCCAAACCATCCAAAAGCCCCTTTTCCCACATTTCTAAAGAATGATTTGAATGGTTGTGTTCACTTGTACTCGCTTTAGACCCTGGAAAAGGGCTTACCAGTCTAGATACGGCATACTTTTCTTGATCATCACCTTTCTCAAGAGCATCCTTAAGTGCTGTGGGAAGAACGTTCCAAAACTCAGTCACAAACTCATTTCCTTTACATCTGCTGTTCTGAATGATATCATTTGCAAGATACAGAAGGGGAACTCGTTGAACCCTTTCTGAATTTTGAAATTGCTTATTCCATGTTTCCACTACCAGCTTTGCCTCGCTCCAGTGAAATATACACCAATGTGATAACGCTATTTAAAAAATTAAAGATAGCAAAGTATATGGCACAAAAAATAAACCAAAAAAAACAACTTATTAATATAAACCAAAAAAACAACGGATAAACTTGCAGAATTAGAGCCTCTGCATAAATCGAATTTACATAGCTGTTAAATTATTCATCTCCTTGGTATATGGATCACATGAAACACACACACATCTATATTTAAATACTACTCCGATACCTTTAGCATGATTCAAACAGATAGCCCACTAAGTTTCCTTTCGGTACATGTGACTTTACACATAAAAGCTCCCCATAGCAAATCTAGTTCTACCACCACACATGACAAGCTTTATCTTTGTACACTGCTAATCCAAGAAACAACAATAACTTTCTTAAACTTTCACAAAGACAAAATTGGAAAGATATTCAAGCCATTCAAACACCAAAAAGAATCAACAACATACAAATCTAGGGCAACAATTCATATGCCCTTCACAGGATCAGCAATCAAAAGCCATAATTCACTAGTTTTTGCTTCTTCCCACTTTAGAAATCACATATAAACTGAAAATATTGACCAGGTCACAATTAGCATGACACCTGAAGATATAATGGCACCTTTACAAACGAACACGCTAATTCCAATTACAGCAAAGCAATTTATGCAGAGATCAATTCCCAATTTAACACGCCAAAGCATCTCAACTACATCACACACCTTCCATCCATTAATGACATTAACTAAAGCTCTAGCAGAGATCAGTTTTAGTATACTATTTAGTTTCAAGAATCGCAACACACACGCATACATATATCCACACTAGTTAATTCAACAATTCGATAAATTGCAACACATATATAAAGAGAGAGAAACTTCCAACCCATCACTACCCTCCCAATTGGGCGAAATAATCATAGAACGCAAGCACATTTATCCAGTAAAGCAAACTAATAAACATTTTTCTAAAGAAAAGGATACTTTCAATGCACTTCTGGGTTCTATTGAGCTTGGACAGCTTGTCCGCGAGTATCTCAGAGAAGACTTTACTCATACCAACAAACCTGCGCCAGAAATCACGTGAGTGAAACCCTAAGAACCAATAGAAGCAATTGGTGAAAAGAAAATGCAAGAATTTGTTAGAAAAGTAAAACCCTAGAACCTAATGAAAACATAAGGGAAGAAGGAGGGAAAGTGGTTGAGGAGCAAGGGAGTGAATTGCGAATAATTAACCAAAAGCATAGAATGAAGGAGATAATGGAAAATTGAAGAAAGCAGTGGAAATACCAAATTGAAGAAAGAGTGAAATAAGACTGCGTTGTGTTGTGGGGGAGAAGGAATGTGTATGTATGAAGAAGAATGAGAAAGAGACGTTTGAGAGAATGTTATTGAAGAAGAAAAGGAGAGAAGAGGAAGAACGAGAGCAGCAGTGGTTAAAGTTTAAGGCTTTAGGGATTTGGTTTGTCCAATAGGGGAAAACTCTGTCACTGTTGTCTAAAATCTCCTCATGTATAATTTTCCTGAGATAATTCCCTAATAAATTTTCCTATTCTACATCTGTTTTCTACTTTTGCTAATATTTCTTTTATCTATCTTTTAAACTAAACAAATATATATTTTGCTTGCAAATGCCAATTTTGTTTGATTATATTATTCATTCATTTTTGTATTCTTTAAAAACTGAATGTTTAAATATTTATGAATTTCAATCTATGGTGTATTTTCTTTACGAGGTGAAATCTTAACTATCCCTGATTCCATTTATATCTGAGGACAACAAAAAAGGAAATTTTTTTTATAATTGTACATTAAGTTTCCTGAGATAATTTACTAATAAATTAAAACAAATGTTTTAATTGTACATTAATTTTCCTGAGATAATTTGCTAATAAATTAAAACAATTGTTTTATAATTGTACATTACTTTTCCTCAGATAATTTACTAATAAATTAAAACAAGTAGTCAATGTCAACGTACATATAATAACAGTTTCAGTCTTAAAAGTGTCAACAGTCAACATCATTATATGTCATCTAAAATTATAACAAAAACATATTATTAACTATTCAAATGCATGACAAAATATGAGTTTAAAATGACATGAATTTTTGTGTGTGTTATACATAATAGTAGTATGTCTCAATGTAATTTATAATAATAATAATAATAATAATAATGAAAAATAATAATAGACAGATAAAGGTGAATGAGGAGTTAGATTGTATTTTGTTGACTTTCCTATTAGATTGTAAAACCTAAGCCGGAATGAGGTGTTTTACGGATTAATGATTTACGGATTAATGATGAACTGAAAGTAGTGGTTAGTCCTCAATTTTGTTTGACTTAATAATTATCCCCCAAAAATGAAAAAAAAAAAACTTATTTTATAAAATTGATAAATTTAGTTGAAGAAACTAAAATATGTTAATATCTTAGCCTAAATTTGAATATAAATTCTTCTATTAATGTTAGAGGATTTGACTTTTCAAAATGAACTAACACAAAAAAAATAAAAATAAAGAACATTAAATCCTAAAATATACATATCAAGTAACCTAAAAAATACATAAGTAAATTAGTTCTGGAACAAGCTTATTTCTATCTATGAATACCAAGAGAAATGAGTTTGACAAATTAGACTAACAAATCAAAAATAATTTCTAATTCAAAAGTTATACTATAAATTAGACCTTATTTGTTTCAATACAAGAATTTTATGAAACCTACACTTTAATAATATTTTATTCACACTTTAACCTTTTAAAACTTAAGAGAAGAATTTTGTTATTTTTATCTTTCAGAAACTTTAATTCACATAATCAACATGCACCAATAAAAATATTTTTATAAAACTCAAATTTTAAATTTACGAGCTTTATAACTTTTGCAGAAGAGTTGGTAAGTTGAACCAAATAGACTTAAAATAGTTCATCCGAAGTAGTCTGTCATGTCATCCCTACACATATGAAATACATACAAGAGTTTAACTATAGATAAATTTGTGATTGTATGGATTTTTTACAAAAGAGGATGAGATTAAAAAGTTGATATTTCTAACCATTGCAATTTTCTGTTGTAGGTGTTTTGTAATGGGTGTTCTATATTGTAGGATTACAAGATATTATTAGACTCTTAACACATTTTTTCAAACAAGACATATCACCTGTACTCTGTTTGGATCTCAGAAAATAATACTTCATTTTGCTTGTAAAATAAATTATAATTGATTATCACTATTAAATTAACAATACATTCATAGTATACTCTAAATTTCTCACCAAAATCTATAGACAAAATCATAAGACATTCAATTCACTAACTTCAACAGTTAACATTAACAGCAGTTTGACCAACGGAAGGGAAGCCCTGGAGTATTTCGTGGCTTAATAGTTTTCTTCTAATCATCATTTGGTCCATATAACTATTGCACCAAAGGGAATTAGTCAGATTCAGCCAGAACCGAATGTGTATAAATTTCACTACTTGTTCATACTCAATCATATTTTTTTATTTAGATATTTTATAGAATATAAATAAAGAACTGAGGGAGCTCTGCGTCACCGCCCATGACAATAATACGTATCTTTTCTTGTAACCAGAGTTTTGCAACTATGCAATTCTGCGTTGCACACATCTTCGAATTACTTCCAGTATAGCAGCATGGTTCTGAACATTATATAGCATTGGAGGTGTAAACTGCAGGCATCTACTCGCTCTCTTCATCACTATTGACTATAGTCAAATGATTCATGTTCTTTTCCAGAGGTGGAAGCCCATCTTCAGAATCTGATGAATTCTGACTTTTATCCTCACCTTCTGGTGTCGCACCTGTGCATACAATAGCACAACATACAACACAAATTACAATAAAATTCACAAATAATACATAACAATCGTTCTCGTTTGTGACACAGTGAAATAACAGCTTCTAAAGTTTACTTAAGCGCATCAAAAGCACATTCAAGGGTTCATGTACCACTTTCCAAGAACCAGTATAAAAACCATATTCACAAATGACGAACAGCTTTCTGTTCAATCTGCCTACAGAAAGTTGATGTAATGCAATGCACATGCTGAAGAAATTCAGACAAATTAGATAAAGGAGGAGCGAAAATGAAGACAGCACATATATATTTCTGTTCAATCTGCCTTTAGAAAGTTGATCTAATGCAGTGAACATGCAGAAGAAATTCAGACAACTTAGATAAAGAGGAGCGAAAATTAATGCATATGAGATATTCATTGCATCTGGATCAAGAGAGCCAGAGTAAAGACATAATTCTCTGCTGAACATTCAGATACTCGAGAGTATGCTAAACAGATAGGCGTAGAAGGCTTAGTGATAATCCAGGGTTAGCCTCAAAACCAGGGAAGGTGTTTTCAAAAAGCGCAGCCCACCTAATCAGGGACACCCGATTGCACAAGGCTCCTGCTATTATATGGTATGAAGTATACAGCCTTATCTCCATTGAGTGGAGAAAATGTTTCCACTTGAACCCATGACCTCAACAACGTCATCAGACAGCAAGATTACTGTGCATCAAGGTTTACCCACTCTTAAAGATTACTTAGTTATGGCCACCATTTTGCAAAAAAGATATTACATTTACAACCATACATACCTTCACCATCAGTAAGAGCCCTTGGAACCTGTCTCTCTTGTGACAGCCAAGCATTTTGAACAGAAATAATTTCAGCACTATTTTGGCATTTGGAGTAGGCCCTCAGTAATTCCCTGCATTAATTAGTATAAAATTGTCAATACAGAACAGTCTATGGAATAACGTGCAATTGAGAAATTAGTCGATTGAATCATGTGTTAGGTTATGTATCTGGAAATAAAACAATAAGAATGAATTTGTATTTCCTTACAAATCCTTGAATTCACAGTAGCATTATATAATAATAGATGAATTGAATTGTGTGTTAGTACACACTTGATCTTCTAATTATAGCCTGAATACAATCAATCATAAGAAAAAATAAGGGACTAATTAGAGGCAATTTAGGAGCCAATGGTATGCTAGATTGCAGCCTAATAATCACAGCGAATTGGTATTGTTAGGAACCTGGACTAGAAAATAGAGAAAAAACATATATTTCTTGATTGCAAACCAACAGAATAGAGAACACTGTTATCCGTTATCCCCTCAAAGAGTTCCCCTTTCCACACAAAGTTAATGCTCAGTTCACAATTGATGCAAAACAGACAGAACCCCTTTCTTCATATCCGCCTATTTACGCCTAATTAACCCCTCTAACTAACTGCTGTAAGAGTTGTAACTAAATTTACCTCCTCTCCAAACTCCTAACAAGTACGTAGTTATTTACACATGCCCAATCAATTCTAGCATTTTACATTGTGGAAAGAATTGATAACACGGATATCCCAAACTAATTTTTACAAAAAGTCTGTATGTGGTTACATCCAAAGACAGGTTTTATAGCAGTATTCATTCCCAAGTCATGCCTACTTAAGTGATACACTCAGCTAAAAGGATATAATAAACTTCAGAAAGGACAAAAAGACATCATTGTAAATTAAGTTTTTTTTTTTATAATCATAAATTCCAAGGTTCGAATTGAAGAAACCAAGAGAGATTCAGAGTGCCCTGTTAATCTGTTCATTTAACAGGCAGGGATAAATAAATACCCTGCCAATGTTTAAACTTGAGCCCCCAAATGTCTCCAAAGTGAGGAAAATCCAAATAACAAAGTTACATCTACGAATTAGATCATATTCATACCCATTCAGAGACATAAAAGCATGACCCCATTTGAACTTCCCGAGCAATAAATTTGCTGTTTTTTCTTCCCCACTGCAAGATCACAGTAAAAAACTTCAACCATATAGAAAATCTTCAATAATAAAATTAATTCAAATTAAAATAAACTATGACGCAAGTTAACAGTAATATACATGCTGCAAACTGCAAAGTAAGTTCAGACCTAAATTTTTTATCTGGATGTTCATAATTTTACAATTTAGGAACAATTGGGGATAGAATGATCACATTTCTCACAAAGATAGTCTAGTATGGTAGCAAATTAGCCCTTCCTAAGTTTCAGTTACATTTTTTCGGTTGGGTGGGACGAGTGGAATGAAAAAATTAGAGCATCAGGCAAAAGAAAAAAAAAAATATCATCTAGTCAGGCCATAGATAAAGCCATCGTGGTACCATATTGTCAAAGCAGCAGATAAGGCCTCCACACAAGATAGTTGACATGGACGACCATAATTTACTGGATTTGCTGCTACTAGCCATGGCACTGCAATCAAATGAAAATATAAGAAAGTATTATTACTTTCCATTTCAATAGAGGCAATCTTAAACATGACAAAAAAGATTAAATGCAATGCCACTCGAAGGAATTTTAAGCATCACACATAACTACAATATTACTTGAGTCCAGAATGGATATTTTCATTCAAAAGGTGTATACACAAATAACCATGAAACATGAAGTATAGAAAACAAATTTTGAATATATTGCTTTCAGTGGTTAAGTCCATACATAGGCGAGGAGCAGCACACCGTAGCCTCACAAAAGGCACATCATCTAAGCGGGCCCATGAACAATCCACAACAGCCAACCCTTTCTTCTGGATTAAAGAGTAATCTTCTCTTGAGATACATTGATTTCCAGCAGGACTGTCAAAAACAGAATCACAGTAAATTGGTAATTACAATTCAGAGAACACAGGAACTAGCAACTAGCAATATATATCGCTACTGAGCAGTCAAAAGAGAATGCATTGGTTTAGTTGACCTTGTTGAGAAATTTTTGCTTTTTCAAGAATTGCTTCCCTTAAAATTGCTTCAATATTAGTATTATACAGAAACAACTTTAAGTGAACTTATTTGATTTATTCCTCTTTTGCTTTCTATTTGCTTGCTTTTCTTTAGAAGAAACTTTTGCCTCTGCTGTCATTTAGGCTTATACTGTAGTTAAGACCTAAAAAACATCAAATATGTTCCTTTCAAACTAAAAATAGCTTAATCAATTTCACAGCTTGTTGAAGCGGTTCTTATTGTTGAACAACACTAATAAACCTCCTCTACCAATCAAAAGCAAAACAAGTTATTGTTTTCCTTACGAACCTAAACTTTAAGTCTAACTCAACATCACAAAACGGCTTAACAAGGTGAAGTTTGCACATCACTAATATATTGTAATTTGACCATACTACTACTTGAAGGGGATCTCCAACACCCCCTCTCACACCAAAAACTGGACATTTCAAGGGTGAGACTAGATATTTGTAGGTGATTAATAATGGATGACGTGATAAATACAACAAATCTTACTATGGTAAGCTCTAGTACCATCTTAAAAACCTAATTCAACCTCAGAAAATCGATTTAGTAAGTTAAGGTTTACACCCTACTTATACATCATAATTTAACCATATCAGTCAATATGGGATTTCAATACACCCCCTAAAGCCAAGGATTAGACATCTTGAACATGAGACTAGGTATTTGTAAGGGGTCTAACAGTGGCCCTATAGTAAGTGACATGATAAGTCAAACAAATCTCGTTACAATAAACTCTAATACCACTTATGAACTGAAGTTCAAGCCTAACTCAATCTTATAAAACCAACTTAACAAGGTAAGGTTTCCACCTCACTTAAATATTACAATTTTACCATATTACTAAATGATGTCTGATCTGAAATACAATCCCACATGCTGAGACATTGAGCAAGGAATAGAAGGGCCCTCAATAACACATGACACAATAGACCCATCAAACCTCGTTAGGATAGGTCCTTGATAAGTTCTAATACCATCTTATGACAGACTTTAGCCTACCTCAGTCTCATAAAATCAACTTAGTAATGTGAAGTTTACACCCCAATTATATATTATAATTTGACCATATATCTAGTCCATGTGAGATCTCCAACAATTTTTCAATGATTGAAAGCAACCATCCTTTGTTTGAAAAAAACATAATAACTAAACACTCAACCAAAGTAGTTAGAAAGCAGCAATTTTAACAAAATAAATTATATTGCCAAAAGGGACAAGTTAACAGCTACACAACTAATAGAGGTAGAAGCCAATAACATTTTCCGCACCTCTAGTCAGTGCCCAAACTACTAGTTGATAAAAATCATAAACTTGTTGACATGTTGCATAAAGATAAATCACGTTCAGGCAAAAGTATCATTCTTCGTGGATACAGTGAGAAAAGGATAATTTCCAACAAGATACCTTAAAACAACGCCTCCAAAACCATTACTCACTCGTAACTCCTGTATAAAATCAACTCAAATCAGTACTGCTATCATATTGAGCATCTTTAGATCATGCAATTGACCTTCATAAAATATTGAATCAACAATAACAATGAACTATTTGTGAATTACTTCTGCTAACACACATCCCTAATGATACTGGATACTAAATTTAATAATATATTATGCATTAAAATAACAACAAAAATATCAAATAAATCTTGAATTGTATGAAATTTGACATAATTTTAATATACTTCATAAAAACGCAAATCCAATGGTTAAATTGATAACATTTACTGTTTATTCTCAATGTCAATTAGCTCGCCCATTTACACTATTTATATGATTGGACCACGGGCACCAGAACCAACAACAAGTTGGCAGAACGAGCTGCATGGGTGTCCACTACCGTAGTAGACGGCAGTTACAATTTCAAGGGCAGAATAAATATTGGGGTAATTAGCAACATCCGTAGAGGGACATGATAGTTTCCTCATACAACTTAGTATTATATGATATATGTATAAATAATTAAACGGGAAGGAACAAGGCAGATTTTCAACCATTATAATATCTTGAAAATTTGTAGTACGAATTCTCCCTTCTTAGAACTTTGGACAAGGAGGACTGAGTATTACATATTTTATCAAGAAGCCAAGAACAGTTATTAGAGGTGTAAATTTGCCCAGACTTATAGTACACACACGTGTGTGTGTGAGTGTGTGTGTATATATATATATATATATATATATATATATATATATATATATAAATATATATAAACAGAGTACACTGATTTATATGATAAATGATAATGAGAGAGAGAACAAAAAAAGATAAATATAATTGT